>Ga0157368_1000026_pt1 | contig 60704 bp, 90 predicted proteins | sample AttbisABBM3_FD_113146 | JGI IMG/M metagenome (GOLD analysis project Ga0157368, IMG submission 113146) | Fungus gardens microbial communities from leaf cutter ant in Botucatu, State of São Paulo, Brazil - Atta bisphaerica ABBM3 | ecosystem: Host-associated > Fungi > Mycelium > Unclassified ... | reverse complement strand
TCGCTTTCCTCACAAACATGACTCTGGCCTCGGACGATTCAGCAGTGACAGACTGGCCAGGACGTTATTTCCATATTGACCAAATCCTCGATAATCCTGGACCGCGTACAGATCCTGGCTTCGCAGCAGGTGCTGAGGCATGTTTCGACTTCCACTATTCGAAAAGTTGAAGTGTCGTTCGAACACGAAACTGACTATTGCTCCGCTTTACCACGTTTGTATTCTTTAGGTGAAAGCGTTCCTTCGCAATCAAGCCAAGATTTTGGTCATCGGAGCAGGAGGTCTAGGATGTGAGATTCTCGCAAATCTCGCGCTGACCGGATTCAGAGATATACATGTCATTGATATGGATACGATTGACATAAGTAACTTGAATCGTCAGTTCCTCTTCAGGTGCGTCGCGCATTATGAATTTATGGTTCATGCGATTAATTCGTTGCCCAGGATGAACGACGTGGGTAAATCCAAGGCCAATGTAGCAGCAGAATTCATCATGAAGAGGGTACCTGGTGTTAAAGTGACACCGTGAGTCGCCATTTATTCCTCTCTAGCACCACAGTGTGGATGCTTCTCAACATACAGGTACTTTGGGAAGATTCAGGATAAGGGAGATGACTACTACATGCAATTTAACCTGGTCATCTGTGGTTTGGATTCTGTGGAAGCTCGGCGATGGATAAATGCAACACTTGTTAACCTTGTGGATCCGGAAAATCCAGAGAGTTTGAAACCTTTGATTGATGGTGGTACAGAAGGTAAGATATTCCCTACGTGTCATAACGTTTTTGTTCCCATGATTGCTCCAGGTTTTAAGGGTCAAGCCCGTGTAATTCTTCCGACGATCACATCATGCTATGAATGCTCGTTGGACATGCTCAATAAGCAAACTGCATACCCCATCTGCACTATCGCGAATACCCCTCGCTTACCCGAACATTGCATAGAATGGGCCTCTGTACTGGAGTGGCCCCGTGTTTATGGAGGTCAGCTACTCTTTCAGTGGTCAACCATCGACGACTGACATCTCATTTCTGATGTAGATAAGAAAATGGATACAGACGATCCTGAGCATATTTCATGGTTATACAGGACTGCAGCGGCTAGGGCAAATGAGTTCAAAATCGAGGGCGTGACATGGTCACTCACACAAGGAGTCGTCAAGAATATCATCCCTGCCATCGCGTCTACAAATGCAATCATCGCCGGTTGGTATCGGTTAATTCAACAAATAGATTCATTGCTGACATATCATCTAGCCGCGTGCTGCAATGAAGCCTTCAAGATTGCAACGAGCTCCGCTGCTTATCTCAACAACTATTTCATGCTCATTGGCACAGATGGTATCTATTCTTACACTTTCGAACATGAGAAGCGACCCGATTGCCCCGTGTGTGGCGGTGAATCTCTCGATTTCTCAATTAGCCGTGAATTAACTGTCGAAGAGCTCATTGAGATGTTAACTGAGAAACAAGACATGTTCGGAATCCCTCGTTTTCGCTCGGTAGTTGACTTACGTGTACCATGTAGCCAAATCAAAAAGCCCTCGCTCTCAACACCGACGAGACAAATATACTTCCAGGCACCACCACAACTGGAACAGGCCACACGACCAAATTTAGAGAAAAAGGTATCAGAACTGATACCAGGTGGTGGAGAAATAACAGTCACTGCCAGTACACTTCCTTTCAGTCTCTCTCTAAATATCATGTATACTTGAGAGGTATTGCTGCTCTTTCCTGTTTTCCTTTGCATCGAAAGCTCCAGTATCACAAGAATATGTCTAGCCTCGCCTCATCGGTAAATTACTACAACCTTCGCTTCTTCACTCCCAACCTCACCACCTCCAATTAACTCAAGCCACCTCTCAAGCAATGGCCAACCAACTTCAAATCTTGTGCACAGCTCGTCCGAATGGTGCTCACCATCCAATAGTTGAACCAGCTCTGGCGGATACTCAAGCCCACTACTAGCTGTTGATCTTCCTTGACCCAACTGGGATGTTGACCCTTGTGACATAGAGTTTCCATGTGTATAACCTTCTCCAGGGCCTGCTACTCCTATTCCTTGTATTTGACCTACTTGCTGGGCAGACGGTGAGCGTGATATCCTAGGTCTCGGGGGGATATTTAACGTTGCTTTTGGAAATACTGGAGATGGAGGGGGGGCAACGTTGATAAAGGATTGTCGTCTCTCTGTGTGTCGTACTGTTCCCATGTTGCCCATACCGCCAGAACCAAGCATAGACGCTGTGCGAGAAGGCGATCCTTGAGGTGGGGGAAACTGAAGCCCAGAAACAAGTGCAGCACCAGGACCAATCCCCACCGCAGCGCCTGTGCCAACACAAGCACTAGTAGTAGCATGGTTATGGTGGCTTTTTGTCGTCAAAGTTGGAGTGGGCAAACCGCCGACAGTATGTGTAGGTGTCACTGATCCACTCGTATTGTATCCTCCGCCAGCCTGCTGTTGTTGCAAGGGGTTGTACGGTGAAGTGGAGGATGAAGGCTCGATAGAATGGGAAGAGGGATGAGAATCTCGATTATGGAAAGGGATCCATGATGTTCTGGGGGAAGTATATCCTGCTGCAAGCTGCTGCTGTTGAGTTGCTGCTTTATCTCGATTACGCAATTGTTCAAGGACTTTTTCTGCTGCGCTCACTCGTACGGTGCGATAAGATGCTGGTGGTAACTGCGTATGATTATGATAAAAGGCATCACCAGAGGACGCCGTTCCATGCAAGGAGTGCTCTGAGCTGGGCATTGTGACTGACGATGTTCCAGCTATTGGCCGTGTGACACGATACGTCTGGATGGTGGCAGCCGAGTCGCCACTCTGTGCTGTAGTGAATGGGAAACGCAGAGAGGTTGTGTTGTTTATACTGTGTCCTCGCCTGCGGAAGAGGGAGTTATTCATGTCGAAAGAGGAACTGGTACCTGTTATGGCTGCCGTGGTTTGGGACTTCTGGGTTGGTGAAGCTGAAGACGGGAGATAGACTGGCCAACGGTGTACTCGTCGAAGAAAGCCTTTAATGACTCCAAAGGAAGCAAACCGTCTCACGTCGACACCTGTTTTCTCAACTTGATATTCTTCCCTCCATTCGTAGATCGTCTTACCGGGCTTGAGTCGCGAATAAAGATGAAGTAGTTTTGGCCAGTCAGGGATAGTATGTCCTAACCAACAAGAGTTATAGAGTAAACGATGCCCAGAATGACGCTCACCTGGTTTTGTCACGTACGGACCACATTCCTCCTTCACATGAATCTCATCTGCAAGCCATTGTATACTCTTACGAAGGGTATACATATTTGACCATTGGAAGATGTCGATGGTCATGATGACTTGATAATATCTGATGAATAATGAGCAAGTCGCTGATTGAATCAGGCAAAACTTACAAAAGGTGTGAAATAGCCTGTCGAGTTAGTGCAATATCACAAGCAGCCAGGTAAGCTATACGACTAACATGGTTGGCGCCATCTATGAATTGACAAATCTGCTCCTAGTTAGAGGTGGCCACACGCAAAATGGATCACAAGCATGCCTTGGCCATTGTGAGGTCCCAGTTGTCTTCCTTGCGTTTAGTGAGATTAATAAGAGCGAGTGGGACCATCCAGTCTTTTACAGGTTGAGGATTGGGATAAAAAGGGAATATTTTGAGTTCTATCGAGTTGAACTGGTCGAGGGAAATGGATGTTTCCGCGTAGGAATTCAAATCCTCGTACAACTGTTCTAGAATTGCAGAGATAGGATAAGACTTGGATGGTTTCGAAAGAAATTGGGACTCTTCCTGCAGTTGAAATATATACAAGGTACAATAAAATCAGGGAAGGGAGACCTACCTCACAGGCTGTCATAACACGGCTGACTTTGCGTACAATTGGCTCATAACAGCTCAGATCAGCACCCCTCTCGAATACGAAACAAATGTTATATCTAAAGAAGTTTCTCTCGTACCGTCTTCCCTTTAACGCGACAGGAAACCCAATGATACGGTGATCCTTTGTTGAACAGATTACCAAACGACCACAGAGGGCGCTGGGGGGTATGACATATTTATGGATATCATCAAAATTAAACAGTGCTCTCGAGTGCACTGATCCACTTCTGTCCTGTAGTAGTGAGTGATTCCGGTAGGACGGTCGTGGGTCAACAGGCGAGACCATAGATGCACTCGAATTGCGCGACAAAGCTCCGTTACCAGTGTTACTACCATGATTCGAAGCGGTGGCAGAGGGAGACTGAGAATACAATGGCTGGATGTCTGGCGACGGCAACTCCACAGAAGGGGTGAGTGGGACCGACGAACTGTCTGTCGATAAGACAGAAAGACTACCCGAGGAGACTATGAGATCCTCTGGGACTTGGTAGTCTATCCTTGGGCCATGTTTAACGTCAAAAACAGCGTAGAAGACGGACTGGATGCGGGGAAGAAAGGAGCCTCCTCCGTCTGGCATTCTGAATGTCCGAAGTGGCAGTTGAAATGTATGAACTTGATGAGATGATGATGATGTTATGAATGAGCTCCTTATAACTCGATGCTCTTTTTGTCCCTCCACATCCCAATTGCCCAGCTCAATCTCGCTGCGGTCCTCAAGTGTGGCCAATCCTTCCGCTGGTCTAGTCTATGTCTTCCAACAACAGAGAATGGGCCTACTCATGAATACCGCCTCTGTCTGAGGGATCGCGTCGTATGTCTGCGCCAGGCGTCAGATACGCTTTTTTACTGTGCTGTTTTCCCAGATCCCCAACCTCTGCCCAGCCAACTTGCACAGCGGGACGCAGAAACGTTGGCTTGGTTCAGAGATTACTTTCAGTTAGACATTGACCTTGTACGGCTGTATGATCAATGGTCTGAGCGTGACAAAGTGTTTGCCAGATTTCGGGACCGTTTCACGGGGATACGTATCCTCAGGCAAGATCCATGGGAGAACGTTGTCTCGTACGTAGGGGTATGTCTACTATGCTCGATGCGTCTCATGGGTTCCTCAGATTCATATGCTCGTCCAACAACAATATTTCCCGCATAACAAAGATGGTCAAGGGACTTTGCAATCACTACTCACCTCCACTTTTATCCCTTCCTGATCCTAACGATCCAAGCCTTTCGTATCCGTACCACCCTTTCCCGCCACCTTCAGTTCTCGCCCAACCAGATGTTTCCAACACCCTCAGAGCCTTAGGTTTTGGATATCGAGCGGCATTCATCCAGAGGACAGCATCGTTTCTCGTCAGTTCATATGGGTCAGATACCCTTTTAGACGATCCGAGTGAAGCATCGGAGCGTTGGCTACGAGGCCTTCGGGGTGTGAGCACTGCAGAAGCCAGAGAGGCACTTCTCAAGCTGACTGGTGTCGGTAGAAAAGTTGCTGATTGTATTTTACTAATGAGTTTGGACAAGGTGCGCGATTTGTTTTCCGACCTGAAAGTCTTGCTCGAAATGACGCCATGTCATAGAAAGAAGTTGTTCCTGTGGACACCCATGTGCATAACATTGCTGTGAAGTATTATGGGATGAAAACTTCGAACTCTGGGAAGACGAACATGACTCCGAAACTTTACGACGAAGTAAACGCCAAGCTATTCTCGGTGTGGGGCGAATATGCTGGCTGGGCACATTCTGTAAGGTTCGGTTTGAGCCGATTTCCTTGTATGTTCTGAGGAGGGTCTCCTTAGGTCATGTTCACAGCTGACCTCAAGTCTTTTGCCGGCTTCAATGCCACACCCTTATCAAGTCGGCAGAAAAGGTCTTCCGCGCCAAAAAGGAAGCTAAAAGAAGAGGAGCAAGATTGCTTACCAACTCCTCCAGTCACACCTGGTCCAGCGACATTATCCAAGGCTGTTGCTACTATCTCGAAGGACAAACCGTCGGATTTGTTTCTAGTACCTGCAACAATTGCAGATCGCGTCAAGAGGCGAAGGATTTCAAGAAAAATGTAATCTTACGAGTACCTATAATATTATTACGTGCAATGCTTGAGATAATAACGATAGAACCAGTTGCACTGCCACTACCTAATTTCCGAGTTTGTACATCAATTTCACCTATCCGTTGGAAATTATGTCGAATACCTCGCTGCCAGTACTATACAAGCGGTGTCTCGAGACAGCGTCTAAATTATGCAATCTACCGACTATCAGCGAAGAAACACAGGTGAAGAAACAAATCCTTTTCTCTTGTAAGCAATTCTGACGCCTATGCCTACAAGGAACTTGTGCAATCAGCCCTTGAAGGTCTCAGAGAAGTACATGCGCGTATTCGAGAACTTGTACTGTTCAGTTCGAATGAGAGTTTGGATGATATCTCTACGAGGGATTTGGTGTATTTGACATTACCTTATGTCTTTGCTGAGGTGGAGAACCATGTGCAGACGACGGAGAGAATGGATAGGATGAGTGTGTTGTCTAGTATCATCGTATGTCCACTTTGTACCGGTGTCATTCATTTCAATGACCTGTTTGGTTTTTTTTTTTTGGTGTTCAAGGAATACCATCGAGCGTTCGTGCATCAGTTAGAGCATTACGAGATCGTCCAAGATAATGAGAAGGATCTTTATTCGCATAAATCATCTAGTTTCGCTAATCCAGCGAAAAGGAGGGAGGTCAAGGTGAACCAGTATAAGAAGACCAAAAAAATCAAGGACCATATTCAAGTAAGCCCTGACTCTGTTGTTGTAGTCCTCATAGGTCATCCTATCTCGCTTTCAGGTCCTACAAAAACGGTGTAATTTACCTACATCCTCATCTGAAGATGCCTACTCCCAATCTGACTTTGATTTAATCTACTCTCTTCTCTCATCTTCTCCTTCCACTCTCACCTCTACCACCATTGTTTCCTCCGATGAATTAGATACAGAAACAGATGAAATTCTCCGTACAATAGCATTACTCCTTCTCCGGATGTTCTACGGACAAGCACATGCGCATCTCGAGTCAATGGAGCAAGAGCTCGAATTACTAAAACAAGCACCACCAGGCTCTTCAAGTGCATCTCCTTCACTGGGTGAGAGAGGGGATTTGAGAATTGGGAAGGGGAAGGGAAGAAGTGATGAGCAGTTGTGGAAAATTGACTTAAATGTACCGGACGGAAATGGACCTTTGCTAGATCAGTATGGACGTGTGAGTACCACTATGTTTTCTGACCCGTGGATGGCTCTGCTGAATAAATGGTTTAGCCTTTACGTCCCTTTATGATTCTACCTTCGAATACGGCTGAGAGAGCAAAGTTGAGAGCTCAAGTGTTTGGGGCTGGCTACAGTTTGCCCACGATGTCCATTGACGAGTATCTAACAACCGAGAAGAGGAGAGGCAATATTATTACTGGCGGCGGGTAAACAATTGCCTTTCATTTAAATGAATTGGTTGACGACGAGTTTTGCAGGAAAGCGAGTCTCGAGAAGCCTACGTCATCTAAACAGCTTCAAATTGATTCTGAGATGGACGGTACAGTCGCTGGTGAAGAAAAAGCGGAAGAGAAAAGGCAAAAGGATGAGAAATGGTCCCGATTCACGGATGCAAATCCAAGGGGTGCGGGAAACACGATGAATAGGGGTTGATCGGCTACCGGAATATGCACAGGGGCAACTGACCGATTGCAACTTTGTTTTCTTAATTTTAACATCAGGGTAAAATTGACTACCGGATTGATTCTCACCCCTGGGGAATGCTAAAACGGGATCGGGGATCGGTACGGGGATAAGTATACAAGAGTGCGTCAACAACATGAAGATGCTTGTGGCACTTCGCCTGCTGCCGTCGTTGTGACATCGATTTCTGGCCCCCAAGACGGTGTGAGGATGAAAGAATGAGAAACGAAAAACAAACGCACTTGTATTGGGTTCTGTTTGTGTGTCTTTCTCCATTCCAGGGAGCGACATGGCGATCTTCTTGAACAGGCTCTTGACATTGTGTCCAGCTTTTGCTGATGTTTCCATGAACATGATGCTCAATTGCGTTGCCTTTGCTGTGGCTTCCTCCAGCGTAACTTGCCTACAGAGGTTGAATATTTTGTGGGTTCGCTCGAGGAAATACACACCGTTTGTCAGACAGATCCGCCTTGTTCCCTACCAGTACAATAATGACGTCGTTTCCCCGTTCCGACCGCACGTCTTCAATCCATTTCGTTGTTGACATAAATGACTGCCGATCTAGAAACAAATGGTCGAATGTCAGTCAGCTCATGGGTTGGGAGGGAAAGTACTCGCTTGTGATATCAAAAACGACGATTGCAACTGACGAGTCACGGATGTATGAAGGTATCAGGGAGCGAAATCGTTCCTGGATTGTGGGCATGTGAGAACTAGACGCCGAGTGAGGACCTGCTGTACCTGACCAGCGGTGTCCCAGAGCTGAAGGCGAACTGTCCTGTCTTCGAGGTACATTGTCTTGCTCAAAAAGTCGATGCCAATAGTTGCTTGGTAGGTATTGTCAAAAGTATCATACATAAATCTACGTTGTTGAACAAAGAGGCTCTGTGCAGCACGGGGGGACGACGCACCTAGTGATGAGGCTGGTCTTGCCAACGGACTGGTCGCCAAGGAGGACGATTTTTGTACGCTTGGGCGGTGCGGAGGCCAGGTCGGTGTGTTCAGCCATGGCAGTTGTTGTTGAGGGCGAGTGAGACACGTGACTGGGGCATTTTCGATAACGGACGATGAAGATGAGCGACCAGATTTCGTTGTTGTGTGGGCAGAGCAGGCCGTTCTTCACGTTGGAGTTCTTTCCTCCCCGCACGGACCAGGTGTGTGTTGCCTGCCCTGTCCTGGTTTTTTTTTTCGTACGACTATATAAAATCAGGGCTTTGACAATCTCGTTTCTCGCATCTCCCGTCTTGCTCTGCTCAATCCTCTCGCCGTCAGCATCACATGGGGAGCTGGCGGTTCTACAAAGGCCAGGAGCATCGAGCTTGCCACCCTCACTCAGAGCGACCACAACCTCACCACCCTCTTGCATCTCACCTGCACAAACGCCGAGCTCGGCCAGGTCGATGCTGCTCTTCAGGTGTGTCCTGACTACTGCTGTCCCCTCTCTCTCCCTCTCATGTGCCCCTCAGGCTGCCCATAAATCTGGTATCCAGAACATTCTTGCTCTTCGAGGCGGTGAGCTCTATTCTCTCCGTCTCCCGGAACACTACTCATAATCCCTTCAGATCCACCAAGAGGCCAGGAAGAATGGGCTCCCTCCGACCCCCGCTTCCAGCACGCCATTGACCTCGTCAAATACATCCGTGAAACTCGCGGCAATGATTTCTGCATTGGAGTGGCAGGTACCCCCATCCTACCGGCCCCATCGCCTCCTGTTCACATGCCTTCTCAGCTTACCCCGATGACCATCCCGACAGACTCCTCGATACGGATACAGAAATCGACAATCTAAAAGCAAAGGTCGATGCTGGTGCCGATTTCATCATAACACAATTATTTTACGATGTCGATGGATTTTTGGCGTGGCTGCGCAAAGTCCGCCACAAAGGTCTGCTCGAGGTGCCATTTTCATGTTCGTACTTGCCTCATGGTAATTTCAGGTATCAATGTCCCCATCATTCCTGGAGTGATGCCCATACAAACTTATGGATCCTTTCAACGTCTGACACAACTGACGGGAGCCAAGGTCCCTGTGCATGTACAGGAAGCATTGAAGCACATCAGTGTATGTTTGTGATTTTTTTTTGGATAATGCATGTCTCATCCTGACATCGGGTTCAGCATGACGACCAGCAGGTAAAAGACTATGGTGTCTCTCTTGCCGTCGACATGATTCGTAGGCTCGTATCCGAAGCCAATGTCCCCGGAGTGCACTTTTGTACTCTCAACCTCGAAAAGAGCGTTCAGCGTGTTCTTGAAACTCTCCAGTGGACGGATACCCTAACTCACCCTCATAATAGACTCATCGCTGTAAGACCATTTTCGCCGTCTTCAGTGAGTGACTCAGGTTTCAGCTTCAACAAAGGGCACACCCGACAATCCACCACCTGTGGGTGACATCGACCTCGTGGTAACGGCAACGGCTGCAACGCACGATGCAACACAATCCCTGGCGTCTAATACGGTTACAGAGGGTGACGCTAGTCGAGGAGAATTCCATAATGCGGCAAGCTGGGATGATTTCCCAAATGGCCGTTTCGGAGACTTCAAGAGTCCCGCTTTCGGTGCTGCGGATCTATGGGGAAATTCTGGTGTCGCAGTCCGTCTCCTTATTTTTTTGTAGTCACGTCATATCCCGAGTGTTGTCTCTGTTTTACTAGATCAACGAAATGCTTCGACAATGGCGCCACCCCAAAACACTCTCGGAGCTCACACAGATTTTTCTGGACTACCTCCACTCCAAAATCTCCAATACACCTTTCTCCCCGGCCCCCCTTTCACCTGAATCGTTGATAATTCTTCCAGAACTCGAGCAGCTGACACAGAAGAGTTGGTGGACTGTAGGCTCACAGCCTGCAATTAATGGCGTTAGCTCTTCTGATGAGACTGTAGGTTGGGGTCCAAAGGCAGGCTATCTTTTTCAGAAGGGATTTGTCGAGTTCTTTTGTGATGAGGCAGACGTCGAGTTGCTCGAGCAGCGAATCGAGAAGAAAGGGAAAGGGTGGGTGCATTACATTGCTGGAAGCCACAAGGTGAGTAGTGATGGCCAAAAAATGCATTTGTGTTTAATATCTAGCTTTCCAGGGCGGTTTCAAGACCAATGTTTCTCAAAATGGAAGGAACGCTGTGACATGGGGTGTATTTCCTGGACAGGAAATCATTCAAACGACGATCATCGAGCATGAGTCATTCCTGTCTTGGAAGGTGTGCTTTCTCCTGGTCTTCTACTAATCAACTCAGTTTTCTGAACATGATATAGGAAGAAGCATTTTCCACCTGGTCTGACTGGGCATCATGTTATCGTCCAGGGTCGGATGAGCGTAAACTCTTGGAGAGTGTGCGTGATCAGAGATGGTTGATCAACATTATCCACCACGACTACCAGAATCCTCATGCACTGTGGGATATCATATTAGGTGAAAGTGATATCAATAGCGCAGAGGCGTGAATAATTGCCAGTTCACGATATTTATTTGTACAATAGCATCCAAAATTGCTTTTTTTCCTTCAAGAACGACAAGATCAGAATTCGGAAGGCTCTTCTTCGTATTCTTCAGTCTCGCCTTCAATCATCTCCTCCATAGATTCCTCTTCCATATTACCACTAGCAGCAGCTGCAGCAGCAGCATCCTCATCCTCATCTTCATCTTCATCCTCAATTTCATTCTCAACTTCTTCTTCATCTTCGTCGAGGTCTTCCATACTTGCATCGAGATCTTGACCAGATTCATTTTCACCTTCATCTTCTAGGATAGAGGGTGCACCTCCTGATCCGTCCGAGTCCTCTGAGTCCTCTTCTGCCTGTTGGATTTATCAAAATAGTAATAATAATAGCAATTGTGTGGAATTTGTTCGGATTAAGTTTTGACGAAAAGAAAAGAAAAGAAAAGAAAGGAAAGGAGAAGAAGAAGAACGTACGTCGTTTTTTTCTTCTTGTTGTGTCATGGATCGACCAATGGGTATAAGATGGTTGTACCCTCCATTATGTATCGACGTCGTCTGAAAGGTAATTTGAACACACACACACACGCACACACAGAGAGAGAGAGAGAGAGGAGGAGAGAGAGAGAAACAAAGGATGATAATAAAATAAAAATAACAACGTACGAGATCTTCCAATTCATTTTCTTCATCACTTAAATCATCCATCTCGCGTTGTAAATCTCTAATATCATTGAGATTTGAGTATACGCGTTTTCGAGGGAGTGGTGATGGATAGGGAGGGTTTTGCTTGGGTAAGAGACGTGGGTAGTGAAGAGGTTGGCGAAGGAGTGTTGGAGATACGATGGGCATTGGGGCTTGTGGGACATTGAGTTGAAGCCGTAGCACAGCCACATGCTATTAACTGTGTTGTACTTTACCATACAAATTAATAAATATACACGAATGGTATTATCGACTTTTGTTCTCCCCTCCCGTGGTGGTGGCAACCATCTTTGTATTCATTGTATTCAAAGGTCGTACCCACAACTTGATATGTCCAAGTTTGGTCGCCGTCATAACCACTCTGGGCAGAAACGCGACATCCATCAACAGATCGCTATCTATAGGTTTTACCTGTAATCACGCAATGTACTTCAGCTGATAGGAGGTATGATGTAGAAGGCGTACTAGTACGGGTTGGACGATGGCAATTTCATTGCGAGAAGGTGCGGGGTGATAACGTGGAGAGTGGATGGGTTCTTGGACGAGGCGATTTGGTGGGAGATAGGAACCACGGAACGCAGGAGAGATGGTGGATGAGATGGAGATGCGGTGGTGATGTGCGGCCTGAGAATGACTGAGGGTCATGATGAGCAAGAGAAAGAAAAGAGAGAATACCTGATGTTTTGGTCGATGTAAAGCACCACTAGAAAAATCCCACTGAAAGACAATTGAGATACGGCTACACGAATGGAAGTGAAAGGGCAGGGACACACCAAGATTAGCTTATTATCTTCTCCCACACTGCCAAAGCGGTAGGTGCGACCATCGCATCGCTGGTCATCAAAGGCGACAGCAGAGACAAAAGACGAATGGCCTTGACATCGGGCGACGACTCGTTTCTCCCAGGGCGAAAAGATGGTGATGAGGTCATCTTGACCACCGGCAAGGACGAATCGGCCATCGGGAGACCAAGCGACACAAGTGAGTGCGCCAAAGTAGGAAGCATAGCAGTCTACTAGCCTGTTTGGATATTCAAGTTGAGAAAGAGAGAGAGACAAGGCCGTGCGCACTGTTCTGCCAAGGCATCGATGATGCGTAAGCAGCCGTCTTCGGAGATGGCAGCGACGTATTTCACGTCGGGTGAAAATACAAAGTCTGTATAATATAGACATGAGGGGTACCATCTGAGCGAAGCAAGGCACTGACTGGAAATAGCCTTGCGAGAAACTCGCCAATGGCTGACGGGATTTTTGACGACCTTGTCCTTGTCAGATTTGCCGGGGACGGGAGGACCTGAGGTGGTGGTGGATGGGATGGGATGCCAAGGGGGCATGGTGACAAACATGGTGTGAGTAGGATCCCAGAGGGGTGGGGGACTGGGATCGAAGGGGCCATCGGGATGTTGGGGAGTGAAGACGCCGTCGTCGCGTTCTTTGTCGTACAGGACTATGGTGCCGTCGGCATGGGAGACAAGAAAGAGGGCAGAGGAAGCAGGGACCCAGCGAACGGCGGTGCAGGGAGAACTGGATATGCAACCCTGTTTGTTGAGACGGGCATAACGGGAAGATATGGGATCTGGGAGACGATGAATTTATTGTGCGGGAGAGACAAGAGACGAAACCAAGACAAACCGAGCCAGACGATATCACCGGTGCTGAATCCAATGATGATGTCGAGATGGTCGCCCGACGCCGTCACAGGGTTGATGTCGTGGCAGGTAGGACACGCAGAAAATGACACTCTGGCGAGAGGCTCCTGCTGAAGACCATTGTTTGAGTGCACACGCATCAGAGAGGACAGGCCAGACCTTTGCCCTCGACGTCCCATCCACGAGGACCAGACTCTTTGCGGCGTTGTACACGACTACCACAGCGGTGCCGTGCTTGGACTGCAGCAACTTGGGCCAGCCATCGGTGCTCTGGATGCGGGTGACAAACGACGACGACGACGTACGCATGTTGTGCTTCGGGCGCGCACTCGACTTTTTCCCCGGGCGCGGAGAGAAGATCGAGTGTTGCTCTGGCACCGTCGGACTCGGCGGGTCGTTGTCGTCGCTGCCGTCGGACGGGACCAACACGGCAGACAGGCGAGTAGGATATGGCGTTGGCGTACTACTGGTTTGGGGCGAGTGCTCATCTGTAAGCGAGTAGACACCCTCAGGAGCGACAAATGTGGCCATGCAAAGCCAAGTGTAATATATATTAATTACATCTGTCAATGATCACTCCCCATCACTACCATCACCGCCATCAATAATATCATCATCACTTCTATGTTTTCCATCATCAACTCCATGTTCTCCACCACCATCACCACCATCACCCCCCGCATCTTACCCCGCATTCTCCACATCGGCGCCCGCTACACATCCACATCCCCTCCTCCCAGCAACCCCATCGCAGATTCCAATCTCCTCGCCACAACAAGACATTCGGCCCTCACAACCCCCGCCATCACCTGGCTCGACGATGCCTCCTCCTCTGCATTTCCTTCAGGCCGCGAGACCCGCAAGATAAACACATACCAGGCCGTTCGCGATGCCATCAGGTCAGTTCCGACTCCCCAACCCCTGCACGTTCATCCACCCCGTCTAGCATCGCATTGGCCAAGGACGACAATGCTGTGGTCTTTGGAGAGGATGTTGCTTTCGGTGGTGTCTTCAGGTGCACCATGGTCGGTACTCCACCTTTGTTGATCGTCTGTCCACTCACCCTCTCTCTCTCTCCAGGGCCTCGCCGAAGAGTTCGGTAGGTTACTCCCACCTCCCACACCACCCAAGCTCAACCGACACAGGTCGCGACCGTGTATTCAATACACCCCTCACAGAGCAGGGTATTGCAGGCTTTGGTATTGGCCTTGCCTCCATGGGCCATACTGCCATTGCCGAAATTCAGTTTGCAGACTACATCTTTCCCGCTTTCGACCAGGTCATCCCCCTCCACCCACCGTGAAACGCTTATTCAGCCCATTTCATAGATCGTCAATGAAGCTGCCAAGTTCCGGTATAGATCCGGCGGCTCTTTCAACGTCGGTGGTCTCACCATCCGTACACCAACCATGGCTGTCGTACGTATTCATCTGCTCAGGCAAACTCGAGCTCATCAATATATAGGGTCATGGTGGTTTATACCATTCCCAATCTCCCGAAGCTTTCTTTATGGGTGCATCAGGTCTCAAGGTAGTTAATCTACCAATCCACACTCAACCATCCGATCTGAAAACGTCATGCAGATTGTCATTCCTCGATCTCCAATTCAAGCCAAGGGCCTTCTCCTCGCTTCAATCCGCGACCCCAATCCAGTCTTATTTATGGAGCCCAAGATCCTCTACCGTTCAGCAGGTTTGTTGTGTCATTCCCTCACTCCTTCACAAACTCACAAACATACCTCAGTCGAACAAGTCCCGGTGGACGACTTTTGCCTCCCGCTTGGCAAAGCAGAAACCCTCATCCCCGGCTCAGACTTAACCCTCCTCACTTGGGGAACTCCCATTTACAGTTCTGAAGATGCCATTAGGTTGTTGCAGAATCCTCCTCCTAGCTTGGACTTTCTCGTCCCCAAGTCCCTCAGACAAGCGAAAGTGGAGCTCATAGATCTGAGGACCATTTTACCTTGGGACATGCAACATATAGTTGACAGTGTCAATAGAACAGGGAGATTAGTTGTCGTTCATGAGGCTGGGATGACGGCGGGTGCGGGTGCTGAGATTAGTGCTCAGGTGCAGAAGAGGTGTTTCTTGAAGCTGGAGGCTCCTATTAGGAGAGTGGCTGGATGGGAGTAAGCGTTTTCTTTTTTTTTCGATGCTCACGAATCCCAGCTGAGTTTTCGTTTAGTCTTCCAAACGCAATGCAATTCGAGAAATTCCATGTGCCAGATTCTATCCGCATTTTGGATGCTATCATGGAAACACTGTCATATTAATTTGCATATCCTTTTGATTTTGTCCTTAATGATACATTATGAAGAACATGTGGAATATGACTGAGGCAAGGTAAAAGAGACTGTCCGGATGATATATTGAAACACGTCAATATATCAAAGTTCGTGCACGTGATGAGCTTGAGCGCGTTGGTGCGTTTGGTGCTGGATTTTCAGGCCTTGTTTAGAAAACAGTTCGTTTCAGCTTGTACTTGATCTCCTCACTCAATGAAACGAAAACGCGACGATGAAGTTGACAGTACCTCTAACAAGAAGCCGCGCAAAAACATCTCCAGTGATATCTTCGACGACGAATCATTCAATAACTGCTTTTGCAATGTCAGCAGCCTCGCTAATGCTTTTGGATACTTTACTGGTCAAGTGGATATGGTCTGGCCTCGTGTTCCCGGCAAGTTGATATGGAATTTCGTCGCGAAATGCTGTCTTTCGGATAAGAAGCACAAGATTTCTGTGTCTCTCGAGGGAGATTGGGTTCAATATCTGAAAGAGCCTAGACCAGAGGTTGTTGCGATTATGGATATACTTCAACTCTCTTTGGATGGTGTTAGTTCTGCTTGTTCTGAGAGCCAAAAGACGACAGCCAAGTTGACATACAAAGAGGGCATCATCCTTCGGAAAGTCCGGAATGGGGAGTCACATTTTGTGAATACTTGGCAGCGTGAGTTGTGATATTGGTTATTTTGAGTCTGTCTGTTTTGACCATTTCTCCTCTCAAGTCCAACGATCGGAGACCATAGACAAGGAAGATGAATGGTTTGGTACTCCTGATATCCCTTTCCCTGGACGAGTGTCCGATCTCATCAGAAGAATGTCTGGTGGCCGACGGAATGATACTGTTATCGAAGAAGAAAACACGACAATGGAAATTGGTGAAAATATACCGGATCAAAGTCCAACGTCTTTGGTTTCGCCCATTGTTGGGCGAGCAAACGAAAACAGAAGATCATCTGTACCGAAGCAAGAATCTCCCTCATTGATCGACGCTGATATAAATATAAAATGCGAATCTCCCGTCGTAGCTATATCTACTCAAGTCGAACCTGACGTACAAGGACAGGACACTTTGCAGCTCGAGCCAGCTGTTCCGCAAGGGCCACAACGTAGAACAAGAAGACGGAGGATTCAGAAACAGTCTGGTCAACAGACACTAACAACAACACCAAAACCCGTTGCCGAACAACTGCTGGCGCAGAATTCTCCCCAAAAAGCTGTTGTCGCTGCTGCTGCTGGATCTTCAATTACCAGGGTTGACGTTGTCGAAGGGCCAGCAGTGATTGACTTGGGTGTGCGTTCCTGCTTGCTTTTTTTGAAAAGTGACACCCTTGAAAAAAATTGTAGCGAATAGGGATGGCAAAAATAGACGAAAACACTCCAGAAGGATGGTTGGCACAACTGAACTACTCACAGGTAATTTTGAAGATATACTCCTCAGGTTCAGGTCTAAATAGACGAATCATAGCCGCAATATACTTATAGTACGCTGAAGGAAACCCTCAGAATGAAGCCCGGACATTTATTCAATGTGATCGGAATTGTTCGAGGTCGGAAAGCGCCATATAAAACAAGAAATGGGGGTAAGTTCACGACTGTTGACGTCCGCTCTTGTTGCTTAGTTGCAGGTAGATTGGTCTATCACCATCCATTTACAAGATCCCACTTCATTTGAGGATCCTGACTATCCTCCTACCGACTTCAGTATTGTATTCTTTCAGGGAAATTTCAAGGAGTGGTTGCCGCAAGCGGATGCCGGAGACGTCCTGATCTTGCATAACATCAGAGTAAGCACAACGTTTCCATGGTATACCACATCCTTAACTGCGTCAAGGTGCAAGATCACAATGGTGTATCTGGTGTCGGCCATAAGGATCGAACGAAATGGGCGGCTTTTTCCATAGCTAAAGATTGCTTGCTTCTGCCCGACATGGGTCAAGCTCCCGAAATTGGTTCGCTGGCGGCGGGTGGTTTTCATTTCTCTCCTTTCTTGAAAGACCTAGAACATGAGAAGCGCTATTGCAAGCGGTTTGCCGAGTGGTGGAAGGAGAGGATTCCACTTACCCCGGAGATGACCGGTCAGGTTTATCAGTTGATTGATCCCACTTTCCGCCAACCTCGCCAACATCGGCTCTTCTGTGATGCAGGACCGGAGATGGAGCCGGATGGTTATTTTGATTGCACGTTTGAGGTTAGTCACTCTCTTCTGCTTTCTGGTCGCCACTCAACTAACATCACTACAGGTTCTCAACGGCTTCGAGAGTGAAAACGGGGTTTTCATTCTTTACGTTACGGATTATACCAAGAATGACCAAGCTGCAAGTTGTCAAGCTCCCTGGTGTCCCGTAGGGTTGAATGAATATGTGCTTTTATTCAACCTCTGGCAGGAAGCGGCCACCCAAGGAAGGAAGTTCGAACCTCAGACTTACTGGGCTGTTAGAAATGCTCGAATGATCCGCAGCAACAACGGTTTTGTAGAAGGAAAGCTGGTGGAGACAAAGTTTGGCCAAGTTGACTCTGATGATGATTATCCTCCATTGCAAGCATTACTGGAGTATGTTGCAGCGTACTCACCCCATGATCACAAGCTGATTATATTCCTATGAGACGAAAGAAGCAATGGGAAAAACAAAATGCGCATAACTTGCCTTCTTTCCCTCACAAATTATTCAGTGATGTCCAGGCAAAAGAATTTTTCAATTGCACAGTGGAGGTGACTTGCTTACCAGTAGTAACATCCTTCAAAATTCTCATGTGATTTCTACAGTTGCTCCATATCGTTTATAAAGCAGGCCGGGTAAGCCTTTTCGTAACCGATTACACGGAGCATCCAAGATTTTCGTATTCCTGCGATCAAGATTGGTCCCAAGGATTAGAAGGACGTGTTGTCCCTATCCAGCTCCGAGATAATCAAGTGCAGAATGCGAAGTCCTTGAAGGAGAACGGTGGAAAGTTTCTCGCAATTAAAAATCTTCGCCTTGTGCCCGCCGAAGATGGTATAATGCTCGAAGGCGAGTTAGGAGGTTATGATTTACTCCTGAATTTGCTTCAACCCGATAGTCCAAATCAAGACCTCCAGGCCCTACATAAGTATGTTTCGGGTCTCTCCACTTCATCTCTGCTCATCGTTGTTGTAAGGCGCAAAAAGGATTTTCAACATGAGAAAGAGAAAGAGGGGAAATTACAATTACATGGTCAGGCTGCTGAACCCGACGCACTGCAAGTTGTCACTAGAACAAATTTGAAGATAGCACAAGTTGAAGCCACTACGAAAGATTATCTGAAAGCGAGGCTTATTGTCCGGGTTGTTGATTACTATCCTCGTTCACCGAAGAACTGGGTCCGTCTCTGGTGCTGTCAGTGCAAACAAAGGTGATTTCCTTCAACCGTTAGTTCTAGCAATCGACTAAGTTATATTGAATAGAATTCCCGAAGAGAATCAGGCATGCCGCCATTGCCAAGACATCGACCATGAATTCGTTCGTCCCAAGTTTGAGTTGATCTTATTGGTTGAGGACAAGATAGGTGACAGGACAGAGTTAATGTTGAGGAATGAGGTACCTTTTTTTATTATACCATTCACCCTCATTTCACGTCAAAGCTGATGGAATTGGGTCATGATTTTCTCTCTAGAGTGACTTGCTGCAAGGAATAGATATAGGCAATGACATGCTCGATCCCAGCATTTCTGGTCAAGTCTTGCAGAGACTCAAACCTTTGCTGGGCGACTCAAGTGAGAAAGAGGATATTGCAGACAGAATGAATCGTAACTCTGTCTTCTTGTCACTCATCGTTGGACAATTTCAGCTGCCCGATGTGGGCCCTGTTCGCTTGCTAATGAATGTTGAAAATTAGAATACGATGATTTTTACATTGGTAATTGTATTATCGGAGCAACGTTGTCTTTTTTCTTGACCCCACTTCATGCTTAATTCAATTCAACACTCCCCCTTATACACCAAGCAGTTTGCGCGCGCTCCTTGCAAAGGGGAATAAAAGTTCGACACCAGCAGGATTTGAACCTGCGCCCTCAAAGAGGAACAGATAATCAAGACATTCGAATCTGTCGCCGTAACCACTTGGCTATAGTGCCTTAAATCTAAGGCTATTTTGAAAAATACATATACACTGGCAATATTCGCTATTCTACACAACTCTACACAACCAGTGCACAGAGAAGAGTCCAAGAACTTTTGGGATCGACGTAGGATCCCACTAATTGTCAAAATTTGATTGCCTGGGCACAAGAACTCTCTTTCAGGCAATTTTTTCTTGTATTTCTTAAATATAAATGTGAGTCTGCGAGTGGTAAGCAACTGGTGAGATCTATCTTTAAGACTTGTATGGTATCCCTTTCATCACCTGAGCGTTGGCAGAATGACAGAATGACAACTAACGTACCATTTTGTAACTGGGAAAGAAGGTTCAGTTAGGTGAGAGGGAAGTCACGGTGGCAAAACCCCATACTTACCCGTTGGAACTCATCATAAGCGGTACTCCTGACGTTTTCATGAGCATTTCGAATAGTTCCCATCATGAACTCAGCAGCGTGGCGATCATTCAACTGTAGTGCAAATCGGTCCTTCAACCTCCGAATGGTTGGCTCGCCTTTGAACGAGGGGAGGCCAGTATCAAGCATAAGCTGAACGGTGTTGACGATTTGCTCTGCGTATGGTCGAACAGCTAGGAATGCTTTGACGGTCAAACTCTGGAATAGCTGATAACCTTGAGAATATTTTCCGCCCATCAGGATTACCATCTCATGGTTGAGTTTGAAAGAACTTGGTTCGAATTTGACCCCCTTTGGATGCCATTATAATTTCCCCCTAGCTGTGGACAATGAGCGCACTCACCCCTGGACGTGGATATCATATAGTAAATCAGTCAAAGCAAAAATGAACCATAACGGGTACTTATCTATATCGAACAAAAACCCGAAATCTGATGAAAATCATGTCAATATCAAGAAAAGTAATAGGGGCCGCCGTCGTCCCACCTATATGTACGATGTGCCCTTCACCGTCAATCATAATATTTCCATTATGCCGATCCTTGATCTGGAGAATATAACAGGCCACAGAGTACGCAGCCATCGACTGAATAAAGTTTAACCGTGCTTTCTGAAAAGCAACAGTATCCTGGCCTCCATATTTGGAAGTGAAAAAATCCAAAAGATCGTTGACCTTGGCCCTGCCCATCTCATCACGGGAGGTAGCATTCGGGACCACATCTATGACGCCGCACTATGCAAGGAGTTGAGTCCAACTTTCGTCGTCAAATCACAAGTTCTTACCCCAGGAGCTGTTGCCGTAACACGATATGGGAATAGATAGAGCGGGAGGCCGATACTCGCGTAAATATTTTTGAACATGGCAATGACCTGCAACGCAAGAACATCTTGGCGGCAGTCATCGCCGACTTTGAAGATCGCCTGTTGCAAGACATCATACTGTGTGCGCTTCTCTACCCCTGTACCATCAACAACAGAGTCTGGGTTTATTTCAATTTCAATCCGCTCTTTCCTGACTTTGAAAGTGGCCATAAATGGTGCCTATAATGAATCACTAAAATGAGGACCATAGAGGATATCTAAGGGTACCTTTGCATGACTTTGCAAAGGCCTCCCAGATTTTTTATCGATGTCGACGATCACCCCATCTGGGTTGCTAGGGAGGTATACGCCTACGTCAACTTTGATCTTTGCCATTTCTTCGTCAATTTTCGCCTTGAAAAAGCATAAGGAATATTGGGGGCTACTATCTGGGTATCAAGAAAATTCACCTTTTTCTCGGGTTTTGTCTTTTTGATGTAAGGCTTCAGCTTCCCAGAGATTGAGGTAACCTCATTGAAGAAGCTGAACTCCCTATCATAGAACTCACGTGCTTCACCAGATAGTGATTTGACTACTTGATCCGTCATAGCGTCCAGAGTATGTTTCATGGGATCTTCCTAAGAAATTGGCTGAGATAACAAGAAGAATAAAGGAATGAAAGACTAACAATTTCTGCCGCGTCGTCTTTGAAACAGTTTGCTTTCATGTTCCAGATGATTTGATGGCAAAAGAGCTGAGATATTTTGGCCGTCTCAAAAATGAATCGGGACACATAACCTGTGTACTCGTGAGTCTTAGCCGATCACTTAGCCCAGTGAAACTCACCTAAAGCGTCATAACGAAGTGCCTGAACAACTTGCGGGATGAAGAAAAAGGTCAGTTCAACAGGATGTTCTTCTAATACGCGATGCGCATATTGGAGAATGTGTGGTTGATTGTTGTATCGTTGTTCGAAGTAGGTGGTCGCGATGGTGGGGGGCACCGCTTGCCACAGAAGAAGATACTGTGATAATATCTGAGTAAGAGCAACTGAAACGATTTTCCTGGCCATCTACCTTGTGATCTCTCCGGACGATTGGGTCAAAACTCTCACCGAGCAGAAAATGGACTGCTTCGCATACATGAAGGACGTCCTTGGGGCTCGAACGCACCAGCCTTGAAACTTCATTTCTAACAAGAGGTAATTTAAAACGCTCTGGTAGATGGATTACGATGGTCGGATCAATACTCCAGACACAGCGAATGAGAGCAATCCATGTTGTGTCAAGGAGTCCACGTTCTGTGGCACCAATTACATCCGCAGAGCGTTTGATGTCGTTCGTAGGATTAACCCAAACGGAGAGACGAGAGAGTTCAGACTCGGTCAAGAGGCGTAAAGGTATGTTTAAATCTCTCAACCGTGTTGTATAGTCTGAGAACTGTGAGTTCACGCTCGTATTCTGCCATATGACTTACAGGGGTTCCGTGACATGCATTGCAAAGGAGATAGGCTTGAAATCAATGGGAGACCGCGGACGACATCGGCCTGTAGATATGAGAGAAACTCGGATAAAATCTTCAATTCTGCATTCAACTGCACTCGGTCGGCACCAAAAGTCCATCTTCGTCGATATGAGCTGATTTATGAGCTGAGACGCAGGGGAAAAACATACTGAGGCACCACACTATACCAGGAAAATGCAAGTCGATAGAGAGATTCTCTGAATATGTTTTCGCAAAACGCATCAAGATGAGAGTTTTTGAGTGCTTCAAAGCCAAAGAGCAGGAATGAAAATCGAGGCTCTCGAGCCAGGGAATGAGTGCTACGGAACTTGTCAGAAAACTGTGGGTGATTGTTCTTTTGATACATACCTAAAACGTTTATGATTGTGGGTAGACCGCAGAACAAGTTGTTGGATGAGGAACATAATGTTGGGTTGGTAGTATCTGGCCGCCTGTAGACGACTATAAAGCAAGTGCAATACTAGAACATGAGGACTGAGAAGTTTGTGAATACCCGTCAATTCTCTATTAATCCGTTCTTTATCAGTTGGAGTGTATGCGATCGGAGAGTCAAAAGGGTCATGGTAACTGTTGGTAAACATGTCAGGAGAAGATAAGGTGTGATCCAAGTTGGACTGACTTCATATGTCGGGAGAAGATACCTTTTTCATGTTTAATGGTCAAAGACCAAGCAGAGACAATTTCGCTCATCAGGGCAACCTCAACTACTGACTTTTCTGCTATGAGCCAGCTCCAGATTTCAGTGGCAACGACCATGGCAGACGGAGTAGCTACAGCAAAAGGCAGAGCAACGATATAATGTAACAAATCATAATCGCACTACAGAGACACTTGATTCAGATATCCTGTGTTGAACGAGAGAAAAACGTACGTAGTCCAGTGAGACCAGCACCGCAGCACAACGATACAACAAACGACGTAATTCTTGAACAGTGAGGGACGGGTGCTTCGACCTGATATCTGCCATTGAAGATTGGAGCTTTTCTCGTAGTGCATGGATCTCGCTTTGCGGCGTATCCGCACCCTTGACGATCCTACAATCTGGGTCGTGTGATCAGATCAGCAACGATTGTTAAACCAAATTTGGAGCCACATACACTCCTTGCCACAGAAGCGGAAACCTGCGGCCTCTCCAGAATAATAGCTCTTGATTGCAATTTGACTTATTAAAGCCTTCGCCTGGTCCATACTCCAGCGAGACATCGATTTCAATGAGACTGGAAAGTGTTAGCATTTCGACACGAAATCAAAGATTAGGCCATACAAAGGTGACGATGTATAGGTCCTACATTTTTTCCAAAGCGCTCAGCAACGGAAGCTCCAAGTTCAGCAGAATCCGCGCCCAGGACTGGTTGATTCACGGCAAGATATTGCTAATAACAGAATCAGATCAATACAGTCGGAAACTACAAGGGATTGACCTGTAATGTCGATTGTAATTCCAAAGGGGCTCGGCTCAAGGCCAACTCAAACCAAGAATTTGCATTACGCAAGAGATTGTCAAGGATTTCTTTGCGAGTTTGATAATTATCGGTCAGTTGGAGCGAGATCTTGGCGCGTTCAGAATGATATTCCCAGGTTGGCTCATACTACCAAGGCCATTAGACAAGTTAAGTGGATTGGGAGGTGAGAGACATTACGAACCTCGTCCACGAATTCATTCTCAGTCCCACGTTGGAGTAGCGTCAAAATCTCAAGTATCGCGAATACCAAGTGAGGATCACACATAAGAGATGGAAAGGAGACCAGAAGTCGATTTAGATATCTCGATGCGATTTCCCTGACCTTGGGGATCCTATGGGTGCTGCTAACGACTAATTGTTTGAGCTCACCCGAGAGGCACTTGGGAAGAGCTTGTTGGGAGGCTTTTCCAGTCAAAGCAGTTTGGCAACCTCTGATGACCTGACACTGAGTGAGCGAACGGAAATCCTGTCAAGGACGTTGAGCCTCACTTGTTCGGCAATCTCCTCCATGCAAGCACTGAGAACGGGGTTCTTGTTGAAGGTATCGTTGATAAAGTAGGTAACTAAGGAAGATGGCAAACCCTCTGATGCTCTTAGACCCTCGATGTCGTGCATAGCCAAAAGGAAGATAACTTGTCCAGTAGGCAGACTCCGAAGTTCACTGGATCTCAGCATGATGTACTTGGTCAATCGGATTCGCTGTCTGGAGAGAATCTTGAAACATAATGTTAATACATGAATCGAAGAGCGAGGTAGCACATAGCAATGCTCACCGACTCGGCATACTCCTGTCGAATGATAGTGTTGTACTCGATGTCACTCGCAAATGCACCATGAGTTTCTTCGATAACCATATAAGGAGTTTTGGTGGCGATACGCGTAAGTGTAGGAACCAACCAATCCATAGCAGTATCGTTCTTTTCGTCCAGCGAGGTGAGATCGAATAAGACACAGAGGAACCACATGTTCCTGAAAAGAGAGACTGTTTCTGAAGAAGCGTTCTCCATAAGCTTGAAGTCCACATGAACTAACAAGGCGTCGATAGGAAGTAGAAGGGAGGCTAATGATTCAATCATGTCATCGACCTTGGAGTCACGTCAATCCATGTGAAGAGGAGTTGGGACAAAACCCAGCTCACCTTCACTTGGGGGCTAGTGATCCGTAAGTTCTGGATTGCAACTCCTTTGTCAAGAAACAAGGTCAGTAGTTCCGTCAGATAGATGCCAAGAAGCTCAGGACGCCGACCCAAGTCTTGGGCAAGTCTTGTTTGAGCAGCGAGGACCTGGACCACCTGATGAACATCAGATCAAACGAGCTGAAAGATAGCTAGCTTACCATGTTGTTGGAGACCCTTGGGTCATCCGGATTAACTGAACGATTGATGGCAGAGAAGGATCGGATGATATCAATGAATGGGCCTTCTGGCGCAACAAGAGCCAGATCGACCAGGTTGTAAGCAATAGCTGCCTCAACAGTAGGCTCTGCGGAGCGTAAACGTTGAAGAAGCATTGAGATCGTCAGTTTGGTAACCTATATAACAGGTAATACTGATATGAGAAGAATCTTGCGTTTTTGAGTTACACACCGCTTCAACATCAAACTCCAACGCCAAGCGAGTCACTACAGAGATGGTACTAATCCCAGTAAGACGCTTTTCATCCTCCGATAGCTCGCGTAATTCTGTCTCCAATGAATGAAACGTCCCAGAGTCATAACCATCCGGACCACCGAAAGAGGTATCATGTATGTCTTTACTCGTCGCAGCGATGAAATTGAGCAGCGAATATGTATTTGACATAATCAGATCGTCTCCTGGAGCAAGCTTTATGAAATTTAGAGATTATTTTTCACCAAAATATTACCCATGAGGCAGACCTTGATACACAAGGCAAGGCACTTCGCGGCTGCGGCCAAAGGAGGAGCGCGGCCTTCCGTAAACTCGAATTCGCAAAGAAGAAGAGGTGATGTTACAAATCTCCTTAAATGCGAAGCCATAATAGAGGCAACTTCTGGAAACCTAGCGGAGATCAGTAGGAATTGTAGATACAGGCACTCATCATGAGTATTACCTTTTGACAAGGATAGCCGCGGATTTGAGAGCAGCTTCTTGTACCAAATTATCCGAGATAGGAGACTCATTGCTAAGCAGGAGGATGATGCGAGAGAAGACATTCTGGTCGATTTCTCCTAATGCTGCGGAGCAGACGGAAGCCAATTTCTATCGAAGCGAATGGTATAAGAGATTACACGTGCAAAAAGCCCATTGGGATGCTTACTAGACTTTCTGATATCGTCTCCCACGCATAAGTGTCGATAGAAGGCTCACTATCTATTTCTTGAACCTGATCGAAGAAATCCGCAAAACATTGCATCGCATAAGCTGCAACAGATTTGATAGAAGCTCTATCTTCATCACTGAATTTGGTTGTATATGTGATTTCGTCATGAAGCAATGCAACGAAAGCTTTGTTCGCAGCGGCGGCCTCCACATCGGTGGCTGTTGTCTTTGTGGGCGGAACAAGAACCTGGGAAAGAATCGTCCACTCCGTCTCGATAACACAGCAGACGATAAAGTAACCACTCAAGGGTCGACCTTCAGAGACATAACGGGAAACAAAAGCTTGGATGAATTGCAGAGATTTTCCGTCTGCTTCTTCCTTTTGGATGATGTTGATCAACAGATGATTAAGCTTTTCAACAACCTCGCTGTAGCATAATTTTTTCAGCTCTTGGGAGATGCGTCTCCATTGGCCTATGTCCCATTTGTAAGGAGTAGAACTAACTGCACGGTAAAAGCCATGCAATGCAGGCATGACCTGATTAAGAATGTCGAAAGCTAGAGAATTGTAGAGAAATGCCCCCTGGAGTGTTCAAAAGCACTCACAGCTATAGTCATTGATGCCTTCAACAGTGTTGGAGAGAAAGGCGCAAATTGCCTCCGTAGCTTCCTCACGACATTGTGGCTGTTCATTGCAAACCTGGAGTAGTGATGATACTGTGGAGTAGACGAGTTGATCAGGCAATGACCAGTCTAGGGTACAAAGTCAGAACTGAGTAATAAGGCAGATGAAGAAATAAGGCAACCTCTCCAGGATAAGGATGGATCAAAGTTGATGCGAGGAACATCATTCAAAACTTCAAGGAGTGTTGGAAACAGATTTTGTACGTTCTCTGCTATATATGAGGGAGAAGAATTTTTGACCATGTCACCGTAAGCAATGTTACATTGTACCCGAGATATCGTCTGAAAACATAGTAGGTGTGCTAGCAAGAAAGAACAGGGTCGAAAGACAGACCATGTATACCCGCTGCACGCCTTGCATCTCTTGAACCCTAATTTCATCTCCACTTTCAGTTTCATTCCCATCTGGAATTGTATTATTGCGCAAAACCTGGACTCTGGAAGCCAGTGGATGCTTTTCACGCTCGGAGCCTTCAAAACGATTTGGGTCACATGTGGCAAGGTCGGAGAGAATTTGTTGTCGTATGTTCAATTCAAGACTAGAAAATTGTATTATGAGCATACATTCTCTTATGTATATTTTCCAAGCTCACCAATCCATGCAGCTCGATGTTTCAAAGGGTGTTTCAAAGGGCAGAAATAATCACATTCTCTGTTAGTCACATCATTGATTGCCCTAACAGGTTGCTAATGTAATCTTATTTTGATCAGTTGATTATTGGCCTCGTTTCATATAATCCAATCCATTGAACACCCACAGATCAGTCAGTTCAAAGGCGTCACTTCAATAGATGCCGCCCAAGAAGAAACAGAAAAAACTTAAGGAAGTAGGGGACACCGATGCCGAGGAAACAAAGTAAACCTTCCCTCAAATCGATCGAAGGATCCACTGACTAATTAATTAGATCAACTCCTGGTCAGTAGGGCTATGTTTTCGGAATTTCATTACAAAAGCTCATGCATTATGCGAAGAGGAGTCATTCCAACTAAAGAAGCGTCGCCTTTACGAGGGAGCTCGAAGTTCAATCAAAGGTCTCGTTGCAACCTGTACTCAACAACTGCATGTTCCTGCATGAGCTTTCCCGTTGAGGTTCTCTTATCTCTTTTTAAATCGTTCAGGGAACAAGCACGAACACAGATTCTTGAATTCAAATCGCAAGAGTCAGAGCTGGACAGCGAAAGTAAAGACTTCCGGCAGCGGGATACCAGTCACGAAGACGCATACCAGCAATGGCACAAGAAGTATGGTGCTTCAGCTAGAGAATTGGGCCACTCGCGGAGCATTGCGGTGGATGCCGCGAGCAAAATGCGTGAGTATTTATGGCCCATGTTGGTTGAGTGCTGATCTCGTACAGTCAACATGTCGTCAAAGGAACGACAGAACATTCTGCATGAGACCTTGAAAGCTGCTAGGTTACAAGTTGAACAGAGTAAAGAAAAGGAAAAGGTAGGCATGTTTGCTGTTCATCACTAGGCAAAGTACTAACGGAAATCGCTCAGTTGGCGACAGATGCCTCGGCCTTAATCCGCCATTACAAAAACTTACTCATCGGGCCGGTACAAACGAGTAGGAAAAAGTAGACAATATCACGGAGTATAATGTATAACATATACTGACGGAAACAATTTACTGGGGTTTGTCAATCACGATAGGTCGAGAACCTCAATAATGACCCACCAAATCTGAAATGCTTTTTTCATACTGGTTATGTCCTAGATCTGAAAGCTAGCTCAAACAAAACTTAGATTACTCGAAGTAGACTCAAAGAAGAGGCCTACAAGTTGGCCATCAGCTTTGTGTAGGTCTTCTCTTTTGTAAGGAACATTAGGTTTGAGATGCAGATATTCAGAAAGGAAGACCCTCAATAACAGTGACCACCGACGCATTGTTGGAAGATCGAGAGCACTGGCATCATCCTACGGAAATGAAATTACATCTTAAACATAAGAGCAAGATGCTTGAAAGAATAAATGTCACCTTAAGTGTATGCCAAACACGCGGGAAGGGTTCAGAGATAATATGTAATACACTGACGCCTTTCTTCAAAAAGGGGACATGGTCATCACCAATGTGACTAAACATTCCCAATCTGCTGCGCTGCATAAACCAACTCCGCCAACCACCGGATGCCATGGATTTGTCTTCCCCGTATTCGAAAGCGCCGCTGTCTCCTAGCCTTTTCTCGATGGCGACGAGTGCATCAAACATCCACGCAGTATCCGTATAATATGATCTAATGAGTGGATCGGGGGCACCAAGTAGATCAAGGAGAATCAAATGCTCTATTGAAGAGATCTCCGTTTCTTCAGAGCCGAGGAGTCGTCGTCTCGTATGAGTAGACCGGTAGGTATTGGCCCATTTGTGAGCTAGGTGTCTACCAACCGTGAGGCTCGCACGCCATTCTCCTAGACAGATTAACCACAGACCTGGCACCATAAATTGAGTCGGTATCAGTCCAGTCACGAAATGCCTCCTCCCCGTCAAAAAACACTAGCTGCAGGGTTATGTCGGCAATATTTTCGTCATCGTCGTCCAAGAGACCCTCCTCCCATCGTTTATGACGATCGTTGAGGAGTGGGTCCAGAGTCTCTGCAATATCCAGCATCATAGCACATGGAGCTGCAGAGTCTGTGGCACCAATAAACTGAAATGAACGATAGTGAGTTGTACACTCATCTGGATACGACAGCGTCCATATACCTGGTTTTCAGGATAATCCGGATAATATTTGCTGTCATAGTGAGCTGACAAAATCAATCGACGAGAAGCAGAGGGATTTTTTGTGGCAATAATATTGGTGAATTTCTTCCTACCGATAGGAGTATGATCCGTGAATTCGTCCTCTTCAACCTCCCAATCAAGTTTTTTGAGTGTTGACACAATGTAATTTCGAGCAAGAGTGATGTTTTCCGTATCGGCTGAAGTCCATGCTATTTAACTTGTGAATAACAGCAAGAAAAAATAAGTGCTCACGAGCTCTTGGTATCAGAATTTTGGAGAGATGCGAAGCAGAGTTGGTTGGATCTAGCTTGCTCACTGGGTCAGGAACTCCTGATACGAGCACTGTCAGCTCATCAGACGATAGCTGCGGAAGTTCACGTTTGCCAAATAGAGGTGCCTGGAGTGATAACAAGCGACTACCCAAGCACCATAACACCCAGAACGCTGGTATTCGACACCAACGGGGAGGCCATGACATTGTTCAGAGTGTATTTTGACCGGCCCGGGCACTCCCAAACAACTCAGTTGGCGGGCCGCCTACCCCTTCCTTGCGGCAATGGCCATTCATGAACTTTGGGTATGTATCAAGCTTTGTGCTTTGTACTGTATCAGGCCCATTGAACAAAGTTGACAGATAATCAACAAAGCCGGCGGTCTTGTATACCAGCGTAATTTCGCAGGTCCTGCTCCTTGACTTTCTGTATCGGCTCAACTTACGACAAATCAGGTGGATTGGCACAGTTGACCTCAAACGAATATCTAGTTCTAGCAGGCACATTGCACGGGATTCATGCTATTACAAGTCGTCTGTCGCCTACTGGTTCTAGCTCTGGTGTGGAGATTGTTGAGGGCGAGACTCTCAAACTCACAATCCATCTGACGCTGACGGGTATGCCTTTTTGAGACCATTTCGCTGGTCGACTGCATCTTCTCCTAGGAACCAAATTTGTTCTCTTGACTTCTATCGCGGAGACAACTGCAGAAGTGATTCTCCAAAAGGTCTATGAAATATACGCAGACGCCGTGATGAAAAACCCCTTTCATACACCAGAGATGCCAATACGAAACGAAGGATTTGATACGAAGATCACTTCATTAATTGGCCTTGGACAATAAAACTCTACCCAAGTCATACGCATGCCTGGGCTGTCTTTTCGATTCCAATATGTATATCCTTGAGATCTATGATCTATGAAATGTCATTCTCTGGTGTGTCAGGTGACTGAACATCAATTAAAGTCTTTAGCTGCTCTTCCCTTCTATGCTCCTCCTACCATGATGGCTCTTCAGCAGCGATCACGCCAGCAACAGATATCTCATACCCAGAGCCTTGCTGTTGTTCAGACCTTACTCAGGGCGGGGCTTGGTTGCATCACCTTTTTGAGGTAAACTCGCATTTAGATTTGGTATCAGCTTCGCTTATACTAGCCCCTCAGAAATTTACTGCCCGATGAGAATTTCTCTGAAAGTTGAGGCATTCTTGAGAAAGGCCCTCTGATACTGACCCCATGTTTGTTTTGAGGTCACTTCACTACTTCTGATGACTCCACACCTTCCAGTTCACGGACCAGTGGCCCATCTGCCGACGGGTCCAAGCAGAGGATTAGTGGCTTTAAGATCATGGTATTCTCAGTAATCCTGTCATCCGCTCGCCCCTTACTGGTTTTAGACAATGGCCCGTGGATACTCAGACGAGGCCGACAGACTGCTGGATTACCTTGTGAGCGCTTGTATGCGACTACTTTTGGTTCTAGACTGGTCTGTATAATCCTAGGAACATGGAATCTTCGACGCACTTGAAAAACGATACCTTCGCAGTTTCATTTTTGGAATATATCTAGTCAGGATTTACTAAATTTCGTCGAACTAACTACTGACCAAAAGTCATGATAGGATAGCAAAGATCCAACCAAGTAGCGTCCGTATATGCATGGCCTTCGTATCTGGTTGACCCTTCACATAGTATCGTGGAAGCCTATACCTTCAATTTTCGAGTGAGCGTTCTTATCTCTCTCTGTACAGTTAATTGACGGACTCTTAGTATCACAGACTTCCAGGAACTGACTCTATTGTCCCCATCATGACACTTGGCGAAGATCTGCCAAGACTATCATCAGATATACATGATGATCCCGTCACGGAAGCGACCAAGAAGGGCCTCAACCCAACCTTGCGCGACGTCAAAAAAAGTGTCAAGGTTTCTAAGCTCTGCTTTCTGCGCGACCTCGTAGCTCACAGTTTCAGACCCTTCTCAAAACACTGATTCACTCCATGAGTCAGATGGATGTTCTGCCGAGTATATCTATATTGAGTCGACCTGTTTACCATTGACTGAAATATCTAGAACGTCGCTATGCAGCCTTCAAACTATTTTACACGAATTATACTCCGCCAAACTACGAACCTCCATGTTTTCAAGCAGGTGATGCAGACAAAGACCGATGGTATATGATGACGCATAATATGGATGAAATACCCGATAAATGGAGCATCGGAAATATTGACACAGGTTATCACTCGTGCGTAAATTGTATATCTGCTCGCTCTCTTACTAAAATAAAAGTGACCCATTTAGTGTTAACTTGAATATTACCTCGATTGCCACGTACTTACCGTCCAAAGAGAACCAGGAAGGGGCATTTGCTGGAACGATAGAGTCTCAATCTACGTTGAAAAGCTTGACGCCAATGCAAGAGGCAGCACTTCGGAGGCAACAGAATGAAGAGCAAGAGCAAGATGCAGAAGCGAGAAACCTGGTCTGGAATCCTGAAGTAGATGCTGTAGATCTAGATGCGGATGCTGAAGGAGAAGACGATCCTGATTATGTCAGGCAAAAAGATGGCTCCTTCCTTCGAGTCTCTGACTCTCATACCCTGATACCACTCGGGATCCGAAACGAGGCAGGCGTGATTCAAGCTATCCCAGTTACAGAGAAAGAAGAAGCAGTCTACGGTGGTGAGCATGAAGTGACGCCAATGCATCTTAGTGACCTGGTCCGTGAATTTTCCGAAGAGAAAAATTTAACCTTACAACTTGAAGCAGAACGAGCAAACCCCTAAGACAGTGACTGAGTATGAAGAAACTCAGACATTTGATTTTGATGTGCAGGATTCTGCATTACCTTCAAGTGATCCAGATCCTTCCTCAACAACGTTTGGCGTTGGTCGATCCGTCCTGTTATCTTACACTTGCTGACCACCATCTAGACGCCTCCCACTCACTTGTTGAATGAAGATGAAACCTCACTCCTTGCCAGAATGTCGTTGAATGACGCAGGAGAAAATAAAGAAATGCTTTCGACAGGTGCGGAGGCCATGATCGTCACTCGGAATTTTTTTACTCAAATCTACTGCAGGACTGCAAACAAGATTGAGAAGAACTTGGAATAAGAACGAAGCTATTGAGTGCGCAGAAGAAGAAGACAAAGGGCTTGCCTGTGAATGCGGCGTTTTGGTATAACTTTTCGCTTTGCCTTGAATGATATCATACCCAAGTCTCTGTACAGATGGATGATGAAAGCTGTTTTTGCGAAGGTGGTTGCGCGAGATGGCTCCATACCTGGTATGTTTTTTTTATCGTTGTATAGGGTGTACTGAGGTGCTGTCGATTGGCAGGTGCATTGGGTAAGAATCAAGTCCGAGTGCTCAGGACAGATTCTTGACTATATCCAGATACCATTCGACCAATGACGAGCGCTTGCCTGCCAAGTTTATATGCATTGATTGTCGCCTTCGGGCTGATATCTCGTGGGAGCTGATAAAGTCTGAGGTCTATCCTCAGCTAATGACAAAATATCGAGACCTAGCGCTTTTCCGGCATGTTTGGTGAATAATTTGGTGTGCAATCACTGAAATAAATATTAAACAGACGTTCAATAAAAATCGCTGAACAAATGAATAGTTTTATCCCCATGAATTTTGCAAAGCAGCTCGGCGTGTCTAGTTTGTTTCCTAGTAGATATGTGTATTGTCTAATCCGTACAATTTCCTAGGGGCAGAATTTTCACAGTCTCGTCAACTCTTAAAGAGACTCGAGGAGGAAGGTCAGTACAATGAATGAACGTGACTTAACTGCATAATAGGACGGTCACAGGATTTGTCCACGAGCACGTTGAAGAAACTGATGAGCTCGGGTTTGTGAGATCCCACCCCAAAAAGAAATCCGTTACAAAACAAACGAAGCAACGTCGCACCAACATTCAGAAAAAGCAATATCGGTTCAGGAGAGCTATTATCAATACTCCTGGTTATCTCAAATATTTCGATCCTTCCATCGAGGCGGAAAATCGGCTTTTAGGTATTGGTGAAATGGCGAGTTACGTTGAACAAATTTCGACAGGCAAAGCTGAATCGCTCTCAGGTTGCGAAATACCGCAACTGCGCTTTGACTACCAATGCGGTGGACACACCCGTGTCAACCAGACCAACGCACTTTCTTCCCTCCGATGGTATTCAGACCCAAGAGGGGGATATGCAGGAAGTCCAAAATCAGATCACTGCCATGCGTTCGAACAAACGCTCTGCTTTCCCTGATCAAGATTTTCGTAATCATAAAAAACCGAAGATCTCGGTCACAAGTGGAGTGGATCTGGCAGAATAAATTATTTGGTTCGTTTCTACAAGACTCGTTTTCATTTTGCATTACTTCTGTCATATTCGCCACATTCCATCGACTGCCTTGAAGGATTCTTTCTGACGTTCTTAATTCGTGGTATTCCCCTATTCCCCTGCATAAATACTAAGGACGGATCAAACTTTCTGACCTACCCTAATGACGGTCATGTATTCGATGTGTGAAAATAAAGTGACTTCGTCCCCTCGTTGGTCTCTAACTGTCACCAGGATTTGTACCATGACTAGTGATCAGCACCAGAGAGGCACTCGCAGGAGATGAATTAAATGGTGCAATGGCATAGTTAACACCTCCGTATCTCCCATCTACTTTATCAGTTTGTGGGTTCGTTAGTGGGGCGTACATTTCCTAGATTTGGCTATATGATCTAGATATTTGACTGATTTCAGTCAGTCTCGTTGAGTTTGTTTTCCTAGGAGGATAAGTGTGTGGGTAAAGTGTGTAAAATGTGATTGTGATCTCATTCGATCTCTTACTATATATTTGACTTGATATTACATCTCAGCTTCCTTCATGCCTTATAAATTATCTGCAGTATTGACTGCACATTCTTCAGATGTTAGTATCCTATTACTCCTTCTGATCGCCTCTTAAATGCATTCTAGGTTCGGGCACTAAGCACACCCATGGATGACCTCGTCCTTTCAGCCTCTCGCGACACCACTGCGATTTCATGGCAGAGATCTGAAAGTGGTGAATTTTTTCTGGCTACTGTCTTTCGGCCCGGTTCGCGATATGTGAATGCGATCACATATCTGCCGCCAACAGCAGACGCACCGAAAGGTAGTGATAGCACACACCCTCCATTATCTTAGCTGCCAATACCTCATACACATAGGTTATGCCGTGATTGGTGGTCAGGAGACGGTGATAAACGTCTTCTCCCTGGACTCACCCAAGGAAGAGCCATCATACAGTCTACTCGGGCATACAGAGAACGTTTGTACTTTAGATGTTACACCAGAAGGGTCAATTATCTCTGGTTCTTGGGACAAGCAAGTTTTTGTTGGACTGTCAATGTGTTCTCATTTGTGTTGACTTGAATCCAGGACGGCGAAGGTTTGGATCAACTTCCAGTTGGCATATGATCTCAAGGGTCATCAACAGTCTGTGTGGGCTGTGAAAGCAATCGATAAAGAACGGTACCTAACTGGTACGTTGCCCAGCATGTTTATTTTCAGAACCCTTTATATGCTCTGACGGTGCCAATTCAGCTTCTGCGGACAAGACAATCAGGCTGTGGCAGAAGCACAAAACGATTCAAGTATTTAAAGGACACCGAGATGCCGTACGTGGCCTAACACTGATTCCTAACATTGGATTCGCGTCATGTTCCAATGATAGGTACGACCAAAATTATCCTAAGAACATCCATTTATTCATTCACCCAGTGAGATTCGTGTCTGGACAATGGGTGGAGATGTGGTCTACACGCTGTCGGGGCATAGCTCTTTCGTGTACAGCCTAGATGTGTTGCCCAATGGTGATATTGTATCAGCCGGTGAGGATCGCACGGTTCGCATCTGGCAAGGTATGTAAATTTCTTGTGTAAAAAACTAGTAAGTGATGGGCAGTCTTTTAGGTGATGAATGTGCCCAGGTTCTCGTCCATCCTGCGATTTCCGTATGGGCTGTATCAGTCCTGCTCAATGGCGATATAGTGAGCGGATGTAGTGATGGAGTCATCCGAGTCTTCAGTGCCTCCAAGGAACGATGGGCATCAGAACAAAATCTGAGGGAATACGAGAATCAGGTGGCGTCCCAGGCCTTGTCATCGCAACAGGTTGGTGATGTGAAGAAGAGTGACCTACCGGGGCCGGAAGCGCTGTCAACATCTGGTATGATGCTCTGTAGCACTGTTCATGTCTGCTCATTTCACCTTCAGGAAAGAACCAGGGAGAAGTGAAGATGATCAAGCGAGACAATGTGGTTGAAGCCCACCAGGTAAACTTGCTCCTCTCTAAGGAGGTCGCAATCTGATCAGGTCCTAGTGGGATAGTTCAAGTTACCGATGGCAGAAAGTAGGGGATGTCGTTGATGCTGTTGGATCAGGAAGGAAGCAATTATACGAAGGCAAGGAGTATGATTATGTCTTCGACGTCGATATCCAAGATGGCGTGCCACCTCTCAAACTCCCATATAATGTCACAGGTGCGGTTTATCGTTGTAGTCGATATGCTGTGTCTAAAATTGGATTAGAGAATCCCTATGCAGCAGCACAGAGGTTCCTGCAGACCAACGAAATTTCCATGAACTATATTGATCAAGTAGCACAGTTCATTGAGAAGAATACATCTGGAATGAGCTTAGACGGTGGAAGTAGCGAGTATGCCGATCCGTTCACTGGTGAGCCATCTGCAAGCTTATGAATGATGTATTCTGATCTTAAGCGATAGGTGCTTCAAGGTACCGCAGCACAGGTTCGAGCGAAACAAGAGTCAATGAAGAGTACGCAGACCCTTTCACTGGTGCTTCTAGATATCGGGGCCCTACTTCAACCGACGATCTCGATGCGATTCCCCCAGCCTCTTCTTACGAAGGTTCCCTCCCCGGAGCATCGAGGCATAATCCACCAGGAACCTCGAAAATACTCCCGACTGCGCTTCCTACTCCTACTTCATTGCCTGTGGTGAGTGGTAAGTGCCATGGATGCCTGACTACAGGGAATGATATACTTTCTAGGCAAAAGTTCTGAATTTTAAGCAAGCAAATGTGGTGTCCATGCAAGGGAAGCTTTCTCAGTTCAATGATGCTCTGATAAGTGAGAAAGTGAGCTAGATTTTTTGGGAGCTTGATACGGATTATCATCTCACTGTGTGGTAGTCCAATTTTCCACTTGAAAAAGTCAATGAGATATTTGATTATCTAATTCAAGTCACTGCGGTTCCACCCCAACAACCTGCCAAACTTCTCACTTTCAGTCACATTGAAGCTGTCTTTCGTCTCTTGGACAGTTGGCCGAGTTCTCATATATTCCCAGGTACTTGGACTCCTCGTTTCATATGCTTTTTGTTCTTATAACTTCATTGCAGTGATTGATCTCTGTAGGTTACTTGCGGCATTTTCCCCCGATGCATTCAGTGGAATGGGTGAAATGGAACGATTCATCCAGGCCCTATTGAAGGCTGCCGAGTGGTCGGTACCTTGGTCGCTGCCGCTATCTAAATCACGGGAGACAAACATATTATTGGTATTGCGCACCCTGGCAAATATTATTCAAGAACGAGCTCAGCTCAATTCGAAGCAGTGCAATTTGGTACGTCTATCCTGTTGACACAGATACTGCCTCCTTATAGGAATTTGAACCAGATCTTCGAGGCGCTTGCACAGGTCCCGTACACATTACTGACGAGGGCGCAGCGAGTGGCTTTTTCGACCATTTTGTTCAAGCAAGTAACATACTTGAAGCTGGGTAAAATGCGGAATTGATTTTGGACATCTAGCATCTCTTGTACTTTTCTCCGTGCTTCGATTGGCGATGGCCTCCAGCGAGAGCATCTCACTTTGGTGCTCGGGGTACGTTACAGCAAGTTATGTTCAGCAAAGTTTGATGATAATGCCATTTTTTGCAGCTCCTCGCCGCAGAGACCAATGATTCTGAGTCATCCTACAGGAGTCTTGTCGCGCTCGGCAACGTGGTATGTCCCTCAATTGTCACAATGTAGCCTGTCACCCTAAATGCTGTGATCAAGGCTTTTGCCATTAAGAAAAGCGGGAGTTCTCTGGCTAGAGCCCAGATTGGAGAGGCTAACCGCTGCCTCTGTGCTCTCCCAGATACATTCCCTGAAGAACGTATCAAAAACCTGAGTAAGGAAGTTGCTACCTTGCTTTGAACAGGGAGATGATAGAACTAGTAATTACGTAAGGGCTGTTTGATCGTCCGAAATACTATAATGCAATCGTTCTGCTATGGCAATTTTAACCAGAGTATTTTTCGTTCGTCATGGGGAGACGGATGCAAATAGGACTAAGATAATCCAAGGACATCTTGATACTCCCTTGAACACTGTTGGGTTCAGCCAGGCGATGTCATTAGCGAACACATTGCGGGAAGTGGCTTTTGGTCTTGCACTGTCGAGTGACTTGAAGAGGGCGGCAGATGTGAGTATACATCCAATGGGGTTAGGAATAGCACTCATAAGTTATCGTTGTCTAGACGGCAGCAGTAATTCTGGAACATCAGCCTGGTGTAACGTTATGCAAGGTCAAAGATTTGCGAGAACGTGTACGAAGAGTCCCTCTAGTTTTACTGTTATGTAATCGGCTGAACTTCAGGCAGTTCATGGGTGAACTTCAGGGAATGGTGTATGGTTCAGTCAAAACAGGAAGCCCGACTGCAGAGACGAGTCATGCTCTTAGCGTACGAGCTATGGTCTGGTGGAGGGATGCAATTGTGGAACGCACGGCCTCCCTATCGATGGGAGGGGAACCGTACAATATTTTAGTCGTTTCACACGGAGGATTCATCAGTACGCTGGTGAAAAGCCTTGTCCGCAGCGGCAAGGTAACTGCTGACAGAGTCAAAATCTTGCAGAACCTTCCCAACATGTCCGTGTCAATAATTGAATGGGATGGGGCGACATGGCGGTTGGTCAAGTACGGCGATATATCGCACTTGGCAACAGGACCTTTAGATCACAGTGCGGATGAGATGTGGATTTAGATATGAATTATTGACAAGTCAATCTCTATGACATCTCTATGACGCTAGCTTGACATTCATGCGTAAATTTGACAGGGTTCATTGACTTATAAATGGCACTGCAGATAATTCAGTCTCGTGTTGCACTACTGCACTGCCTCGGAACCAACCGAAATTCACCATAAAGTTTCCTGTCTTTCTTTGCCTTGCCATCCCCACAATGGCCACCTCAGAAAGAACACCACTCCTTAATGGTACAGCCTCCGAGAGTCCTACACCTCCTATCAATGAGAGACTTGTTTCGTTCTTCACAGCGGAGGGTGGACCATCCTGGTCGGACTCTTTCAGGTCCTTTTTCTTTGGTTCATATTTGAACACTTTGCTCGTTTTTGTGCCCTTGAGTTACGTTTCTCACATCTTGAACTGGGATGCTGCACTTCGATTCAGCTTCAGCTTCCTCGCTATCATTCCTCTTGCCCAGGTTTGTCTATTTGGATCGCGCGTCGCGTTGTTGTCGCGTTGTGCTAGCTATCGTGTTTCTTACATACATTTTCGCGGTGTAGCTTCTTGGCGAGTGCACGGAACAGATGTCAATCCCGCTGGGCCAAACTCTTGCTGGTCTACTCAATGCTTCTTTTGGTAATGCTGTTGAGATCATTGTCGGCGTTGCTGCTCTGCTACAAGGTGAATCCTTTAGTTTTGAGTCAGTTGGTTTTATTTCCTCACCCGATACACTACAGATGAAATTCGCATTGTCCAAACTTCTGTATGTCTCAGTTTGAAAGATTTAACAACATGATTACAGCTTTTGATCCAGATGCTTGGATCCATCTTGTCCAATATCTTGCTCGTCCTTGGATGCTCCTTTGTCGCAGGTCCGTCTCAACTCGCGTATTTTTCCAGCTATTACTTAGTATTTTTAGGTGGCCTAGTGAGGAGGGAGAGCAACTTTGCAGTCACTGCAGCGCAAGCGTACGTTTGAAGCTATTGATCTACTTGTAATCACCAATTCCTCTCCAGGTCGAGCTCGGCAAGTGGCAATTTTTCTCACCAACAGTCAACTGACTCTGCTTCTAGCTTATGACTCTTGCATGTATCAGTATGTTTTCCTTCTTGATCCGAATAAGAAGTTATTTCTAATTATTGTCTCAGCTCTTGTTATCCCTGCTGCGTACCACCTTTCCCTTGGTGGTGGTGATAACGATAAAAGTGAGAATATCCACGACTTTTGCTTCTTGTTTACCGGAAAACTTCGTAGATGTGCTGGGATTGGAATTCATATCTCGCGGGACCTCGATATTCCTCTTGGTTGTATACGCTATCTATCTTATCTTCCAGGTAGCTCTCGATAAGAATACCGGGCATTTTTCAGAATCCTCATGTATCCATCATCCTAGCTCAGGACACATGCTTTCCTCTATGATCCAACCGTTATTCATCCTGACGATTACAGAAGAGCACCCGATACCCTGCTCTCCCCAGAAGCCCTCGAGCGACAGGCTATCAGGGAAGCTGCTCTCAATGAGCCCAAGGATGAGCCCAAGATGAATCTCCCTTCTGCGACTGTTGGGTTCGTATGATTGTCTTGGCTTCTTCTCCCACTCAATCTACCTAGACTTCTCATCGTGACGGCTGTAACCGCCTTCTGCGCTGAATTTCGTGAGTTGGTTCAATTTTTGTTTTGTCTGCTTTTCTGACACAACATAGTTGTCGCGTCCATTGAAGAAACAGCCGTGCGCTACCATATTCCAAAGAACTTCATTGGTTTGATCCTTCTTCCTATCGTCGTGCGTAATTTTGGATCCTCCTCAGAATCAGGCTCAGGCGACTCTAGGGCAATGCAGCTGAGCATGTTACTGCGGTATGGATGGCTATGAAGAACAAGATGGAGATTACTATCAGCGTCTGCGTTGGCAGCTCCATCGTGAGTTCTGGTTTGAGTCTTTCGTACTCGTTTACTCAATGCTACCTCAGCAAATCGCCGCTTTCGTCGTCCCATTGCTTGTCATCGTGGGCTGGATGTGAGTTTCATTACCTCTTCCAAGGAAACTGCCATGCTTATCTTCCTGTAGTACTGGCCACGATCTTACACTCTACTTTGCTAATTTCGAGGTATGATACCCGTAAGAACATTCTTGACTGTGTACTCACTTTGTACAGACTGTTATCTTCTTCGTCGCTATAGTTCTCGTCAACACTTTAATTCAGTCAGTTTTACCTTTCATGCCAGGAGTTTTGGATTACTAAATCAATTTTTACAGAGATGGGAAATCAAATTATATGGAAGGGGTCTTGTAAGTATCGAATACACATAAATGCTTTATCCGATCAACCGACCACTTTCTCTCAGATTATTAACTCTGTATTTGGTCATCGCACTTGCTTGTACGCCCTTTTCACTTGCACAATGACTTCTCTCACTTTTCACGACAGTCTGGGTCACTTAACAGAGTGCAAATCCGATCTATAGTACATATTCAATCACTTCGAACATATTAACTCGATTATTGTACGCTTGTGTTGATAGATTCATCTCTTGCGTTCTCAATTGTCCCTTTGCTCAATTACCCAATCCCAAGGGAATCCCTAAGACGAGGACTTTTCCAAGGGTCAGATCCTTTACATCCATGTACATATTTCTGCGGCTTCAAGGCAGTGTGCCTGCTAAAAAGCTACTCTAGAAAAATATCCGAGGTCCTACCATCCTCCATGGTCCCCGCCTCCAATATAAGTTTGTATTGCGTTGAAATCAGGTGTAAATGTAGGTGAAGTATAGAGTATACGGGTGGTTATGTGGAAATGTATGACCGCGATGTTCACGTGATTGATGATGATGATGTTGTTGTTTATTCTCAATACCGCTACAAGCAAACACAAAGTCCGGCGCTCGGCAGAGAGTTATCACAACACAATGGTTCTGAGTTGAATGTGGAGTTTTCGGGGCAGAAGTTAAAGTTCATAAGGCGTAGAAAGAACAGACAGCAGGGTGCACCGGAGTTCGGTACGGGCAGCAGGCCTACTGAATGGAGGCGCAGGATTTGAACCCACAACCTCGACAGCAGGGAAAAGGCGAGGCATAACCAATGTGGCAAGGGGAATTTACCACTACACCATCACACCCCCACGTGATCGATGACTCTGTTTAATCAGTTTCCTGTACCGATCCACTCGCAGGTATCTTTTGTCTTTGACAACGCCTATTCATCCTCGTCCGCAATACGCCATGTTTAATGAACCGCCTCGTCCGATATTTCAGAGAAGATCAGGGGAACCTGCTGGCTTCTATCTTCATAAAAGCATTAAGAGCGACTTTCAACGAGAAACCTTGAAGGACCAAATCATCGTACGAAATTACCGTCGTTTCATGACTGCCTCCGCATGCTTACCTTGAGACAAGAAAAATGGTGGCAAGGTACAGGATGAGGATCGCGGCGCTGATACTGTTTTGGTCGATCCGAAGCATCTGACATGCGAACTTAAGGTTTTACAACTTACCTACTCAACTAGCAGAGACAAGGAAATGCAGAAAGTCGTAGTTGAATCTTTAAGTTTTGTCCAGAGATGTTTGAGCCGCAATGAATTCGCGCATCATCTCTTAAGGCGTGAAGCTATGGGTGGTCATTTGACAAGGTATGTTATTGAGATTTCTGGTAATTTCTAGCTCTGACTTTGTATAGAGAGAGAACTCAATTTACACAAAGAGACGATGATAATCTTTGTTGGTATATATCCAGGAGAGTACCATACCCCGAAGACGGGGGTCGATTTTCAGATGGTATTTGGAAGGAACTCCTGGCTGCCGTGCGTTCTTTATTGCTCGTAGTACATATCTTTTTCAATGACTGGTTGATTCAGGCAGAGTTTGACCAGAACTTGAGATGGGCCAAGAGACACACTATCCAGTCTTGGCGTGAGCGTTATAGAAAGAGGGCGGCACGTTTCGACCCTATCATAGCTAAATATGTCAAGGAGAACCCACCTGAACCTACAGCGTTGTACGGTCTCAGTCGCAAATACAACAAAAATCTAGACAGAGGTCTCAGGTTCGTGCAGTGTGAAGATATCGTCAGGCTGACGGAAGAATCCGCTGCTGAGTCCGAGGAATCGTCAGATGAGGAGATGGAATCCAAAGTTCAGCGGCCTAGTCAATTCCCAGAGAAGCTCGCCAAGGCAGTCAAAAGACAACATGTCGAGAGCGCCGACGAATCACCCTCTGGCCTTGTGGCTAAGCGCAAGAAATTAGTTCATCTTTCGTCTACATCTCCTGACCGTTCGCGAGTCAGGAATTTACTCAGGGGGAAAGACGACAGCAAAGAAGTTGGTGCTGGTACCCCAGGACAAGACCAGGACCGCCGGGGTTCATTGAATTTTTTGCCAGCACGGTCTCAGGAATCAATCCGTAATCCTATGACAATGTACCAAGCGGACATACATTCGACATCACCGATACCTTCTCCAACATTGGTTCAACGTACTAGCCAGGCTATTCCATCTTCGATTTCTACAAGACATATCGACGATGTCGCCAATTCATCTCTTCGCCTCTCAGCTTCATTTCGCAATGTCGCCCACTCCAGCCCTGCCTTGAATGACACAGGGTCTAACGCAGGTAGAATCATACGGAGCCATAACACGAGTGTTACTGAGCCTTCCTCACAATCAGTCCTGGTTCCTCCACAGTTGCCTCCTTCAGGAAACACCACCAATGCACCTGCAGAACCCTCTATCACTCGCGAGAGTTTGCACAAGCCCTCGTCACCTAATTCTCAGCCCTTGCCCCTGGTAAATGCTAGCCGGAAGCTGACTTCTCATCAACCACCTGGTCATTTTCCCTCTGACGATGAGGAAGACGGACAAGGGACTCAATGGGCACCATATAAAAATACAAGGTCCCGTTCAAAGTCCATTGAACATGTATCTCTGCCAGTTTTGCGAGAGAAGAGGAGAGAGAGGATCACAAGAAGGAAGGGAGTAGTGAGGAACGAGACACTGGAACCTGTCTACGAAACTGAAGTGGAGCATGAGCAGGTGGGTCAAAGTCTGATCAATGCGACTGTAACAGAAACAATGCGGGAGGAGCAGAATGTTGCTAACCTGTTGGTGCCCAACCCGGATGCACTTGTATCAGGAACACATTTTCGTGCCTCGATAGGGCAGGCTGAAGGGAAGGAGAATAACGGCAATAGTAGTCAAGGGGGGGATGTTGAACGTACATTCCATCGAGAGAAGGGTGGAAGGGAAGAGGGAATCCAGAGAGTCCACACAAGCGAGGAAGTGGAGAGCATTGACAATAAGGAGACGGCTGAACTAGGAACAGTGTTCCTTGCTGCTACAAAATCGCTCAAGTTTGAACACGATGGCAAGGAAGAAGACGGTAACATCCACGATATCCTGAATTCCTCCGAATCAGAAGGAGGGATTTCACCTGAGGAAGATATTTCATCTGACGACCAGGCGACCCAGCAACAGTTCTTGTTGACATCTCTATCGAGGCAACCTGGACTTCATCCGAGATCGTCTCTCTCCAGTGATGACGAGAAGACTGATCGGGAAATCGACTTCACACCGGCCGAAGTTTTGGATTTATTCGACTCGCCGCATGAAGACAGGAGATCTCAGGAGCAACGACTTCAATCTAACGATTTCCGAACGGAGAATCGCACACCTCTTCGATCTCAGAGCCAGAGGTATCCGGGGCAGTCGTTACCAGTACAGACATCATCGCAGGTTGCTGATGTGCACACCCAAGCTCGTCCTTTCTTATTCCCTACTTCAAGTGTGTTGGTTGAAACTACACCAGTAAACCGGGCAATACAGAGCCTACCAGATGAAGGCAGGAGTAATGGCCTTTCGTCGTCATCCACTTCCGTCGAAACACGCCGTCCGATACCCCCCGTTAACAGCCCGACTCAGGGACGATCAAGTTCTCAAATGCATTCGTCTATACGGCATTCGATTCCACTCTCTCAACAAAGTCAATTGCTGCAATCGCATACCCATGGCCGTCGCCGCGCGTCCGGAGAATCGACGAGTTCAGAGTCACAGGACACTTTCCCGATGAGTGGAACGCGTGCTAGTGTATTTAAACAGCAGCTCGAACAAGAGTTGAAGGAATCGCCCTATACACCTCCTACCGGGACGAGGGCAGCACGTGTGGCTAAACGAAACCTGTAGTTGAGCCGCATCATTATTTGCATAGACGAGTTGGATGGCCCTGGCCCCATGCGATACAATTCATCGTTCTAAGATTAATAAATTAAAATAGTCGCGATATATGAACAGCAATATGAGACAAGTACAGGTGAATCTGTAAGTATTATCATAAGTATAAAAATAAAAATTCGATCGATCGAAAGCGCCAGGGAACAAAAAAAGGTAGGGTGATGCACACACATGGCCAATAACATGTGCGTAAACTAATTAAGGCTGTCAGCTTGAAGAGTTTCAAATTTACTTCGTGCCAAACGAATATTCAGCCTGACAGCCGCTGTTTCTATAATATGATGAGTCTTGATGAGTCTTGATGAGGGTACGAGGACGAGAACGGACGCACCGATTGTGGGATCATGAAGAATCACCAACACATAAGTGTTTTTAGTCAACTCGTCGAGCACAGCACTGAAATCATGCAAGTCGAGTTCGAGGGCGTGAAACTCTTCACGGACACGAGAACATGTACACTTGAATGATTTGATGAGTTCGGAAGTACGTTCGTAGCGTGTAGGTTCGAGTCTGTGATCGGAACCGTCTTTGGCGTAGGTTGGTACTGCTGAAGAGGCGACGCCAGTGCCAGAGGATGAGGTAGCAATGACGAGGAACGTTGTGCGCTCGAAGAGGATGACTTCGGTTGCACCACAGGCCTGAGCGAAGATGGCAAGGTGCTTGGAGAGGATGCTGGCATTTGGAATGAGGGTGTGGACTATATTTGACCAGGCCTGTAGAACGGAAGCAGTCAGCAAAGATAGTGAGAGAGACGACTATATTGTGAAGATGAACTTTGTAGAGGGTCTGATCAAAAATGGTTGTGCCGAATAGCGAAATGGGAACGTCGCCGCTTGCTTCTTCGAGCTCCTGCCGTCTCTTATCGAGGATTTGTTGAGGTTCGCGGACAAGATCCATTTTGTGGATCAAGACAAAAATAGCAGCTTCAGGACTATGGTACCGTAGGCCGTCTAGACAATCACGGTAGTATTTCAAGTCTTTTGTAGTCTCATGCGACTCGACATCGAATACATAGATCATGACACCAACTGACTGGAAAATAGTGGACCGCTGGGTTGTGAGATACGAGTCCATGAAGGAGTCTTGGCCGCCGCAGTCCCAGAGGTTGAGAATGAGGTCGCCGAGGAAACGAACATGATTTTGCTCCACGTCGATGGTCGCACCCAAGCGAGAGGTCAGAGACGCGGGGTTGTTTGAACTGACGATATGAGAAGAGACGGGAAGAGGCGAGTAAGATTCAGCTCACAAGATCAACGAGCGCATGGAGGTCTTTCCACTGCCAGAGGCACCCATAAGGAGGACCTGAGAATGGAGTTATTATTTGGATATGTCAGGAAAGTAAAAAGTGCAGGAAAAGCACCTTTTTCTTCATGGTTGTGGTGGTTGGAGAGAAGGGAGTGGGGGACTGATGACTTGCTCTATTTTAATACAGTTCAATATGTTTCTGGCTATGCAAATTTGCCCTCGCTCCAGCGCCTCGTCTGCGCAGCCATTTCAACCGCAGCAAGGCCCCAGTCCTCGCCATGGTTGTGCCCCCCGTCCCCGGCCCTCCCCAGCCCAGCTCTCTCCAATGCTTGATCATCGTTCAAAGCAGTCAAAACTCCAAATATGACTGGGACTCCCGTGTCCAGCTGGACACGCATAAGCGCGTGAGACACGCTCTCGCAGATGTACTCAAAGTGCATCGTAGCACCTTTGATGAGGACACCGACGGCGATGACGGCATCGAATGGCCCGCTGGGGACGGAAACAAGTGGGGGCGCAGGTGTGTCTGTGCGAGACGCAGGGTTTGGGGAAGTGCTGCCGAGGTTGAGCCCGCCGAGGAGATCAGTCGCCCCACCGACGCCCACATGCACATGCGAGCCAGCGATCACCCTGCAGTAGTGTCAGATCACACACACAACCATCTCCAAGCACCTACTTTTGACATGCAAATGGTAACTCGAAGCTTCCGGGGACAGACTGAATGACGATATTGGACTCCTTGACGCCGCGCTCCTTGAGCTTGGAGACCGCGCCGGCAACGAGGGCATCAATGACGACTCTGTTCCACCTGGCATGGACGATGGCGACGCGAAGGTCAGAGCCGTCGTGTACAAAATCAATCTGCGAGATTCCCTTGATTATGCTCATCGTCGTCCGCAGCTATGTTGTATCCCGTGGGAGTTGATTGCCTGGAATGTTCTCCCATCAAAAAAAAAGTTTCTTATTCACTACTGTCATGGATGGAAACATGGCTGGTCAGTGTTTTGTCCTTCTTCAACCCGTCTTTTGTAACTGATGTTCCAAGTCTTGCAGCAATTTATACCCTAATATACACATTCCTTGTCCAAAAATCCCTTACCAAAACTGCACAGGCACTCAAGAAGGAAGTCAAGGATGTGGTGGTACTCAAAGATGGTGTAAAACCAGAGGGACCCTCGTTAGTTGACATTTTACATGAATGGAGAATGCAACAAAGTAAACAAGCTTCGTGCGTACACTTGACCTTTCCAGGATGTTCATACTGACTCCTCTTAGGGATGATGGTATGTGCTCACTGCTTATGGGCTACCCCGTATCTCACGTTGCCTGAAGCTTCGACCGAGTCTACTCTCGACTCTGACTCTGACTCTGACTCTGATCGCGACAAAGAGTCAGCGAAGACGCCTGTTCAAAACAAGGCGGAGTCGTCCTCAAGTTCAAGTGGTATGCTTCATTTAGTAACCTTCAGCTTTGCTTCCTTAATATTCTCCCAGACTCATCTGAAGATGAGCATGAGTCAGGTTCAGAGTCAGGTCGGCTGACGTTGTCTCCATATAACTCGATGAGCTCATTGAAAGGATGTAGATGATGAATCCAGCGACTCTGAACCCAAAGTTCCCTCGAAACTCAAAGCTCTGTCTAGTTCAAAGGTCACCTTGGAATCTGATTCCAGACCTTCGCCCACAAAAGATGTTTCTGCGCGCCATGAAACTAGCAGAATTCTTTCATCTGCTACTGCGAAAAACGACAACTCTGACAGTGACTCTCCGGATTCTTCGTCTTCCTCGTCATCGTCATCTTCGAGCTCAAGCTCTGACTCAAGTCCTGCTGTATTGTTAGGCTCGACAGCTCAAACGAAGAAAAAATCCGCCATAAAGACTGGTTCCAAGAAAAGGGATACCAGGAAGCAGAGCGATAGCTCTTCCTCCTCCTCTTCTAGTATCGCTTCCAGAGACAACTCATTGGAATCCGAAGCCGGAGAAAAAGTCAAAATGGACTTCGACGTTGAAGAGAAGAAAGGCAGGGAAAACAGGAATAGGGAAAGGAGAGGGGACATCAAGAAGAATGCGACTGCCCCATTGAGTTCTAGTGTTAGCAAATCCGATGATTCCTCTCAAGCCGAACAAAAATCAGAAATAAAGCCTGGGAATGCACTGAAACCTGTCGAAGAACGAGCCATGACTGCGAAGAAACGTAAAATCTCGCAAGACGGTACTGCAGTTATAACGGCCATCATCGATAATTTCGACCAAGAGAGCGCCAATCATAATAATGTAAACGGGAAGAAGGGACGACCTAGCGGTGTTCGATTCCAACGTATTAACCCTGATTTGGTTTCAACAAGTTCAATGATCGATTCTCGTTACGAAACAAAGGTTCGTACTTCTGCAAAGACATAGATTCTCTTATGCTAAAGTAGCTGTGTCTTACTGACTTCTGATTGTATAGACTGGGCCGACAAACGATTATGGACGACGTGCTCATCAGGATCTGATTGTGACGCGAGGAGCTGGATTTAGAAAAGAAAAGAATAAAAAGAAGAAGGGGAGCTATAAGGGTGGGGAGATCACTGTGCGTACTTGGCTCATCATGTATGAAATCTTCTGCTCATGATCGGGTTAGTTGCAAAGTCACAGCTACAAGTTTACTGACTGAAGACCTCGAAGGGATACTTGATATTGGCATAGTGCTTGATCGAGTCACGAAATTCATCTCATCTTTTGGTCTCTTATCCTGAAGGAGGGATGATACCTTGATAGTCCCCACTCTCAATCAATCTCTGAGGGATAGTGAAGTTGGCCCAATGTGGTGCACGATGAAGATATTTCATCTTGCAAAATTTAACTGTATTTGTGTGATGCGACAAGAGAAAGCACTCTGCAGTGCCAACACCATATCATGACAATGATTGTACGGATGCTATTGATCGGAATCGTGACACCTATTCTGAGATCTTAGGGCGCGGGTGCATTTCTACTATCATTGTGCACACGCTCGGTTTAGCCATTTATTCATGTTCCCTTGTCTTTATCTCGTAAAATCTCTTCTCCTCCCCTTCGTGTTTTTCTGTTTTTCGTACTGGAAGACCGACTCGGAAATCTGGATTTTTTCCTTCATGCTTGGCCCTAGCAATACATCGACCCTCGAATTTTTTGTTCTGCGGCACTACTGCGTACTTACTGGCACCTTTTCTCTTCTGGACATCATTTTCTCGGGTGCGGATTGCTATACAAATGGAATTTCCAGGGTTGTCTTCATAATGAGAAAGGCACTTTTTTTAGGTTCCAAAGCACCTCATGACGATACTCGAGTATATGTACATAAGATACAGTCGTACTAACAGTTATCTCAGGCCGCCACGCTGCACAAATTACAACCTTGCTTTGCGAGCCAGGTTTTAAGTATCTACGCGGCCGTTTCTGCACTCCGTGACACTTTTGGTCCTTTCCCTGTTCGCGGTCTTGCCATGTCTTCTGACGAACGTCCATCTCGAAGTCGTGAAAGGTTTCTAGACTTTGTCGTAAAATGGGTGGTTCAGTTCATCCGTTGGTGTCGAAACCCAGCGGCGAGACTTGTATCTGAGACAAGATCGGCTATTGTTGAGTTGCCTGATGGAGCCAAGCTTGCATATGACATTCTGGGGTCTCAGCATCTGGGCAAGACAACGCCAGTTGTCATGATCTGTGGTATGACGGCGTTGAAGAGTGATAACGAGAGAGTAAACGAGGCTGTGGCTCAAAGTCATCCCGGTAATTATATCCTTTGCGCTTTGACGACCTATGTGCCAATCTGCTCACGAACTTTCATATTCTCATGTTTCTAAGTATTGGTGTACGACCACCGGTGCGCGATCCGATGATCCCAAATTATTTTGTTTATTGACGCTCAGTATAGAGGAATGGGAGACTCATCGTTGACCTTGGCAGGGGACGAAGAGATTACGATTGAACTCCTCGCTCGAGATTTGCTTTTCTTGCTTGAAAATCTTGGATGGAAAGAAGTCGCACTTTGTGGTCATTCCATGGGTGGTACGTCTCTTCATGTGGAACCTCGTCTTCTCTATCAAGTAATGCCAGCGAACGTGTAGGTGTGATAGCGCAGCAGCTCCTTGTTCTTCCGTATCTCCTTGCAAATTCCAACCCCCTTTCATTCCGTACGACACACCTGTTCCTAATCGCTACAAGGTGCAAAGTAGTTCAGGGACACGGTCTGCCGGTCACGGCTGTCCCAGGAAAACCCCGGTCGTTAGAAGAAAGGCGAGAGGGTGCGAAAAGAGTTATTGCCGCCACTCTGGATCCTGCGTGGATTAAGGACAATGGATCTCGGTTTGATGAGATTTTGGCAAGAGTGGTCAGCAATAATCTGAGGTGCGTAAATTCTTGTATGGACTCAATGTGCTGGACGATTCATCGCCTGTTGATAGCAATCGGCCCGCTGAGATGGTTGGTGAGTCTTTCCCCCCAAAGCCTTCCATGGATTGATTGATTGATTGATTTGTGGCAAAAGCCAAGCAATCAGTAGCTGTTTGTACTCTCTCTCTCTCAGCTAAGCATCTCTGACTGAACATCGGAAAATAATCAGCTCAGGAATTTTGATTTCGCGCAGCATCTCGAACATTTATCTAGAGAGACACAAGTACTCGTCATTCATGGGAAACTTGACCAAGTCATCCCGTTCAACTGTGCAGAGGTGGGCTCTATACCTTTCTCGTGTCCATGGCGGTGAACGCTACTCATTTCATAGGACATTATCAACCATATTCCCTGGGCGCAATCAGTTCAGGAGGGTTCCCATCTCGGGCAGATTCCAACGTTTCAGTTCGGTCATTTGTGGTATGAATACTTTGACCCTCAGGTTTGGCACGATGTGTTGCATGTGTTTATGCAACCAGTGCGAGAGTAGAATAGGAGCGGGAGGGAAGCTCTTGATGTCGAATTATTTTATGGCTTCTGAGCGAGTTTTTGTTCAAATTTCCCCCAAAATCATTTACATAGATCACTTCTGTAACTGACTCTTTCATTCAAATTGGGGATATTACGAAGATAGCCACATCTGTTGTCCCTAATACATGATGCACGGGTTTTTCTTTTTATGTTGTATTCAGAAGTTCTGCAGCAAACACAGAGATTATTGCACGGAGACGGACATCACGGACATCATTGTGGATACTTACACCAGTGCATCAAAAGCCCGCGAGGGCTCACAGAATTCAATGACCAATACGAGAGGTTGAATGGTCTATAACTATACGTGTGTATACGTAGTGGATTGTGAGAAAATACAGCTCTATGAATGTTCCTATCCACTTGACAAGTTCACGAGTCAACAGTACCTGACCTAGACATTTCAGACCAGCAGCTTTCGGTCGATCGACGAAGACGATAAGGAGTACCGCCGAGAGGTTCAAAAAAGTGATTTCCGTGTGCAGTACAGCGAACATGGGCCATGAGCTTTTCATCGGAAATCTGCCCAGTTCATCCTTACCACCACACATAGATAACGGTAACCTTTTGAACGCGCCGTACTCTCTGACTCCTACATTCATTCCAATCCTGGTTTTCCACAGCGAAGACGACAGAAAGTCGTTCCTTTTTTCGTACGGTCGAGTAGATTCTCTCTTTGATTCCAAATACATGGGCCGTCGGTATGGATAACCAATGGGATCGAGTTTCAGGCACTCAATATTTCCGGCATACAGATTGGTGTCGTTGAGAAATTCATGAAGATCCACAGCGGCAAGTTTTTGTTTAAAATGAAAAGAATGTCCATGTACTGTGATGAGTGGCGGGTATTCAACAGAGACGTCTAAAGGAGGTCAAGAGTGCGTATCGAGGTCGATTGTATCCAGTCTGAAGTCACGATGTTCGGATTTTTATGCGGCTGGGATTTGGGCTGGGTTGTCTTCTGCAGGAAGGAATGCAATACAGGGGGTTTGTGTGATTCAATGCTGGAATGAAGGATTTCTTCCGGGCGAGGATCAAGTGGGCCTGCGGTCAATCTATTTCCCGGAGGTCTGACAACAACTTTAGGGTAAAAGTAGGTCGACCAAAAGCGAATTTCAAGTCGAGGGTCGTCAGACGTGCCATTGAGTACCATATCCTTAATGGACTGTGGCATTTTAGCTAGGTCAAATTGAAGTAGGAACCGGCAATCCCAAAGAACCTCAGCGACGGCTGAACCCGTTCCCTTACCTCCGTCCCATTCTTCCAATGCCGTCTTCAAGATTGGAGAGAGTCTCACTTTCAAATCATCTTTTGGGTCATTCTGTTTGGGCTTCGATGGAGGCTGTCGCGTAGCCATCCACCCGATTAATCCATCCCCCAGACTCTCGTCGAATCTGGGTCTCTTGATCCTCCCACCAATATCTAAGAAGTTTGATCCATTCTCCTTCGCATCCACAACAACAGGGGACCACAATACACCGCCTCCCGCAACGAATGACCGTGTTTTCGAGGAACGGAAAAGGTCCGGATCCCATAATCGAGATATTATCTGGTCCAAGGAATATTTGGACCGACGAGCCTGGGCCCGTAGTGACCCCCAGGGATGGAAGGAGACATAGCGGAGTATACGCAGTACCACAGCACGTTGGAGTAGCGGTTCCGTGATGTTCTGGATGGAACGAGTAGAGAGAATAAAGGTGCCTGGGGGTGAGAGGAGGCGTATCCTTGTGACTTGACTCGAGGCTAATACGACGGACACATGATTGAGTGGTTGCATTTAAAGGGCGAAAGATTCTTTACCTTGGTTTTCGATGTCACCGGCATAGAGATCTATCGCCTTAGTGGCTGCTCTCAGATTTTCAGGGGAACTCTGGAGGTTTACGAGGAGGTGGGTGATTTCGGATTGTTGACTAATGGCTTGATCAATCGCGCTCAGGCTTTTCTGAATCTCAGGAGGCAGTTTGCTGAGGTCTAGAGGACTTTCCTATCCATATTTTAGTTTCAAAAGGGACGAGCAGATGAATTTACTCTGGCTTACACCGGTGTTGTTATTAGAGATGACGGCACGTAAAGCATTGCGAAGGGTGATCTCGGGCTGAAAGTTGGTTGAATCTGTAACATAATCCAACCCATTCTCTTCACAGGTCTCAAGTATCCGGTCCTGAAGGACACTTAGTCACGCTCAAAAAATTCAACGTGCACAACCCGAACACACCTTCGAGACCTCCAGCAGTGGCCTGATAAGCCATCTGTTCATGCCCTCATAGCCGGCCCAATCTAGTTCCCCAATAGCTCCCATACCCCATCGTCGACATACTAACATCCCCCTGCCGCCTAGCAGGGAACTCTGCCTTCCGAGCCTCATTAAGGATGTTTCGACCTGGTCATCTGCATGATGTCCCATTGCTGTCACACCAATGTCCTCTGCTTTCATCCACTTCCAGAGCAAATAGTATCGTAAACTGCGTGCGGTGTTCTCAAACGCATCTGATTTTCCTGGGAGCGCAGGGAATGGGTGAGTACCCCATGGAATGCGAGTTGTAGTATGTGGTATGTCAAGATTCTTTGCAGTTAGAGCACTTTTCTCGGCCATTGCAGATGAAGAAGCCTGGAGGGCATGGTCAATCGTCAATGAGTAGACATGTGCAGGGGAAGTAGTCTGTGAGGGCGTCGAGTCTTTGATGTAGCGGCTAATAAGGAACAGGAGACACGTGGAGTCTGGTCCGCCACTGTTCGAAACCCCTTTGTTTTCGAGGTTAGTAGCATTCAGAAATCACATACAAGGAGCTCACCGATACGAGCAGGCCATCCAGATGGAGGCCTTGCAGCCTGGAAAAGCTGAGCGAATTCTGCTCGGGTAATCGACAATGGACGCATAACAGGGATTATAAATAGCTGATGCAAAAAAACTCAGTAGCCGCAGCCGTGTTCCCACCAGCAGTCCTCTGTCTCTATGGACATTGAGCATTTCTTCGGACATACTCTGGGACTCACAAAGCTCCCGCCGCACATTCCTACAATCCTATGGTCTTTTGCTGCTTTTACTTTTATTCATCTTGTGCTTGCACCGTGGGTTTGCTCGAGATGGTTCGCCAAGTCGTATGGTTCTAAAAGTAGAGCAGCAAAGAACAGCTGGTTTGTCCGACTTGCTCTGCTGTTCTGTTGCCTTGACTCGCTCATGCGAGAAATATCGTCCTTGTAGGGCTGTTCATATCGTCTCTCAAGTTCATAGCGTTATCATCGTTACTGTGGCATTCTGTGCCGTTTTAACCGAGACACCAGACCTAGAACTTGATAAGGCGTTCGGGTGGAGTGACACAACAGGCTTCGTTCACGGTATTGCTGTGGGATATTTTATCTGGGATTCACTGGACGCCATCATCAATTATGTCAATCTTGGTTTTGTCGCTCACGGGATTGCTTGTACTTTGGTTTATGGGTTGTCATATGTGAGTACATTCATATTGTGTTTCATACTCAGCTGGAGAGAGTACTGATAGATGGCTGGATTTGTTCTTCCACGTGGTCACCGGCTCATCACAACGACTTTGGAACAACTCTGGTCATCTTGAATTGTTCGGTCTATTCCGTCTGAACTTCTTAGAGGCCCTTCGTTGCATACTATGGTACCCGCTGCCTCCTATGGGAAATTAGCACATTTTTTTTGAATATTCACTGGTATGACTTTGTCTTGTGCTGCGGTATTCCTTCGCTACGGCTAACGGGTGGCATGACTCATAGGTTCTTAGATAAAACCGGAAATACGGGCACGAATTTCCAACTAATCAATGGAATCTTCTTACTATCCTCATTCTTCGGCGTGAGACTTATTTATGGTGGGAGTGTTTCGATGCACTTCCTTCTCACACTTGCAAAAGTAAGGCACGATGTACCCGTGTTTTATGTCATTGTGTATGCCGGGGGAAACTGTATTTTGCAGGGACTGAATATCTTCTGGTGTGTCCTATGATTAATCGGAGTGGCTCTGTTGTGTTTACAATACGCAGGTCTATGAAAATGATTGCTGCGTTGCATAAGAGGTTTGGCAGGTCAAAAGTGAGTGAGGTTTCGAATCTTGGTGTGTAGGTGTGGGTTTATTGGAACTTGACAGAGCTCTTGATGCTGGTAGCGGCGAGCATTAAGCCTCTTCATGACTGGACTTCTGCCTACTTGGTTAAGCCGGCATATAGTTCTTCCTGTTTCCCCCTACATCGATTTCCCCCTACATCGGCTATTGTAGTACACATTTTATCCTACTGTTGTTTCACTGCTTCGCTGTACATAGATCGCAGCAATCTGACCTGCGAACGGACCACCTAGTATATATAGCTAAAAGGGATCTCAGTCTCATTATGGTTAATAATATTCGGCTCAAACTAAGGGCTCCTAACAGGTATTTTTTGCTCCCTACCTAGTTGTATATATGGGCTCTCTGGTCTTATTCATCTTAGTGTCACATGAATGAGATAAAATTAGTAATGAAGTATTCAAGCCATCAAAACATGTTCTACTGCATGAAGGCAGCACAAACAATATCACGCACATGCAGTTCCCAGGCGACAAGATTGACGCGTTTTGTAACTTCTATTCGGATTGGGTTGGAGGAGTGGAGTAAGCAGTGGAAATATGCGAATGCTAGTGCATCGAGCGGTGTTGGACCGCTATAAATCCAATATTAATTGAAGAACACTTGAATATAGCCGACGAGAGTGCGCACATAGAGCCTAAAAACCATTTGTCTGATCCAAGGCGGTCGGAAAGAGCAGCAATAGCTTCACGGTATCGTGTCATAACAACCTGCTGAGAAATCCGGGTACCCCATTGAGGTAGGAGAGAAAGATAGCCAGTCAACGGGGCGGGTGGTGGTGTAAGCAGTGTTGCAAGGGGATGGTGAGTATTTGGCCTAGATGGCGGAAACAGAAGTGTGTGAAAGTAGGAAGGCTTTGGTTGAGCCAGAATCTTCGGAGGTTCAAGTTAATGGGGTGAGCAGATGCGATACAAAAAACACACCAGGGCAGCATGAACCACATCTTCCAAGAGTGAAACCCAAGCTCTACTTTCGTCTCTCGCATTCTTGTCTATATACCCCTCGTTCTCATCTTGAGCACTAGTAACACCGAGTTTCGCGTCCACCCATGTAGGAATCATTTGCGCAGCCAACAACTCCCCATCCTGTTCCTCCTTCAGTTCTTTATTCGGACTATCGTCCTTCGGAAGAACACCCTCCGAATAGGGAACATGTAAATTCGGTAAACGGCTCTCCAGAGCACCATCTGGTGAGACATTGAATCGCACACGTATGGAAACAAGTCCACGTAGTGCAATGTAGGCTTGCCATTTTAAACATTCAACGTCGGCACTCAATAGCATTGGACTATTTTCCGTCGAAGGGCTTGTTTCGCCATTGGGTGTGTACCCAACTGGTGGACTGAGCCAAAGGGTGGCGGTTTGAACTGGCCGGTATGGACTTGGCGGGAGAGGGATGCGAGGGTGTTGTCTGAGTGGAAATTTTGCGATGAAAGTCGTTAAAGAAACAGGAAGAGATGTGCCAGTCTTTTTGGAGGGATCTGTGGCCATCGTAGTGACAACGTGCGTGACACGACTGGGGTCAACATGTGCCAGATTTATAAATATATACGTTCTCTTCTACGCTCCAACGCCAGATGGTCGCCGATTTCATCGCCAGATAATTGTAGATTCCCACCGCAAGAGCTGTATTGCTAAACACTGACACTACTGAATGATAGGGACAGTAATTTGTTCCGACTTTCGGAACCTTTCGTCTGTCAATGATTTCTATTCGGTAGACAAACGAATATGTTCAAGCACTGTTTTAAGAGGCTCAAATGACAAGCATTGACACATCAACAGCCATGAGATTTCCTTTCTTCCCAGCCCTGTGGTTTGCTCAGATACCCTGGGATCGCAATGCAACGACACCTCAGCTGCGCTGTAAAACTATGCCAGATGATCCTTCCTGGCCTAGCAGTGCAACATGGGATCGCTTCAACGCTTCTGTCGACGGACGCCTCATCCATACCATCCCCATTGCTACTCCTTGCCATGGTAACGATTACGATGCTGAAAAGTGCGACCTGGTGCAGAAACAATGGCATCAGCCTGCGTTCCAGTAGGTCAATTGTTCCTGCCATCTCGGACAGTATTTGTGACGCTCGAACAGCGAAAAATATCCGTCGTCCATCATGGCACCTGTATTTCTCAACAAGAGCTGCGATCCATTCACCCAAGTCAATGATCAGTGCATCATTGGAAATTATGTCGAATATTCCGTCAATGTCTCGTCTCCTGAGCACGTCATTAGAACGCTTGCATTTGCTAAGGAACATAATATTCGTTTCGTCGTGAAGAACACTGGTCACGAGTGGGTTTTTACCGTGTGTTGTAGCCCAGACAATATTGATATCTCCCTCAGCTATATGGGAAAATCGACTGGAGCTGGAGGGCTCGCCGTCTGGATACATCATCTCACTGACATAGAATGGATCTCTAGCTACAGTGCCGATGACTCTATCTATAAAGGCCCAGCAGTCAAAATTTCTGCTGGCGTTACCGGTGATGACCTTCAACAAGATGCTGAGGCTAGAGGCCAAGTTATAGTTGGTGGACAATGCCCTGTAGGTGTTACACTGTGATGGTTGGGGTTTCGGGAGACTGATAAACGAGAAGACTGTCGGCTATGCTGGCGGATATATACAGGGTGGTGGTCATTCTGTATTGAGCTCTGTCTATGGGATGGCTGCGGATCAGATTCTAGAATTTGAGGTCATCACTACGAGTGGAAAATTCGTCCGAGTATCTCCCTCGGAGAACCCGGATCTGCTTTGGGCACTGAGTGGTGGAGTATGTTTGTAACATTTACCAGGTGTAGGGAATTGCTTACAGCACCAACACAGGGTGGAGGATCGTATGGGATTGTTTGGTCGGTCACTGTCAAGACTTATCTCGACATGCCAGTGACAACCGTTCGGGTGCTTTATGAGCCTCCCTCGTCAGATATGCCTTCTTTAGATACTCATTGGCAAAGTATTGGAACCTTCCTCAGCGAATCTCCCAAATATCTTAACGCAGGTGCCTATCATATCAACTACTTTGATAATGCGCTCTTTCACGTGGTTCTCCTGTTCCCGAATAAGACACCAGTTGAGGTGACCAGCCTCACTCAACCGTGGTTTGATGGGTTGAGGGCTTTGAACATCACCCCAACAATATCCGAAATTGTACAACATCCGACCGTTCGTAGTGCATCTCCTCTTGTTTATGAAGTCTTTGGTGGAGAGATTCTCACTGGAACAGACTTGTACGGTGCACGAATCTTGCCAAAGAGACTTTGGAAAGACAATGAGAGTCTTTCGACTCTGTTTGACACACTGCGGGGAATCGTTGATGACAATGGTCATATTATTGACATTGCCGTGAATCCAACGAATGAGGTCTCGGGATACCCAAACAATGCTGTTCTTCCGGCATTCAGGTCGATGCATAGCATGTGCATTGTGCTGTGGTATGTTGTCTTGTCCCTTCTTCAATGTTTGAGGTACTGATCTTGAAACTTTTCAGGCATTGGAATGACACTGCGAGCTGGGAAGAGCAGTTCGCTGGGACAAAGTCACTCACACGCTTGACCGACAGACTCGCTAAGATAGCCCCTGAAACTGGAGCATATCTGAATGAGGTGAGTCGGCTATTCTGCCGAATGATTCGAGATAATTCTCAACCTGCGTCACCGATGTAGGCAGATGCATTTGACCCAAACTGGAAACAAGACTTCTATGGGGAGAATTATGAGAGGTTATTAGAAATTAAGAATACTTGGGATCCCGATCAGATGCTGTATGGTGCTACTGCCGTTGGAGGAGATCGTTGGGTGACCGTGGAAGGTGGACGACTTTGTCCTGTGGCTGCGTGAATATTGTTTTCTTGTTTATGTGCTACAGTACATAAATAAGGCTTTACATTTGGATAACTTAAAATCAGTGCCAATGAGCTATATTATACAATAGACATTTGAGTGAGCATGTATGAGCAAACATGTATAAGATAGTGTATGATGGACTAGGATCTTGGGGTCAAGGATTGAATAACAATAACTTGAAGCTTGTTAAGTATGGCTCTTGCTTTGAGCAGAAGTTCACAGATGTTATGCAAAAGAGAATAGAACAAACAGAAGAGACTTATCCATGGATTGATACAACTATGAATAAGAGATCCTAGTATAGGAACTACTCTGATAACTCAAGAGTTATCCAATGAACTGTAAATGACTGGGAGTCAAAAACACATTCACAGGGAGTTGTACATGTTTTTTTGGTCAACAATTTATCACATAGTGCTTGATTGCAGTCCATGGCAGACTATCTACAACACAGAGATGGATCAATCAAGAAACTGCAAGCAAATCTGGGATAGTTTGCAAAGATGTGTTAATGTGTTTCTATCTAGCAATGGCCACACATATATTGGATCCACTCTACAGGAAAAAGCACTGTCTATACTTTCCAATGGAAATATGGCTAAGAATGGCTTCAGTCACTCTGCTAGATAATGTGACTAACTAGCTAATGTGAGGGAGCCAACTACTATCCTTAGAGTAGCTGGGCTAAAGAAGCTTGCAATTCTTGCCTCTGAGAGTGAGGAAATAGTACTCTTGAGCAGTAGGATGATTGGAGAATGTCTTCCAAACATCTGGATATAAGAGAACACTCTTGTAGTAAAGAGCATCAATAGAAGTTGTTAGATAAAGTCCAGCAACCACTTTAGTGTTATATCACATTCCATTCTAACTACATCTGTCCCAACCCACAGATAACACCCTTTCCCTCATCTATACTTCCTAAACCCCTTCTAGTGTGAATTACATCTCTCTATTTTCCCTTAGATGTCCTTGCTGGATCCTTGCCAACTCCATAGATCTCCATTTCTAATATCTGAAAATCATTAGTAAACCAGGATAACTTGCTTGAATTTAAAAGATATTCTCTTATCTAAAGGTTCTATTGAAAATATTAGCAACAATAATCAAGATAATGACAAGATTACTCAGTTATATTGCTTAAAAAAAAGAAATAAAGATACTATTAGAAATGGATGCAGAAGAACTATGTAGTGATGGGCTTAATATTATGGTATGCTTGAACACTAACATTTTTCTTTTTCTTTTATCTATTTTTCTTGATTTAATATTTCTTTTCTTTTGATTTTTTTTTCTTTTTCTTTTTGATGATAAAGAGGCATATAACTGCAGTCACATGACATGTCACATGATGTGAGATTATAGGCCTAGACTTTGGGAGAAGAAACTAGAAGAATAATGTTAAAGTACATGTATATAACATAGTGTCCTTATAAAAGATATAAGATTAACATATA
>Ga0157368_1000025_pt1 | contig 61393 bp, 90 predicted proteins | sample AttbisABBM3_FD_113146 | JGI IMG/M metagenome (GOLD analysis project Ga0157368, IMG submission 113146) | Fungus gardens microbial communities from leaf cutter ant in Botucatu, State of São Paulo, Brazil - Atta bisphaerica ABBM3 | ecosystem: Host-associated > Fungi > Mycelium > Unclassified ... | reverse complement strand
TCGTTATCGACTGCAAGTCAGGCCTGCAGACGTGTTACTGTTCGCAAGTGAGTGAGTGAGTGTCAGGACTGCCAAGAAAAGATTGTGTTAAACACGCCGACCCTGTTACACAGGCGATCTGGACATTAATTTATCGAAGGACGAGAGTGGTTCTGATGGAGTTGAGGCTGAGAGATTTGGCCAACCTTTGGCGGTTACATTGCAGTGATATCAACTAATTCACTGCGTTGATAAATCAACACCTATCTGACCCACGTTCCAGTTTGATTACTTGATCATAAGTGTTGTTCATCTGTCAAACCGGATCGAAGTCTCAAACATTATGTGACAATGCTCAAATTGACATGCAGTGTCGGCGCAGTTTGTTAGCCGCAGACCATCGGGCCGATTGCAAGGCAGACAACGTGGGAAAATCAGATGACTATATGATAGAAAATTGCTGGCTCATGACCCTTTCCTTCACTCCTCGTCCTTGACGAATTCCCAATTGCCGTGTACACCTGCTCTATGCAATTTTCTTTGCCGAGGTGATTTTTATGTACTTTTGTCGACACCTCAGAGCTCATTCTTTCTCCAGTTTGATCCACCAAGTCAACGTCGTGCTCTTTGGTCCATCACTTCTTGTTATCCGGGAACCCGACCGTCCTCCTTAGTATCATTAAGCCCTGCATTCTTCATTTCGCAAATATCTCTATGGGATAAATTTGCGCTCGCATATCCAGTTCGCCGGTGCCGCCCCTCAGGACTCTTAGAACAATAGCTCTCCACTTGTTTTACTTTTCCCAGAACCAGACATAGAAAAACCAGAACTTACAATGAACGTTCTCAAGAACCCCCACTTCTTTCGCCCTGCCAGCCGCCCTTCCTCTCCCTCACCAGCTCCCACTTTAGCCACACGTACCGAGACCTCCGTAACTCCAGACAAAACTGTCAAGTCACTCAATAAGTTTGCCTTAGGCAATCTCCGGCGCCCATCTCCTGTTTCTGCACCATCTAGCCCAACGCCTCTTGTCCAAGATGGCTCGTACCTGCAAATGCTCAGCTTGAAATTCAGTGAAGCTGTTTCGAAGGCGCTTGCACAGCCTTCAAGCCTTGTTCCCAGTGAACTCGTCTCTGGCAAACGACCGATACCTAAGGGACGAGGTCATGTATTAGGTTCCCTCATTTCGCTGTACGTATAGCATTTCCACCTGTGCCTCCTTTATTGATTTCATTTCCTCTCAGAGAGCTGCTTGCCAGCCAGCATAATCCTCATTTGCACCGTGCTATCCTACGATTACTCCATCGTCCGCTCTCCGTCTTACTCACTAATTTGTCCGCTCTTCTCTTGCCTTTGCTTGGATCCCCCGTATTCTACTCCCCGTTCTTGCCTACTAATCCGAATTCGACGTTGAACGCTACTCAATGTCATGCACTCGCGATTGCAACCTTTGCGCAGGAACTTCTTGAGACGTTCGATGAATTAGGCTTGGGAGTAGATGCAGATATACGTGGTGATGGTCTTAAATCAATTCGAGATGGCCTTGTCTCCATTGTCCATCGTGTTGTTAGCCCACTTGTTGCCAGCATTCGTGACGAAATCGCACCTATTATCGAGGCACTGGAGAATGCCAATGACAGCCAAGTCAAGTCATTGGTTGGAGCCAAGACCTCGACTGTTTATCACCCTTCAATTGTTGCTTTGCGGGCAGTCATGCCCACTTACGCAAAGGTTCTTACCAGGTGCACAGTCACCCCTGCCTCACATACAATTCTTGCATCATTCCTCATTGCGATTGTATGGAAGGGCCTGGTCGCTTTGTCGAATCGCCCGTATGCATCCTCGGCCCCACCATCTCCATCTTCAGATCTGGTGTCTAATAAGAAAGTCCGTACACCAGTCCGTACACCATCACCATGTCATACTCCTCCTGTCACACCTCCCTTGGGGCGGTTTTCACTAAAGCTTCCACCTTCTCGTCCACCTTCTCCTCCTATCAGCACTGCTCCTGCAAGTATCTCTGCCGATGCACAGGCTTTGTTTGATTTATTGAACACACTCCCACGTCCGAGTGCTGTCAAGGAGGCGACCCGTCTGGCACGGGAGGCTGTGGATGAGGCTTTTGATGCGCTTGAAGCAGTGTCAGCACTTTTAGGTGTCATTGACAAACGGAGTTACGATGGTGGCACTGCTACAATCACGGTTCAAGAAGTGCACGAGCTTGCTAAGGACATTCCGCTCCTCATAACCCTACCTATTCTATCAAGTGCTTATGGCGGCTCAAAATCAGGATCTGTTGCCGCTTTATTGGGTTTCTCCGAGACCGAATATCGAAAGAATTGTCTCAGTGGGATTGGTCGTGCAGAGGAGTGTGCACCTGTGATTGCTCAGCGTGTCATGGATGCTTTGCAGATTCAAGCTGAGTACTGCGCTGATAGCTCTTTGCGGATCCAAGCTGAACCAAATATCATTCATGAGTGGCTTCAGCTAGAAATTTCAACCAACTGAATATCGATTATCTGTGTACGTTTCTTCTAATATCGTAAACACTAGACTGGTGTCAGGTTAGATTCCAGTAATTTTGCTTAACTTCCAGTGTTTATACTGTACCTTGGTAGTACTATTGCATTATTCGCCTGTTTTGTTGGTTCAGAAGCTGCTGAAATAGAAGTTTTCCTACTCTTAACTCTAATCCCGGCCTACGGAAGCTCGGCATTAGGATATCAGGGCTGGTTCAAGGTAATACTATTTGTGATTTATGCATACGGTCTCATCATGCACCGAGGTGTTGGCAAGAGAACCTAACAGTAACACAGATGCCATTGCCCTGATGCCCTGATGATTTTGACAGGCATTTAAATGTCAAGATCATTTGAGGAAGTCATGCTTCTAACCGTCATGCTTCTGACAACTCGGGGCCTGGCGAATCCATCTGAATCTGGCACTCGGCACCCTGTTCTGTAATCCCTCCAGAATCCCTCCAGAATCTCTCCAGACACACGTTTTGCAACAGATTCTAAAGTACGACATAGAAATAGGTCATTCCTGACAGATTGTCCGAGAATCAATGTCCCAAAGGGATGAACTGAAGTCATCACGACCGGTCGAGTGATGTCAATATAGAACAATCTAAGTAGGGATGTGCATGCCAATCTGTTGTGTGCTCATGTCAGGAATAATCCTCACAGCAGGCTAGAGAATATCCAGAAGAGGCAGAAGAATGATGATGGAAGTAAAGGAGAGAGAGAGGTCGGAAGGGGTGGAAGAGATTATAAAGGAGGTAGAAGAGATGGGAGAAAAGGGTATTGGAACATGTACTCAGTCCGACAGAAATCAAAATATAGACTTTGCATGTCACCAAGCCAGACTCTCTATTATTTTGGTATTTGTGTCAGCAATCCGATAGAGGTACTGCAAAGCAAAATTCATCACCTTTGGCACGTTTCTCGAGTTTAGTCTTTTCCATGAGTCGAGAAGCATATTGATTTAACATGTCAACATATGGCTTGAGGGAAGTCTTCTCCCAATCTATCTCGAAAAGTCAATGATGATTGAAAACAAATAACGTATCTAGCCAACCAGGATGATACTCACCACTGGTGCTATCTGTAGTTGTTGCAGTAGGATCAAGGGCATCAAGCTCATGAAGGAGTTGAGTGACTGATGGTACCATCTCCGGGTCGAAATCGTCAATCTTTTCTGGGTCAATCGGAACACAAACACGGCCAGTCTTTGGATGTACACAGAAAGGTGCTTTCAGCAAATGGTTTCGGTGCTTGGAGACCTCAGCATCAAGACGCGGATAAGTGTAATATATCTGGATGTCGTGCCATGCGGCTGAGAGCACTGACTGCGAACACGATGGACATCTTAAGATTATACAACAGAGCATCATTGGGTGACTAACTTTCTGTTTATCACGACAGGATTTCACTTTTCCTGTGAAACGATCCCAAACTTCTTTCGACGAGGAACCAGATACTTTCTCCTCTCTTAGCTGCTCGGCGACTTCCTCGTCAGGGATGAGCTTGAGGAAGGACTCAAATCCCTCATCAGTTGCAAATAAATTTTGGTCGTTCAGGATCAGATCGACAAATACGGGACTGAGCGTTCGATAGGCATTCCTAGACAAAACTCTGGATCACCACAAGAAACCAATGTTCTGAAGAACTCACTGCAAATGAGCCGGTAACACGCGCGAGCCAACACGAAATGTGAGGGTTTGCGAAGACTCTTTCCCTCCATGTATGACAGTCATCCACCCAACAATCGCCTTGCGCTCTTGGTCCGTCAGTTCCATTGCTTCTTGGTCTGAGATCCACAAATGGATTCCACGACGACCGGAATATACCCACAGAAGGTGTTCGTAACCAAATTGATCACGGATCCCGTGGTCCAGAACGCGTACAGCTGCTGTTATAAATTGCCAACAACGCTTGCAGATATCAGCACCTGAACAACAAGTTCGGATGAGATCGTAATCCGTCATATCGATATCAAAGACTAGCTCGCGCTGGAGTGGCTGGAATATACCAGGGCGTACTGTTTTTTTATCCCTAGGCTACAGACTGTAAGCTAGTAGACATAGACATAACCTCTTACTTACCCGAGCAGAGTAAACGGGACCAATTTCAAATCGAGTAGGGTTTAGTTGGCATACTTGTTTCTTGAGATCATCAGCTGTGGAGAACGAATTATATCGCAGATATACATCTCCTTGCAACGTGAATGCCCATTCTCTGTGTGTAAATAGACGTGTAGGAGTATGGCTATGGTTCAACCAGCTAAAGATTGACTTGAAGGGGTAGAGACGCCGATAGTATGTCAACATCACCTCTGATTATATCAACGAGACGAATGTTGACCCGGAGGTTAATGCATACCTGGAAGAGTGTGGTCATAGACGTCAGCTTCAGGCATGTTTAAGTCTGAGTGACACGAATTTGAATTGTACATCTCTCATGTCACGCGTTTTTTGGTCACTCAACAATAATATTGCTATTTGGAAGTTCGGACTCATCTACTTCACAATGCTCTATTCCAACGTACTTTTTAGAGACAGTATTCCGACATCCTGACTTTCCGGTCTCATGGGGAACATTCCAAGTGAGTACATCACCTATGCATCTCCTGCGTGTCAGATCGCTGTATTCGGTGTGCTATTGATTAGCCATCTCGGCATCAAAGATAAGCAACAAGTATCTTGTCAAATATCTTGCTCGGGATCAGAATTCAAGACGGGGCCGCACAGTATCTTCTTCCGTAGTAACAGTAACACCATAGGTATGTCAGAAAAATTGGCTTCCGTTGCCACAAACGAGTATGGAATACGACTAAGGTGAGAATAAGCTTTGTACTGTCTGACCAAGTTACAAGAAATAGATGCGCAATGAAAGCCACCATCTAATATGATTATCAGAGCCCTTTGGTCGGTGGTATCGTCAATTTTCTCTTGGAAAAGGGGTAGGTACATAGTTTGCTGAATAAATCAGTGTCTATATAACAAGCAAGAGGTCTGTACTTCCTTGCGAGTTCTTTAATAAGGTGAAAGATGTGGGTCCAATCGACCTGGGGGTACACTTCCTGGTTATGAGATACTCTGGGAAAGCGTAGCCCCACCAAGGCTATGCCAAGGATCTATTCGTGATCGGGTCAACAAAGGATTTTGGGGCAATCTCCCGAGACCACAATTACTCTTTGCTCTCTTTCGCTCCTTGCAGACTTGCCTTTCGCGAGCTTTGCCATGTTAATACTAACAATAAGGGATCATGGCCGCGCGTAGCAAGGAGTAGGCAGAATGAATGACTGTAATATACTAACTGATCCCCAGCATGCCAGCCTTATGTGTTGGACGTGTGTTGGACGTGTACCTGCATATCGGGAGAGCTCACCTGAGACATACAGTAGCTCACTTTCGACACGAGAGATCCATCTCAGGCCTACACTTTTTTACATACCAACGGTAATACGTCGATGGCCTCCAAACTATGTAATGTTTAATAAGGTCCATGACTTCGATGATGTTACCAGCGTGCTACTCTATTCATCGATAGTTCCCCCATCTGAGCACTTGGCCTGCGTGCACAAATTCGGTCTCATCATGGGCTTTTAGACACCCAGCACTCCATAAGAAAAATACATTTATCTAATACGCAGGAATGGTACAGCTTCTCGTAACTCTCAAGTATGATAATGAAAAACGTGGATCCAAATAACCATCAAATGGATCTTATAAGAAAATGTTCTCCAGGCGAAAGGGCGTTTCGAAAACCAAAGATCAGTTGAGTCACCCGACCAATGGTGCACGTTCCTCATCACTGAGAGCGATTCTACCAGAGCCCTGGTAAAGACCGAATGCACCCTTTAGGACCCAAACCAATGCTAAAATAGCGAATGCAAGGGCAGACCAGTGGACGAAAGCAGGGTGCCGCTGCTCGGAAAATATCGCCCAAAGAGACCACGCAATGGCTATCGAAGCCGGGAGATCACCTTCTGGGGTTGAAAAAGCATAGGTCGCGGCAGTTCCCTCAAGGAAAAATCTTGGGAAACAGGTATTTAATTACAAGGTCAAGAAACGAAGAGGAAATACATACAATGCGAGGAATACAAGCACTTTGGTCCAGATTCCAGCTGCATGATGATGCTTATTTACACCAAAGGCCTCGAAGGCTGTGAGAACGACGAGAACAGTGGTCCAGCCATGGTAAAGGGAAAATGGAAGGTGGACAAAGAGCTCATCGGAGAAGCTTTCGGCAGCATGATATTTCTTGATGACGTAATAAATGTGCTAGGAATAGAGGTCAGAATGGACTGAGCTACAGGTGGAGAGAATGACAAACGCACAGTCACTGCGGAGCTCACAAAGAGTGCGAAGACGAAAGCTAGCGTCATAAGTAAAATTAAAACAAAATAATTTTTGATGGGGTCATACCAACGATGTAGTGTTGCGTAGCCCAAAGGTTTGCGTAGATGGCATTGAGTACAGCGAGGAGTGGAAATCTCCAGGAAATTCCATCGATGATTACACGTTTTCCCTGCGGGAAGAACTGGTAGATGATGGTTCCAAGGAGGAGAATATGGATAAGAGACCAGATGAGAAACGCCCAGGGGGCAGGAGTAATATAAGTCTCCTTGCCGTGATAGTAAATACCCTGTGGCGCAGCGACGGTGTAGACGTTAGACCCGAGGAAGACAAGGTAGACGATGATGTTAACAATTTTCAGAATTATTCCATCTTTCCAGGAATCTGTCATGGCTGCAATAGGATTAGAGGGAAGGATGGGTGAGTGGAAATGGTGCGACACTCAGTTATATATATGCCTCAAGGCTTCTGGTTCCTAGCCATGACGTTAATTAAGTCACGTGCTGTATTTCATGCTCGTGACCATATATGTTGTTGTTGTTGTTTATTCCTATTTTCTATACCGTAACAAGCAAACTAGTGCTAAGACACGGTGGGCGTCGTGACCATATAAGCTGATGGTGCTACAGGATTGGTTCCAAGTTGTGATATCGTTTGTGGTATGAAGTGCAAGTTACAGCACGAACGTTGTGTCGCTCCCGCCAATTATATAGAGAATCCATACAACCATTGCACGTTGTAATCTTGATCCATCCGTGAGGCCGCGCTAATCAAATGCTCCAGCAGTCTATGAGCTTTTTACTCCCAAAACATTGAGAAATCATATGACATTGGCTATTCCTTCTTCCAGATAATCGACTTGCTTCACCAGCCCAAATATGTTACTGCCGTAAGAGCTAGCACGGCAGCCCAAACACTTGACATTATTTGTTTTCCATAACAAGTGATTATGATCATGAGTTTTTTCATGGGGTATTTGCCTTTTTGTCTGAATCATATTTGGGGCCCGCTAAAGGTAATCCCAGGATAGTGTTTAATGCATTTCAGGAAATGTACCAGCTTCAGCACTAATTACAGTGACCTACCCGACTACTTATCACTTGGGTGAACAGAAAAAATTCAAAATCTGATTAGTAAGCTAGGAATAATTCCAACACAATGTCCTGCACAAAGTGCAACAAATCGCATAGTACTGTTCAAGCGTTCCTATTGACCTGCCATGACTGTAAACGCAAGTGGCACCATCGTAAGTGTACTCCCCGACTCGTCAATTTTTCCAACCGGTTCTCTTCGAAGGCTGCCATCTGCCCCCTGTATCCGACCAAGAGCTCGTAACCCGGATAAAGGCACATAACTCAGGAGATAGTGCAAATGGTCTACAGGCTTGGAAGTGCATTTACTGCATGGAAGGTATAACTGTTCGTGAACCTGACATACGAGGGTCTACGCCAATGTTATCCTCGAAGCTCCCTTCCAACGCTCAACCTCGGTCAATTTCTCAAATACCCTCATCCAGAGATGCCTTTATCTCGAAACATCCAGCCATCTCTTCTCTTCAGGGAAATGTGGCGCAAACATCTTCCCCCAAACTTGCTCCTCGATCTTCGAAATCCAGCAGGACTCATGATAATAGAGAAGTCATAGTAGTTTCTGACTCAGACAGTGACACTCCCCCTCCTTCTCAACCTTCCAAGCTTGCCAAGTTCTCTACCTTGGGTCCCAGACTCCCTGTAGCCCTATCAGGGCCATCAAGTGCTACCACCGAGAGATCCATTTCACATCCTAAAGTTGGACATCCTCCTGCTCGAGAAGAGGAAGAGAGTTCCGACTCCACCAAGGACCAACAATATCACCCACAGTCAATATTTTTTCGATCTTCCAGCTCTGATCAGCCCCTTCAATCTACAGCTTATCATGCAAACGCAAATAAAGCCATCGCCCTGACTAGTCCTTCACAACCGAGGAACGAACAAAATGTAATAGGGTCGAGTCAACCAGGAATCAGTCCCATCCATTCCTCATCTCAGAAGGAGAATGAACGGAAAAGAGAAGTGTATAAGCAACAAGTGACTCAAAACGAGAAGCGTAGGAGACATGAACATAAACAACGACAGCAAGAGCTTCTGAGAGCAAAAGGCGAGGGGGAAGAACCTCAGCTTGAACGAGTAACGACTCATGTTGTGGATTTAACGTTGGATACGTCCGAAAAACCAGTTCACATTCAAGATATTGCTTCTCAGTCCTCAAAAACGAAAGCGATCAATCTTGAAACTGACATTCATGCTTCGCCCACGCTCATTTCTATAACTCGATCCACGATTAAAAAACGTCATCAAAAGGAAACAGCGCTGGATTTATTCCCGCAGTGGATCCATGCGCGAAAATCTAGCAGAGACACTTGGGACCGTAGCATACAAAAAAAATCATGTGCTGCCCCTCCCAGTCAATCCAGGCGGAAATTCCGAGCTCAAAAACTTGAAGATGCGCAACCACGTGTTTATCATTTCGATAGCACCGACTGGGTGAATCGTATGAAGAGAGGTCCTCGCTGAATAGGATCATCCAGTTCGCATCTCGATAGTAGTTACGTGATATCTGGTGTTCATACCTGTGCCTCACTTTGCTCTTTGTTTCAAAAATCAAAAGGAATAGACAGTGTTGGATGCTTCATATTTGCACACTGTCTTAACCCATGTCAGTGTTTCGTGGGAGAATGACAACGGGCCGACTGCCATCGTTGTGTTACTCAGTCATGTGTCTGCCGAAAGTTTTCGACCATGAGAAAGAGATTGAGAACAAGGACATTTTCTAATTGCTGACTTACAACAACAAAATACAGATCATCTTTCTCCCATACCAAATTTCCACAGAGACATCCTTGCGATAGGTGGGTATTAGAGAGAGAACGTGTCTGCGTGTGTTACAATTCACTTTTTTTTCCAGAGAGTGTTCTTGTCAAATCCTTCTTTTCCTCTCATTTCTAATTTTGCCGTGAAATGAGTAATGAGTGGTCAAACTGGTCATGATCAACTAGCTGTTCAGTTAAAACGGTTCTCTCCTGACATGAAAAAATGACCACGTCCTCCTGGATGATTACTTCGTCTTCATATGATGAATATATCTCCATAGGGCAGGCATGTAGGCAAAAAAGAGGGTTCGATTTCTTGTTGAGATACAATGTGTCTCTCAACTTTTGTGTATGAGGCCAAGTTTAATGCAACGAGCTTCTTGCTTCTTACACGTGGCTTACTCCCAACTAACGCCACTGAAGGCACCCAGGCACGAATAAAGTCTCGAAGCTGATCCACCATCACAACGACTAAACGTTAACTGCTTCGAGTGCCTGTTCGGCCCTGCACAAACTCAGGCTCTACAAGCATCCATGCTACATTGCAACACTATGACATAGTATACATTGTATTATTCCTCGATCCGACATATCTACAGGTGACGATGACTTTGCCGAGGAAGAGATTATTGACCGTAAAAGGGGAATAACCAATACAACAGGAGGGCCATAGCTTAGATCTGGGGACCAGCTTCCCGAACTTTGGGCTCGACGTCGTCCTGATAAAGAGCGAAAGCCTTCTGGAACATGCCAGCCAGCCTCCTAAGTTCTTTGTTGAATGCCTCCTTGTCCCGCCACGCAAGTGAGGGGTTCAACAACTCCCTAGGAACACCTTCTAGGGAAGTAGGAATCGAGAGATTGAAAGTTCCGAAGTTCTCGTATTCGGCCTTGGCGAGTTCACCAGAGTGCACAGCATCGACGATACGACGAGTATATTTGAGCGGGCAACGTTTTCCGTGACCAAACTTGCCGCCAACCCAACCGGTATTGATCAACCAGCAGTTGACGTTGTGCTTGGCCATACGCTCGGCCAACATCTCAGCATAACGGCCTGGATGAAGAACAATGAATGGAGCACTGTAGCAGGTGGAGAAGGTGGGGATGGGTTCCAAGACGCCGTCCTCGGTACCAGGAGTCTTCGAAGTGTAACCAGCCAGGAAGTGATAACTGGCTTGTGCTGGAGTGAGACGGGAGACGGGAGGGAGAACACCAAAGGCGTCGCAAGTAAGCATGATAATGTTGCTAGGTTGGCGATCGACGACGCAGGGAATTTGGGCATTGGGGATGTACTCAATGGGGTATGCGCAGCGAGTGTTTTCGGTGATGCTAACATCATCATAGTCAGGGATGCGGTTTAAGGGGCTGTAGACGACGTTTTCAAGAATAGAACCATATCTGATGGCGTTGTAGATATCGGGTTCCTTCTCGGCAGAGAGGTTGATGCACTTGGCGTAGCAGCCTCCTTCAATGTTGAAAACACCTGTATCAGACCAGACGTGCTCGTCATCACCGATAAGGAGGCGGTTAGGATCTGCAGAGAGGGTGGTTTTTCCGGTACCAGAGAGGCCGAAGAAAAGAGTGACATCATTGTCATCCTTGCCGACATTGGCAGAGGAGTGGAGGGAGAGTTGACCAAACTTGACGGGCTGAAGGTAATGCTAGAGAAACGTTAGAAATACAGCTATACGAAGGGAGGAGAACGAGGATCTACCATGACGGAGAAGACACCCTTCTTCATTTCGCCAGCGTACTCGGTGCCGAGAATGACCATCTCCATGCGCTTGAAATTAATTTCGACGGAGGTAGTAGAGCTCATACCCTTGGTGAAACGGTTGGCGGGGAACTGACCAGCATTGTAGATGATAAAGTCGGGCTCGCCAAAGTCTTTGAGCTGCTCCTCGGTTGGACGAATGAGCATGTTGTGCTAAGACAAGTCAAGAGCTGTAGGTTGAGGCGAGTGGGGGCCATAGCGTACCATGAAGAGAGCGTGGTAGGCACGAGCACAGATGACGCGGACCTTGATGCGGTACTTGGGATCCCACTAGAGAGATGGGTGATGAGAAGGATATGGAGCAGGGGAAAAGGACACGCACGCCCGCAAAGCCGTCAAAGACGTATACATTGTCACGGGTATTGAGATAATCAATGGCACGCTCACGGTTGATTTCAAAGGTGTCTGAAGGGAAGATTTGACAATGATCGCGTGGGAGGGGGAGGGAGTGGACACTTACGTTCATCCATCTTGATATTGACGGAACCCCACCAGATATCGTCTTTGGAGGTCTCTTCGTAAACAATGCGTTTGTCCTTGGGAGAACGACCGGTCTTCTTGCCGGAAAAGTTGATGAGGGCACCAGAGGAGGAGATGATGGCACCTTCGTTGCGGATGGCATCCTCGTAGAGAAGAGAAACCGGCGCATTGCGTTTGATCTGGATGCGATCCATCTCAAAGCCTGCCTGGGAGAAATACTCGAGATCACGGCCGATGACTGGAGAGGAGATGAAGAATGGCTTGGAGGAACAAGAGGAGCACGTACGGTTTGAGTGGAGCTCGACATCTGCAGATTGGGCATAATTCTTGTGGAGGATGTGGGGAGTGACATAGGGAGTATGGTGAGGGAGAACCATGGTAGGCTGGGGAAGGAAGGGCGAAGGAAGGGCTCGGAGGTGATGCGTTAATATATATGGATCAGGTTCACGGGATTACCCGAAATTTACCACAAGGCAAATGGGGACAGACGCCGAGGGGGAGAGTAGAAATACGGGCCATGGTACACCTGTACAGGACATTGCATGGCTGCTGTTTGTGTGCGGCCCCTCAGGGCGTCCGATGTGCCCCAGATTCAGTCTCTCCATGTACGTCTGTTGTTGCCCAAAGCAACCTCTGCTCACCCTGCCCAGGCCCAGATTCTCCCTGTCCACTACTCACACGCATTTTTCACCCAGCTCCTTGTCCTGCCCTCTCGCGCTTGTCTCGTCGCCGCGCGCCTCGACCACCCCCATTCCCCCGTCGCCTTCATCTCCGCCGCCCTCCACAAGTCCCCAGGACTCCCCCGCATCGAACTCCTCACCCTTGGCGTCCTCCCCGCGTTCCAAAACAGGGGACTTGCACGTCGCCTCATCAGTGCCGTCATTGACAAGCTCCATGGTCCCTTCACTGCTGGGATTCTCGTCCATGCCAACGTCGCTGTCACCAACTCTGTGGCTCTCAAATTCTATAAGAACATCGGCCTGCGCATTTCCTCGGAGGTGATACCCAATCTCTACCGTACATGTCCGCCTGGCCAGCGCGACGCTTACCTCGTAGCAGGTCGCATAGACACTATATCAATCTAATCATAGAACCAATGTATTTTTACAATCACAAATCACGTGGCCAACCCAGAGCGAATTAGAACATTGGCGTCACCGCAGCCGGGCTGCATGTATATACGCAAACTGTAACAGTTTTCGTTCGCTTGAGACGATCCAGATTAGAAACAGAACATCTAACTGTTCCACCTGCTTTCATTTGTGCATGTCCCTCATTAATACTACTCGTCTCTAGGACCCTCTTCTTCTTTGTCATCAACGTCTCAATGTTCTATTATTGTTTCCCGTGCTTAGCAATATCATGAGCGAAAAACACCACACAACACTGTCCAAGCTGTCTTTTTTGGTAAAATCCTTCAAGTTAGGCAATGACAAACACGGCCCAAATACATCCGCAGTACGACACGCAAAGATTGCAATCGCCTCTAAATGGCAGGTTCCTGACGGATGTAGTATCGAAAACGAAGCCGGAGTTAAAAAAAGAGCAACTTTCATCTATCGCTATCAACATTAGTATACGTGGGAAGCATGAAACACTTGCAACTGGCCCCACTTAATTCGTAGGGCACTTTTTACGGTAAGAACCGCAGAGAATAAAACTTCTAATTCAGAGTAGATGGGTTTTTCTTTGGTTCCGGGGGAAGTATATTCTCACACGACCCTTCCGAAAGAGATGAGCATGTTTTCCTTTTTTGTTCCGGATCTCTCCATAATCACCAACGATAACGAATCATTCCGGAGCTATGAACGAATTGGAACAGCTCGGTTTATTACAAACCACTTATTGTTCCGAATCTACTACGTATAAATAATCTCCGCATTAACCCGTTGATCTTATGTGTAATACGTGCTCTTTAAAGACAAGGAGGGCTGACTAGAAGGACACTGGATCACACTATAGATGATTTGGTCTCACACTGGGCAACGTGATGGCAATAATTCACTGCAATTCCATTCCGGAACCGGAGTCCAGGGGGATTACGGCGCTCGATCAGGTGACTAAAAAGCCTAGTATGGCAGTAATCTAAATTGGCCGAACTCTAGATGTGAGTCATCAATGATTATTCTGCCATTTTTAGACTACTTTGCTCTTCTACATAGACCACCTAATACTCTGTTATACTAGAAAATCCCATACACACAGCTACCTGCTTTTACGCATTATGCTATCACACGTTTCGTACGGTTTAGACCATACCACACCACGTCTTGGCCTTGTTGTATTTTTCAATCACTTTTATCACAAGGCGTGGGTGCAAGTGTCCATTGGGTGACCACTTGTCCCTTATTGGAGAGCTCCGATGTATGTTCTTTTGGTATCCACAAGAACCGGGGAACCTCAAACATCTTTCTCGTTAGTTGAACGGTAAGCTCACGGATAAAAATAAAAACCATTCAAACACGAATCTCGTGCTTCACCTTGTCATACATAATTCAAACAACACTGGGGGTCCTGAACCACACAGGAGTAGTAACATCCACTTACCTTTCCCCAAGAAGAAATGTTTCGGGCGAATGACGTACGAGAGTCAAAAGAGCTCCCCGGCTCAGAGGAAGAGCAGCAAATCAGGAAGAGAAAGACTCTGAGTCATGAACCCCGATATGCCCAACCAGAAACAAAAGGTGGATCTTATGATTGTGGCAAGTCATTTTGTGGTCGATAGGTTCATCCTCCGATCCTGTACTAAGATGTTTACCGATAGGGAGACACGAATGGCACGAATCATCGATTAATATCAAAAAATACTGATCTAAATTAGTATACATGGTATCAATTATTGCGGGATTTAGAAAGCAATCAAAAATAGAGAAATACATTAGTGCCGTCACAGTACACAGAGTGGTTCCTATGCGAACAAAAAAGTGGAGCAAATTGATGAATATCCAACTCAAATCAGTCACGAAACTGCAGATGAGGCATCAGGCTTAACAACGCCACTGCCACTGCCACTCGTAGCACCATCGTCATTACAACTAACAGGAGCACTTTTCATCAATGCCTCGACCACTCGTACATGTATCGCCCTTGCCAACTTGTGTACAGTAGTACACTCACACACCACACCTGTGTCAACTCTCGCAATTTTACCTGGTCTGACATCACCAGCCATCAGTCCGTCCTTGACCACCTCGGCTATGATTTCGCGAAAATAGGGTATAGGCTGGAGGACACCGTGGTCTGATTCTCCACATGTTCTCGCGTTGGATTTTTTCAATGTCGACGTTGTTGCTATCGTCGTCATCGAGGATGATGATGATAGAGATTGAGTGGAAAAAGTAGAGTCAGCGAGTGACGGGGAAGAGGATGGATGAAGTGAATATGAACCATCTAGAATGGCGATTCGTTGATTCGTCATCAACCGGAAATCCAAGGCATGTCTAAAAGGGAAAATAATCAAATGAGTGGATACGAATGCGGACACCAGCAGCAAGACAGACATACCTAAGGTCACCATACAAGAGCCGATACCATCCCGCAGCTTTGGGAAGTATATCTATAACTCTATTCTTTTTCTCCTCGTCTCTTCTAATAGCTTCTAGCTCAACAACGACAGGCAGCGTTTCTCTTAAAAGAGCGACAAGCCGGTGTAAAGACGGTGCCAGACGGCCATGCCCTTCGCTGTCATTCCCTTGTTGTAACATATCTCGGAAGAAGGGTTCGGCGTCGTCGTGCGGATTGAATGATTCCTCTTCGCGAATGTCTTCGTCCATCAGGACTTCAGCTTCACGAGCATTACGAGCAAGGGGTTTAGGTACTGAGGGTAGTTTACGACGGGCGAAGCGGAGTACAAAATGTCCTCCTGTAGGCGAAAGTTGGTCCTCGCATGTTATTGAGACTGTGTAGTTCTATAGGAGACATGAACTTTTACGCTATGAGTTCTTATCGAAGTTTTACATACCTCAGCATATGCGAATTCTACGGTTTGCAGATCAAATGATAAGAGTTGAATATCCGGCCATTTCTTCCCTTTCGACATTTGACCAACTAGAAGTACTTGTTATCCCCACCATCCCCAGATAGATGTAGCAGCAGACTCACCTTCTCTTGCAATGACTACCATCTTTGACACCCTCGCCCATTCCTTCACGAAGTCTTTCATACATTCTTTCACATTCTCAGAAAAGAACGATACAACCGCCTCCTTCGTATCATATATGATCCCCTTCGAAGGTCTAATAATTGCACCTCCAGCCGTCTTTCCCATTGGCTGTTGAACGTATTTCAGCTTGACACAAGTCACTACTTGTATACTCTTTTCCGACCACCACCGAAGTGCTACTACACGGATATTCGGCATAGCCGCTTCTGCCGCTGGTACACCTGAGAGAATATCCTTGGATTGAACACAGATTCCAGGAATGGAACGAACGAGGGAGGATTGAGTGTGTGCGAGGTCCAGAGTAATTGGTAGACCGTATGAGGGACTGACATGTGTGAAGGGAATTTGCTGGATTTTAAGTTGCCATTCGACAGTCTTGTATGCTACTCTCGCACTAAAGTGAGAGGAAGCTGAGAACTTATAGTGAATTCTCCAAGGTGAGTTCATACCAACAATAGGTGTACAGTTCTCGTAGCATTTGTGTTTCAAGATCGAAACTAACAAACTAAAGTCAGATCCACGCAATTAGAAAAGCTGACATCACGGCCAACTCACTCAGGAAAGCCAGGTTGTCTCTCAATATCGCTCTTTTTCTTCATTCTGGCCCTCACCTCAGGATTCAAAGTCTCCCTTACTTTCCCCATAGCCAAGGACTCCTGCCTTAATCTATCATAAACCAGCCAGCAAATATCCACTATGAGCATTTTCGGAAATGCTAAGTTTTGACTCATCTCAGTCGTGATCAGGGCAAACCGGAATTGTTCATCAGTAATGAGAACTACGAGATAGTGATCTGGGAAACTGGCGAGCTGAATATAAACAGAACCGCGTATGTCTGGACCAAGTTTGGCCATTTCTACCACAACTCGGGCGTCAGTAGGCATTCTAGATAGGAAAATATTTGTAGGCTTACCAACTTGCGAGAGATTGCGCGTTCGGTAGCTCTGGAGACCGAGGTACTTGGCTTTCTGGTCCACGAGTTCTGCGATAGTCTTGAGAGAGCAACGATGAACTCAACCGCTGATCATGAAAGAGTCAAGACTGACCATGAAACGCAAATGAACTACAGCACTGAACAACACGGTGGGATTTTCGTTGATCTTGGTGGACACGGCTTTAAATCGAGGTCCACGCCCAGCAGCTGCAAGGTCACCGCTGTCCCGCAATGTTATTCGGCCTGTCCTAGGATCAATTGTGATAACGACCACCTCGTCCACACATAGATGTATGCACAGAGCAGGTGAACCAACTACCCAATGTATTTGAGCAAAACTGGCGAAGCGAGGGGCACACAACTCACGTTCCGTGATCCGTGTGACAACGCCCGGGGGTCCAAAGACTGCTCGTGCAACACCTGTTTGGAGTTGGTATTGGAATGTCATGAGTATTGCGGCTGTGTGTTTCTCAATAACCGCCTTTAGCATCGCTTCAAAGTCAAGACATTCCGACTTCTTTATACTAGGGTTAGAAATAGGCTTTAATCTAACACTACGAACTTACCACTTGCAGGAGCTCCTCAGGCAACACGAGTTGGTCTGGAGAAGGAATGACACCTAGGGCACCTTTCTCAGGTTGCCACTTGACCTCAAACCGTAAACCCTCTACTTCATCAGATGGTCTCGAGTTTCTCAATTTCGCTTTTCGTTGCAGCTTTGCAAACATCCTTGATTTCGGCGTTCGCTCAGGGCCAGGACCAGCCTGTGGTGGGCCATGAGTTTCTACTATTGATACAGTGACTTTGCCACCCAATAGTGGCAATTTGAACTTCTGATGCTGTTGACCAGACACTGGTGGAAGGGGTGGTCGTCTGTCAATATACCCACCAGTGAGTTGCGCTCTGACAGAGAACAAAGTAGTGCTCACAGCCAATATGAAACCGCCATAGACTTCCGATCTCGAGTCATCTGCACTGACATATAACTTGCCCACCCGAGAGCGCGCATCCTCTCGGCCTACAATAAGGGTTCAATGTGCTGCTAAGAGTTAGCAAGAAAAACGCCCACCTGATACCATAGAATTTCGAGCTGATAGGACAATGACATCATCTCTGGAACCACATGTTCACATTAGCAAATCAGCAAGGAGTATTGTGGAAGGTAACTCACGAAGAAAGTTAAAGATGCGGACCAATGGCGTATCCACGTAACCGGGGGGAAGTTTTGGCCGAGGAGGAGGCTCGAAACCAGGTGGATATAGCTGCTCAGGTTCAGGTCGCTGCACGTAGAGCCCCAAACGCGAGTCAGCCTCTTCCGTAATATGACGTTTCATGATTCCTTTGGGTATCCGAGGGAATTCTGAGCTAAATAAGTATAATCCAAGGAGACAAGACGATTGCAAGTACCTTGTAAAGTTGCCACATCGCCACCTACTTCAATCAGAAATTCAACATTGACAAAGAACCACCCGTCATCTGGGCCTACACCACTCAGACAAAGCGATGCCTCGAAGAGGTCCGGAGCCATGAAATAGACCCTGCCATCAGCTGGTCGTACACATTAGTCGAGGTTACTGGTCAAGTTGGAAATGAGTTTGACCTATCCGGTATTGCGCCATTTCAACAGGGATGATTTCGGACATTCGCAAGCGGAACTGGATGGCTTCTTCAATGTCAGATAGTGTCTTGCAAACCTCTGCATCGGTTAGTGGGGTTTTTGGGACGATGTATTTCTGGGAAGGCAGTTCAGCCAATATCTCTTGTTGTTAGACAGTTCTTTTAGCACCTTGATGCATGTAGGAAGGCGGAGATAAGATCCAGTAGTCAGGACGTCGAGGGACGTGAGAAGGTCATGGTTGCGCAGTCTGCAAGCGGTTCGTCTCTGTGAGGTTCGACGGTGAGGACTTGACTTGCCTTGCGGGATCCAACATATCGCGCGCATTTCTGAGAGCCCGTGTCACGTCCTCGAACTGTTGATTCTGGCCCATGAGGAAGGCGGTGATATTCTGTGCGACATGAATGGGATGGCTGGTTGGAATATTGTACATATTACCATGCACTTCTGAACGACGTCGGCATCCCGCGACCACTTGGCTACGGCATAGAGTTTGACCACCTGCTTTTTTGTCTTGACTACCCAGTCCGCCAGAGTCCGTTTCCTTGCCGCATCCGACATCCCGGGGAGGCTGGCACAAGAGTGAGTGCCATGTCGCAGCAAGCAAGGAGTACGTACGTTTCTGCCATCTCAGAGAGCTCTGCATAAATACTCTGCATGATGCGCTGGAGGAGTTCACGAAGAGGAATTTGTTCATGATCGACAAAGGGAAGTTCACGTTCAAGGAGTTCGAGGGGCACGTCATCATCTCCAGCCTCGAGCTCAATGTCTTTCGGTTTGGAAGGACCAGCGACCGGGTGTTCAGAGGCGACGATGGGGGAAAGGGAGTGGTCGGCCATGGGAGATGTCAGAAAAAGAGCATGATCAGCATCAATAATTTAAATCTTTCCATGGACTACCTCAGAAACCTGGGATCAGCCCTCGTCCAAAAATCAGGCCTCACTCTCCCCTTCTCTCTCGGTCAGAAAGTTGCCACATGTGAAGGCCTCTATACCCTCTACGATGCCACAAAACGGGTGAGCGTCTTCCTAGCCACGCTGTCATGTTGCCTGACAATGCACAGGACGATGGCTCTCCTGTCTCTGTCTTTGAATATGACTTCAGCGATCCCTCTCGACGCAACCTCAGATCATTTGCTCAGAACTCTCTCAAGAAACTCAGAACGACAAGACACCCAGATGTGCTCAAATTCATGGACGCCGTCGAATCGGACACCTTGATATACATCATGACCGAGCGGGTACAGCCTCTCTCGAGCACACTCTCAACCTGGGTGCTACGCAAGGCCTCAGAGAAGGAAGATTGGCTACTCTGGGGCCTGCATCGTATATCAGTGCGCGATGTTGACCCATTTTTCGAATGTGTAGTTGATTTGTGTCTCACCCAGGTCGCCCTTACATTCCTGAACGATCCCTGTGCATCCACTCACGGAAGAGTATGTGCTCACTCCATTTTTATCTCCCCTTCAGGCGAATGGAAACTCGGTGGCTTTGAGCTACTCAGCAACCCCAGAGACGATGCGGCCGTCTTATATGTTCGTCTTTAGCTCGCGATTTTTAGTCTCACCCTCATATCATTTAGACCCTTGGCAGTATATTCCCCTACTCTCATTCCTGGTCCTCTCCAGAAGCGAAGAAAAACGGCTGGTCAGAACTGAAACAGTAAAAGCATTACTCCTCCCAACAAAGTACTCATGTATACAGACGTGTCTAGATATGATCCCGCAGCACAAGATGCTTACGCCCTTGGTCTACTCTTGTATTCAGTGTTCAATCCTGACCTTCCTCCTCCCGAAACTTCCCAGCCCCCGCATCCACCTCCAGCTGCTGCGTCACGCGGGGCTATACCCATATCGGTGTTTAACGCTTACAAGAAACTCCTGAATCCTAATCCAAAGAATCGTCTTAATTCGAAAGGATTTCTTGAATTGGGTATGGTGGAGACGGGCTTCTTTGCTACCAATAGGCTGGTCAAGGTCTGCTTAGGCTTGGAGAATTTTTCAATTGAGAGTGAAGCAGACAAGAATGCACTGCTAAAGTGAGTGTCTCTATCTTGAACTTTCAAACTTGACACCAACGATCTATCGTAGAACCCTTAAAGAAACAGCGTCCTCATTCCCAACAGAATTCACGACTCACAAAGTTCTTCCATTTCTTGTCTCCGCACTCGAATTCGGAGGGGCAAGTGCAGCCGTAATTCTCCCCCTCGTCATCCAATTTGGGAAGAACGTACCACCGGAGAATTATCCCAATACCATTATTGCACCTTTGGTCAAATTGTTTGCTAGCCCAGACCGAGGGACACGGATGGCACTGCTCGAACAACTCCCAGAGTACGTGGGTAGACTGGACAAGAAAACTGTATCGGACAAGATATTTCCCCATCTCGTCAGTCCGCCTATCTATGTTGTTTGACAATCGATTCATGTGTGGACGTCAGCAAACTGGGTTTTCTGACATCATCGCCGCAGTCCGCGAAGTATCAATTAAATCCATTGCTCTCATCGCGCCCAAGGTTCCTCCTCTGCCATCTTTATCACACAGCAACTAACCGAATTTTCAGCTATCCGACAGAATTTTGAACAATGACCTCCTTCGCATACTCGCAAAGATGCAAGTGGATCCAGAACCTTCTATCCGAGTCAATACCTGTATCCTCATCGGTCGCCTTGGCCCTACACTAGGCTACAACACCAAACGTAAAGTTCTTGTACCCGCCTTCGTTCGGGCGTTGAAGGATTCATTTATCCATGCTCGTGTCGCGGGTTTGATGGCTTTTATGGCTACAATTGACTGTTTTGAAATTGAGGATGTTGCAACGAAGGTGCTACCTAACATCACATTCACGTTGATTGATAAGGAAAAGTGAGTGTACATTGGAGGCTAGATTTTGTGTGCTGATAGTGGGAATCAGGTTGGTAAGGGATCAGGCGTTCAAGACTGTCGAGTTGTTCGTGAAAAAACTAGAAGAACACGCAAAGACGATGGTATATGCTTCCCCTTTGACATCTCTCCTTCTTGCGCTGACACATCATTTTCAGCCGGAAACAGTTGGACCGGATCTATCAGCACCATTGAGTGAACAGCATGTCAGTGCCCTGCCCATTCCAGGTGGCCTGGTCAACACTGCAACAGGAGCGGCAAGCACACTGGCCGAATGGGCTATTTCCTCCATCGGTATACGCGTAAGCTTCCCTTGCGCATCACCGAAATTGTATATATTGCTCACCACTGCGATCAGCTCGCGGCATCTGACTTGCAAACTGCAATGACCTCAGGCTCAGCAGCAGGCATGGATCAACTCATTTCAATGCCTGGCGGACTTGGGGGATCCTCATCTTCAGCCTCACCAAATATCGGAGAACTCCCAAGTAAACCTTTGTCATCGACGCCAACGATTTCACGGCCCAACGTTTCGAGCCTCTCAACTCCAATTTCGTCAAATTCTAGAAAGGGGGCGACAAGGGGTTTACAACTTAGTGGTTCAACGAAGGGGTATGCGGATCGTGGTCCAATTGGTGATTTTGCGAGAGATTTGGAGGATGAAATGAGGATACCTGTTATTGCTGGAGGGGACAACCCGTGGGGGAATGATAATCTTATAGACATTAATGCTGATGAGGATGATTGGAGTATGTCTTTCCCTTTTTACTCTTCAGAAATAATGATTAGTTGTGCACACAGGCGCATTTGAAACGGCACCAAGCCCGTCACCTTCTCCAATCCAACCTCAATCAACACTGCCGAGCAGCCCCGTCTTCAATGGAACTCAGAAAAAGATATCAATATCACCAAATACCCTCTCTCCACCCGCAAAAGCGATAAAACCAAGTGGAAGAGCGATCTCACCTACGCCTTCGACGGGCCTCTGTTCGACACCTATACAGTCCTCTTCGTTTGTAACAGCTGACTGGGACTATGACTGGGATAAAACCAAGCCTACGGCGACCACGCCCAATGCCTTATCTCCTGCACCGAGTGCTGCCCTGATAACGAAGGAGGATAAAGCAGCTGAGATGGCTAGGAGGAAGGAGGAGAGGAAACAGGCAAGCTTTTTGTCCACTGATTTCCTGTTTGAACTGTATGATAATTTCTCCCTCAGCGTATTGCGATGCTAAAAGAACAGAAGAAAAATGCAACGAAGGGTTCGTAGGACTTACGAAACGCACAATACAGGGCGTCATTGTAATGAAGCATTTTTTGTGCTGATACGATGCTATTATACACGGGAGCCTAATTCCGGTTCGAGTATCTAGTTTCCTGAGCATATGCATATCCAACGTAGACATTTGAACCTATCATGCACTTGGACTTCCACCTCGGCCACCCCTGTTCATTCCGCGTCCAGCAAATCCAATTCGATAGGGGAATGAAGTCCCTCTAAGAGGAACGAGGGGTGGATTCTGCCAGGGATCCGGATTATATCTATGAGGTCTACTCTCTTCTTCAGGCTCAAAGTCAATCTCATCATCGTCTTCATTCGCGTCAGGCTACAATACATTCAACTCGATTTTCATCATCAGAAAACAGAAGAAAACGAACCTCAAGGTCAACAACTAATGCACCAGTGTGCCACCCAGCAGCCGTTACAGAGAAACAAAATCTATTCTTTGGAGTCTTCCGTCCATGATCAAACCTCACTTCGGTCGGAGCCAGCACTGGGTTAGGTTCATGCCATCGCCTATGCATATCCGCTTGATTAGCGAATCCACCCGGGGAGCCGAACGGCAGTTTCTGTGGATCGCCGAGGCCCAGTGCTCCATGGGAAAAATTTCCCCAGGTATAAAGTCTACCGTTTGCTGCAAGGGCCGCGCTGTGATAATCACCTATTTCAACGGAAATTATGCCTTTGTGTTGGAGTCCGGGGATGATCTTGGGCTCGGATGAGGGTGAAGTTGAGGTGTCACCTTGCAGGACTACGGAACTGGGACCGGTGGAGAAGACAAAGAAGTGGTTGAAGTGAGCTGAAATCTAGAGATGGCGTTGAGACGGGTATTATCAGGCCATACTGGGTGGACCTCACATGGGTGATCTTCAACGTATCAGGTAATGTCGTCTTTCCTTCGGAAAACTCAGGCAGCTGGCGAAATCTAGAGACTTCACTGAACTCGGGAAGCTAATTTGATATCAGGATTGGCGAACCAATGTCAAATAGATAGACGTACATATTCCCATCCCCTTCCCATTGCTTGTTCATGGTCGAGTCCTCGGAAGATGACGACGTGCCCTTGGTTGGTCAATCCCACAATATGACTATCCATACCTCCAATTTTTACCAGCTTGAGGGAATGTTCCTTTGTTTGCTCGTCCAAGTCAGGCAGCGGCGGTAAAGAAGGGAGCAGAACTGGGTCTGCAGCAGCCTTCCAGGTGTGACATAAAATGGTACCATCGTCCGTTGCTTTGGCCATGCCAATCCCCTCGTCGTTAAGCTTCTGCGTTTCTTGATTTATCACCTCGGCAAGTCTGCCCTTGGATGGCCACCAGACTAGAACTTCGCCGCTTGTCATGAGCACGGAAGCAAAAGACCAGCCGCATTCAATCTGGAGTGGTTCAATGTCGGGCTGGGAGAGGAGAGGAGAAGATAGTTCAAATGGTCTCCCCCAGTTTACGAACGTCCAAATTATATTCTTGTTATCGATTGCACATGAGTGCAAACGGCCGCAACTAGGGTATTAATGAGTCGGTTGCAATCAGGATATGCGAGAAAGGCAAGGATTTACCTGATATTTCGAATAGGATTAGGCATTTTCAGTTTAAGGGGCGTCGATGCCACCTTTCCATCCTCTGAATAACCATCTTTGGCCAAAGCATAGTTCATCCCGTTAAGAGTACCTGGAAATGTAGTGAGAGATTGTCTATCATGGGATTCAGCTGCGTCATACCCCACACATGTATATTGCCTTCTGTGTCAAGGGCATGGAATGACCTAGTGATGGTCGGTGAGAAGCCATGAGAGCAGGCAAAGGCATGTACATTCCACCAGCTATGAGTCTGATGATTCGCGCGCCTGATATATTAAGCTGCAGAGGGATGGGAACACCGAGTTGCGACCCCTTTGGATACTTCTGCAGCCCAAGACGTCCATTCCTTCTCTCTCTGAAGTATCGGACATTAGTTTTTTTACGGGCCCGCACAAAATGAACGTACCCCCAGACGTACACTGGTTCACAGTACGATCAACGGACGTTTTACAACTCGACTGTAAGATCGCATACCTCTTGGCTTGTATAGCGCCCTATAGATGAACTTCCAGCCTACTTGCCTTGCAGTTCCTGCGCTATCAAAGTTGAAATCTTCAAGTAATCTGCGTCTCCAGACTGTTTCATCCGAGCATATCGACGCAAAGTACTACGTTAGGCAAAGGTTGAGCAAAATCACCCTCGATTCTCAAGACAGGAGGAGACGCACTTTGGACGTGACAGTCAACCTGAGAAGGTCGGCAGTCGGAAGGAGTGAAAGCAAGTTATCAAATAGGATTTCAGGAGGCAAGTCAGCAAGTGCGAGGGTCATGTTGTATAGGATGTGCTGATCAGTGGCTAGAGCGTAGGATTAGATGCGATGCACAGCCGCGGTTGGACGATGGATATGATGGGTACTATGACGTCATTCTAGCCAAGAAGCTGTATGTATATGTGCCAGTCATTTCGAACTGAAGTTCCAGTGAAACTCTGACCTGTTTCCTCAAAGGATAATTTCTCCACTGCCAAGAAATGTATGGGGATTGCAATGCTCGCTATTCTTCAATCGTGAACTTTTTTCTCAGTCAAGCACATATTGTCCTGTGCGTCGATCTCCCCGATCTTTTCGCTATGGCATGACGTCACTTTGGAGGCACAAACTGTCATCTAAATGCCGTGCCTAGGTCTTCGGAGGAGGAATTTGTTAAATGCAATTAAAGGTCTATGCTGACGTCACGTGTTGCCCCAGGATTCCTTTGATGCCAGGTGCTTGGATGATATATAGCTTATGCACCACTGTCCACGTCTTTCTTCGTTTGCCTTTTGGGCTTTCCCCACAGGACTACTCTCTTCAACGCGAATTAGGTCATGTCTGTCGACAGGAATCAGGCCCTAAGCAGTAATACAACGAGCAATTTCCTTACTGCTCTAGTGGTCAATGGTGCCCTTCTTGGAGCAGAAGTCGGTGCTTTCCTCATCCTGAAGCAGAAATTGTGGAGGATATACAGTCCAAGGACCATTCTTCCTCCCCCAGAGTAACCTCTCCTCCTGCAGTACACTCGCCAGCTGGCTGACATTTGTTCACAGTAAGCGAGCACCTCAATTTACTGGTATTATCAGCTGGCTGCCAGCACTTATGCGATACCCAACAGAAGAGATTGTGCGTTTCTCCTGCATGAAATTCTAGCGAGTCGCTGACGAATTCTCAGATACAAAAAAATGGCCTTGACGCGTACGTTCTGCGATGAAGTTTCCCTTGACGCACTAGCTGACCGACATGCACTCAGTTATATGTTTTTACGATACCTCAAACTTCTGATGCGAGTTTTCTTGGTTTTTACCCTTCTGACATTTGCCGTCATTATACCCGTGGATACTGCTGGAATCATAGCCACCAATGGGGCACTGGAACGTATCTCATGGACCAAGTAAATTCGCGTCGAATTTAATCTTGTTCATGTATTAATGTATAAATTTAGCATCAGAGATCCTCGGGACCAAGAGCGATTTTCGGCTCACATCGTCGTTGTTTATGCTCTCACATGTCAGTCCACACATTGCAGCATCTGAACTTGACCCTCCTGACCGTTTCTAGTTTTTGTTATATGGATGATCCGCCGGGAAATGAGTGCTTTTGTCAAGTTACGACAACAATTTCTCCTCAGCCAGTCTCATTCCCGCCTCGCACAAGCACGCACAGTTCTAATTACTTCCGTTCCCGATGCACTGGCGAAAGAGCGTGCACTACGCACGTTTGCAAGCTTCGTTCCGGGAGGCGTGGATCGTGTCTGGCTCTTCCGTGACACGAGATCTCTAAACGAACTCTTCGAACGTCGCCAAGAAGCGTGCGCGAAACTTGAGGAGGCCACAACGGCTCTACTTAAAGATGCGATTTCAGCTTGGCGTAAGAATGTGAAATTACATAAGACAGAGATTAAACGGAGAAAGAAGGATGAGGAGGGAAGTCATGGGTTGATAGAGCTTGAAGTTCCACCAATTACGAAGGAGTTTCTGGATGAACTTGTTCCACCAGCCAATCGTCCTCATCACCGGACTGGTTTCTTGGGTATGGTTGGATGTAAAGTTAACACTATCGAATGGTGCAAGGTGAGTACTTTTGGGGTACTGGTCATGTTATGACATAGTGGCTGATGTATTTTATAGCAAGAGATTGCCGAACTAAATGCCAAGCTCAAACAAGGACGTGAACATATTGTCAAGGGCAAGTTCTTGGGCAGCGCATTTATTCGATGCAATCTGCAGATGGGTGCTCACGTTCTGGCTCAATGCCTCAGCTACCACGAGGTTAGGCCTGTGGTGCTACTACTATGTGATGTGATATTGATAATGGTGGTCCCAGCCTTTGTGCATGCAGTCCAAATGGATGGAAGCCAGTCCAAAGGATATAGTATGGCGTAATCTTGACGATGGAGCTTTGGAAATGCGATGGCGAAAGGTTATCTCGTGGGGTGCTACTATCGGCTTGATCATTGCTTGGGCCTTTCCTGTTGGTTTTATCGGTACTCTGAGTAATTTGGACGATCTATGCGTCAAATTCCGGTAAGCATTACTTTTCTTTGTCTGAATGGGTGACATAACTCGTGCTCCGGTGAAGTTGGTTGGATTGGTTATGCAGAGGTATGGGGTCGAATGGCTCTAAAGTCGTTCGAAAAGCTGATCTATGCCAACCCATGTAGCGAAAGCACCAGTACCCGGACTTATTCAAGGTGTATTACCCCCTGCCTTACTGGCTGGGCTCTTTGCGTTGCTTCCATTGATTTTACGAGGTAGGCTGTCTAATAATGAAAATTTTGAGGAGTCTACTTGTGTGCTAGGTCTCGCTTGGTATGAAGGCATTCCGCGTTACTCCCTTATATCTGTCAGCGTCTATAGACGCTTTTATTTTTTCCTACTTATGTGAATTTTTGTTGGATCTCCTTCAGTCTAGCTTTGACTTACAGTGCCACAGCCATGGTTTTTTGATCGTGACATTGAGTTCTGGGATTACGCGGGCGATTCGAGAAGTTAGTCTTGCCTAGTATATATATGAACAGCGTATGATGGCTAATTTGATGTACAGATTATCGAGAATCCCACCCAGACCGTTCAGGAACTGTCTAGGCAATTGCCAGGTGCTTCGGTGTTCTTCTTATCCTATATGAGTATGTCTGCGGTTTTTGCCCAATGACGAGCACATCTAACGTATCTCTAGTTACTCAGGGTCTGGCCGGGGCTGGTGCAGCTCTTCTTCAGCTGGCTGATCTGGTTTTACATTTTATCAGAAAATGGTTCTTTGGACGTACGCCGCGTCAAGCATTTAGAGTGGGATTCCTCATGCCCAGTGTTTGTTTTCATGCTTTCTCATCTTGTGCGACTGCTGTAACCGATTGAACTAGGCCGATTTCGGTGTAATCCTACCCCGTCTATCATTACTTGCCACGATTGGATTTGCGTACAGTGTCTTATCGCCTCTGATCAATTTACTCGCTCTTATCTGTGAGCCTCGTTGATCTGACGTAGTAGAATTTAGATTGATGGATCGACAGGTTATGCTATGCTTTACGTTGCCTGGAAGTTCTGTAAGTCTTCGAGTTCCATTACGAGCCCTGATATCCTTTCTGATAGAATGAACAGTATTTACCCAAGTCTTTGATCAAGCAGATGACTTAGAAACTGGAGGCCTTTACTTCCCAATGGCCATCAATAACCTTTGTGGGCACAGGATTGCAGTTCTGTTTTTCCGTGTGCTAACATGAAGCATAGTCGTAGGCCTGTATATAGAACAGATATGTCTTGCTTGTCTATTCATCCTCAAGGCGTCTGGCTCGACCAAAGTGGCCATTTCCCAGGCAGCTGTGATGCTTGTTCTTTTGGCCATAACAGCCCTTGCGCATTCCTTTATCAATCATAGTTACCATCGTGAGTGCAACTTGGTACTGAATACTCTTTCCAGTGCTGAGCAGGTCATAGCACTTATGAAATATCTCCCCATGTCACTAGCTACGCAGAAGATGGCCAGTAGGGACGAGAAGCAGGGGAAATACAAACGTAAAGATGGCCAGGATGAACCTGATGATGATGATGGGATGGATCTCTTCAGTCGCAAGGGTACGTTTCTCTTTTGCATTGGAAAGGTGGTAGTCAATGACCTGCTTTCCAGCCACCTGGAATCTCCGGAGACGGATCAAGAAGTTTCCGCAGGCGTTAGATAAGACACTCGGCTTTGATACTATTAAGCCAGGTCTAGTCGGAGAGTCGAGTTCGGTGCATAAAGATTGTTCTAAAGCAGACGAACCTCCAAAGATTAGTGAAGACAGTGTAGCCGAAACAACAAGGAAGAAGGCGAGTTCAGAGGTATATCAAGTGAAATCCGTCGACTCGACGCATCTTTCCAAAGTGTCCCAGAAATCTGGACATGCAAAGGAAGGCTACGAGGGAGATGACGAGGAGCAACGAGAGGAGCTCCCTGGCCTTGACTCAAGAACACCTGCACTCATAGACGATACGGATGAAGAAAATGATGCTCATGCTTTTGATCATCCCTCAACTTATGTCGACCAACCGTGGATCTGGATACCCGCGGACCATTTGGGCCTGAGTTCCGTATTGGTGAAAGAGTTAATGGATGCGGGTGTGTGCGCGAGTGATGTTGGAGCTGAGATGAGGGAAGATGGGACTGTAGAGGTATCGAGAAATCCACCAGATGAGAAGTGGTGTGGGGGACACGACGCATAGTAGGATAACTATAATTGTAACAGTGCATGTACATATCATATTGGCCGATATGGGGTTATGTTATGACTGATCTGAAGACTGTTGAAGCTCGTCGAGTGGAAGACGGACAAGACGTTGTCCCTCTAATGCATTTTGACCGTCCAGATTTCCTCGAGAAGCCACTGACCAGGACTATCAGTTGATAATATAATACAGCAAGGACACAGTGGTCACCAACAGAACAAGCTCAAAATCTGGAACATCCGTGGCCACTGTTCGAGGACTTGGCCGTGAACTATGGCATAGATGAGGCAAGCAGCACAGTTCTGGAGGGATTGAATTACCTTCGCCAGCTCTGGCCATAATTTCGCAATCTTCCCCGAGAGCCTCTATTCGCTGGAGATACAACCTGGTTGTTCGTTCCAGGGCAGATACGGCATCGTACTCTTTTTTGAGCTCTAGGAATTTCACCATGACTGCAGGCGAGGAGCCCCGGGGTGCACTGGCTGATTGACGCGTCGACATTGGGAGCAGGTGGATTGTATTGTGTCCGAATCAGGCAATTCCTCCATTTGTCTTTAAGCAACTGAGTGCTCGTCTCCCAGTCCTCCTCTTCCCCTCATACTGCATGTGTTCATCTTTTGCTCATGGACATGCGGGACCGCAGAAGCGAAAAAAAATTGCCAATATACGAGTCCCAGCCCCCTAGGTGGCTGCCCAAATCCCATGCTACGGCTGACTTGGGTACGTAACAGTCTAGTGAATTCCGGATGAATTGAATTGTATATCGTGTTGCCAGGATATCCTGGGTTCTTTCCTCCAAAGCCTGGACAAGACGAGGATGTCTTGTCACGAAAGAGCGTTCAGGAGGGGTTCATGTTAGCACACCAGGTCTCCGTGAGTTGTAATATCAATATATGTATATCTTGTTGGTTGACCTTTAGATTCACAGGCAGAAACGTTCAGCGCGGCAGCAATCATAAACGAGAATCTGAATGCTGGAGATACACTCAACAAGCTAGAGGACCTCATCAATGAGGTCTTCAAACGTCGTGCAGATCGCATACCCCCAATTCCGTGCGCATCCCTGCAGCAGTAGGGGCTGCTGGGGCTTGCTAACTAATATACAGGCCATCGAGTTTCCGTATGCCCACGAGGGTTACACTGAGCGAGACCAAGAAGCAAGCTTGGTTTGCAGATCTTGCCAATCCCGATGTCCCTTTGAGCAAACTTGGAAAGAGTGTACCTCACGAGCGCAAAGACCATGGCCTGTTAGATATGCTGCACCAAACCAATGTTGCCATCCCCCGTGCTGTATGGTTTCTCAGAGTATCTGGTGCTAATGAAACAGTGTGTTCCTCGCATTTTTGTCGAGATCTCTTGGCTGAATTTAGTTTAATCCTGTAGGTTGGATATCGAACAAAGAATCCTACTAATCCTAACCAACATAGTATTGAGTGGGCAAATGTTATGACTGGATATATGAAGAAACAGTTGAACGAAATTGCACTTCCAAGTGCCCCTCGGCCCGGGCTCAACATCAAACAAACCTTCAAGGGTGTACTTGCTGATTTGGAAGGGAGAGAGAGGTGGATATCACGGTTTTCCTATTGGTAGGTGAACCACTGAGTTTTCTAATATTGTAAATTCAACGCCCCTTAGTTTGAAGCTCTTGCGTACATTTTACACAGAAGGACTCGTAGACCGCCAGACATTCCTTGTATGGTTTGTGAACCAAATGGGAACTTGCAATCTCGCCCAAGCCGGTTTCCTCAGTCGACTCGCAGATGAGTACTTACCTCCGATCATGACCAGTCGTGCTCTGGCGAGGCCATTCGTGGAAGCATGTCTCAACAAGATGTCGGAGGTGCGCCTGAATTTTTCGTGTCTTCGGAATCGAACCCTTATTAACACCCATAGATTCATGACACGGCACAGGGCCATCTGTTTGATACAGAAAAACAGCTATGCATGATACTCCAAGTCAGTTGAGATTCTAAGTCCAGTTTTATTTTGAGCTGACCAAGTCTAGCGAATTTGCCTGGCCTTACCTGATGCATTCGTCTGCCCACGGATGTGGCTATCACATTCAGCGCTCGTCAAGAACGTCATGGTCGCCGACATTATCGAAATTCCTGCCGGAATTGAACCCACCACTGACAGAGCTATCCAAGAAATCCAACGGTTGATCAGTGATAACCTCTATGACATTCAGATGCGGAATGAGGCTATCCTGTTTCATGACCCTCCCACAAAGGGAGTCGGGCGTCTGGCTAGTGCGGTAATCGACGTAAAGGTTTCTACTGTCTTCTTTTTTGTCCCTTCGCCAAGGTTCTGATTCATACTTCTAAGCTGCTCAACTCCATCTCAGCAACTACTGATATCGCAACCGTATCCTTTTTCCAGAACGAGCTGGACAATACACCTGCATTCAAAGAAAAACTTGATATGTTACTCACCTGGAGTGTCACACCTTTACAATACGGTGATCATCGACCTTTCGCTGCCGTTACACTCATACGTTTATGGAGGGATCGAGCTTGCGAGCGCGCTACTCGTCGTGACACTGAGACTCCAAATGACTTCCTTCAGGATCAGCTGTTTGACTGGCTCGACACCTCAGAAGTTGCTGGAGAAATCAAGAGTATTCGATCTATTGCTCTTCTCTATGGAGAGTTGGTGAAGCAGGAGCTGTTCTCGTATGCGAGGTACATCCAGAGGTTGATCGCACGAGGAGAAGCGGGGCTGTCTTTCACTGAAGTATGTTCCTTCTGTTTTGGCTCCGTGATAGTCTGTCTAGCTAATTGTTGCAGAGTTTCGAATCTCGACACCGCCAGTTCTTGCGCTGGATTCCTCTACACAGCTCAACCTTATCTGACTTGAATCAAAGGAAAGTCACATTGTACGGCGTTAGGGCTCGAGAGACACCTGAAGACATTGCCGAGCGGGAAATTCGGAAAGGAATTCGCCTCATTCTTCCTGAACTCTTTGGTGGTAAGCTCTCCCCACATAACTTATTCTCGTACCACTGATTTACTCAATAGGAGGACAAGACAGTTCCAACGCATGTAGCTCTACTGTCCTGCTGGACAGATGTAAAACACTCGTCAATGCCAATCGGTTTGAGCAATCACGGGTTTTCAAGCATTGGTTCTTACCCCGGCTCCAACAACAAATCACCAGGTGAATCGGCCAACTTAATTTCAAGATGTATCTTATTGTTTCTATGAGCAGTCCGGAATCTGCTATCACAAGCTCTGCTGTCTTGCGCATATACTGTATCTCTGTTGAACTTATGTTTTATTCAAAATACTTTGATTGCATCCTTGATGTACGTTTACCTTCAATGTGATGGTATACTGAATCCTAATTGATTGAACAGCTCACACTTCATTTACTCGCAAAGACCTCATATCCCGAACTACTCGTTGCTGTCATTGATACCCTTCATCGCTTTGCGACTATCTGGTCATGTATGAATATTCAACAGGACATTGTCCTCGGCCTTGATACCGCCCATCAAGCCTGGAAAATCCAAGGCATACAGTCAAGAGGATTGCTCTCGTTAATGGTGGAATTCGATCGGGACCGTCAATATCTCAGTCCTGCGTCAAGAGAGCGAATAGACTCTGATCTTGCTCACTTCACACTGGTATGATTGGACGGTTGACTTATCAAGTTCTGGAGTTACTAACCATTGCTCGAGGCCTTGCGACCAGTTATGAAGCGACCTGACATAGTTCCTGACGTCCTTCCCGAGATTCTTATGATGGCAGCCAATACAGAGGTAGAGGCACCCTCTTTACTCGCCAATGGCCTTTGGATCAAGTATCGTACCTCCCTTGATTGGGCATGGAAAGTCTGGGACAACGCTATCGCGAGCTTGCGCCAGCTCCCGGCAATGAATCCCGATGCTGTCCAGCGAAAGGTTTGCGCGCTGAGATATGGCATCTTCTTGTGGCAAGTTGACCAGCATCTCCCGGATGGTCTGGATGGTGATGTCCAAAGATGGTTTAGTGGCCCTGGCCAACATGAGATTGCTGCGCTGGATGCAGAAGCTTGGGATGTTGTCACAGTGGTTCTGTTGTACCTTTGTATTCATGGCGCCCTCAAGACGACAACGATTCTGACTGGCGTGGTTTATGCAGCTTGGCAACTCGGAGTTTCCGAGTCTAGTGTTGAAGTTCAAGCCTTTCTCAATGCCGCCAACAATTTATTCCAGCAGTTACTACTACAAGAAAATCCCAATTCCAGTGGCATCCCTCCAGTTGATCTGTTCGATGTCCAGTGTCTGCAGACGAGACGGCGTGCTGTATACGAGGAACCTCACTTTTCTTGTTTGATATCCAGTATCCCTCTTCTCATATCTTTAGAGAACAAATCAGACATCTCAGCCGACATTAGAGCAGAGCTTACCTCGCTTCGACATCGGTTATGCCATGATACCCATTTTCGTCAGGGTGCTTATAGAAATCTGGATGTAATCCGGGCAGCATTTGAAGATTCCCCCTATCTATCCGAAACGTCTTCAACTGATTTGGGACAGTATACTATCGCGGGCCTACGGACTATTCTGGGTGAAAATGTTGATGGTATGAGTTCAAATAGTGTTTGGTATGCTACAACACTGATTGCGAACAGAAAAGGACATGTATGATTGGCCCGAAGTAACTTGCCTCCTGAGTCCTTGGAAGATTGTTGCCACCACGATAAAGATGCAGTTCTCAGTCAAACAATTAGGGAAGGCGCTGTCTCAGGAATCCACACACGATGCCGCAAGTGGTAACCTCAATAAGTTGTCTATCATGCTTTTTCATCAGTCGATGACTTCGGAGGAGGCATACTATGTCGGAGAAATGGCACGAGGGGCTGACATTACAGTTGCCAGCAAGGTCAGATGACCCTGTTATTTTGTCTTTAGGATGACTGATGATGATATGTCTGGACATCTTTTTTCGCACTATAGTTCATCGCTAACGGTTTCAGATGCATCAATGAGCTGCTGCAGGAATTGAAACCTGTGGATATGATCGATGTTATCGATAAGCTCCGCCGAGTCGGAGGGTTGCTGCGTGCTTTAGTGTATATCGCTCAACCTTTTCGGAAAGAAGAAGGACCTTTGCTCCTGAATCTTGATTCGGCAGTTCAAGATGACTTTGTGGTAATCCTTCGCGATAAACTTTCTGTGATCAGGGCGACCCTTACTGAATCAAATGGATCTATCCAAGTTCCCACTAGCAGCAGCGAAGATCTATCAACGACCATCTCACAGCAGGTGGTCCTGCTAGTTCGATTGTTACAGTTCGACCTTGGTTTCCGCGGCGCATGGACTCCCAAACTCAAAGATCTCAGCTCAGAACTGACCAATGATCTCTTTCATCTTGCTTTGGTATGTCTATTTTTCTCTCTTTACTGCACACATACTGGAGTCTTTTTCCTTGTTCTTGCAGCATTACGGTACAGCAGACCACCTAAATCCTGTCGTTTACCCACTTCTCATTGATACACTCCTATATCTAATAGACGGTAAGCTATAACCCATTGCAGTTCAGGGTTCAGGGTTCATGATCCATGATCCAATTATTGACAACTCGCTCCACATTACAGAAATACCCCAACCCGCAAAACCACTATCATTTGATCCATTTAGACACTACCCAAGGACACCAGTTTCTGAACTGCCCACGGATCTTCCACTGGAGTATCGAAAACAAATTTTCTCGTTACTCTCGATTCTATTAACCAACAATCCTACCTCCAATCTCGTCAACTCGCACTTAGATTCAGCTGGTACCCTTGTGTTTGATCATCCAGTTGTCAACAGGCCTTGGGAATGGATTGAGAACTTGGGTGAGCCCTCTGCAGTTGATGGTACCGCCACCAAGGATGAAGATCGGGACCGTGAAGAAAAAGCTAGACTCAAGACAAGATATCTGCTCAAGAACTCAGGATCTTTATCACTCGAATTTTTTGGAGCGAAAATGACCGGTGATGGTATCGTGGAGAATATCGCAAGAGACTGTGATGTACAGGCCGAGAACATCCGAACATTTGAAGATGGTTTATCTACTGAGGGTATTTTAGTGAGAGATTGGAGGGAGAGTCGAATCAATGTTGAACAGGAACTTTCACCGACGTCGGGATCTGGTGGACGGATGATTCAAAGCATTGGAGGCGCCAGCGGCAGCGGTGATGGCGATCTGGAGTCTGGATCCACGTCTGGTCACACGAAGAGTGAACGGAGATCAACGTCCATGAGAGCATCCCCAGCTTCTTCTATCGTTTCGCGGAGCTCTGCGAAAGGCTCTATTGCATCGTTGAAGCAGAGTCCGATAGCAAGATCAATGTTGGACGGGGCGGATATGGAGGTTGGCACCTCTCGAAGTGTGACTACCAAACGCAAAATGGAGGATGCTGATGATGAGATAGAAACCGTTGAGGAGCCTGTTCCGGTTCGAGCCGCACCACCCGCCAAGCGTACTCGAGCTGGCGTTGGTAAGACTGCAAGTAAGGTGATTGGGAGGACGGTTGGGAAAGCGAAGGCGAAGAAGCGATGATAAGGTATCGATATTTCATGTTTTGTGCATTCATGACTATTCCATCTACATACTCCGCACCGTTTCATTCTCTGTAAATCAATCATCATATCAATCTGCAATGTTTTATAGTATCAATAGAATAGGATAACATGTTCTTGTGTGACTATAGAACAATTGAGGTGATGGGAATACAGTGGAAGGAAGCACAAGACCACAAAATCGCAACAAGCAACTAATACCCTCCCGCAGAATAAAAATATTCGGACCAAGGGTCAACCACAACTAGGTGCCCATGTTGTTCAATGAGGGACCGATCAGGTGGAATATTTGCTTTTTCCTCCTCGTCAGCAGCCGAGATAGTCCGCACCAGGGACTTGAGCACATAGACCTCCACTGGACGTCGATATACTCGCTTGCGACAAGAGGGGCATGTGAACTCGGGCGTAGGCTGTTGCAGTTGTTGCACCTGGTGATGGAGATCGGGATGTGCGAGATATTCTGGTCGAAGAATGGCTCGCAGGTGTGTGATATACCCGTCTGTTGCATTTCGACGCCAGTTGGGGTTCGCCTGCACGAAGCGCGCGTGAGCCGTTCCAAACCAGTCATGGAGACAGGAGAGGCAGAAAATGTGTCCACATTCGGGTAACCTATCTCATAGCAAGGTGAACACATCACATTGATATTGTCAGGAGAAACACACAGGTAAGGAGTGTACATGCGGCGTGTACAAATTTCACAGTTGAGGGCATCCTCAACTTCCGAATATTTCTGGAATAGAAGAGATTGAATATTGGAGAGGGGTGACAGTCCAGGTTGAAGGCGCACTAAGACGAGATTGCCGTTTGTAGACTGATTTTGAGATACTTTAGTTTTCATCTCGTTGAGTTCTGCGCGAGACTTGGCGAGCTCCGCAGCGAATGAGTTGCAAGCCCTTTTATGCATGTATTTCTCCTAGGGTGGAACAACCTAAGTGAGATGACGAGGATTGGCAATGTAGACAAACCTGTGTGAGGCTCTCAATCCGGCGCCGTAGGTTTGCAACGATAGACTCTTGAGAGAGCGCTACTTCGCCCTCGTCCTCGTCAGACGAGATTTCAATGACGTCCGTGTCTTCTATCGGAGCTTTCAGCGTCGTCTTGGGCTTTGTTTTAGATGCCAATGAAGGAACTGGTTTCCGTTGTCTCAGTGGCGGGAGATGGATGTCAGGGCTGCTGAGCTCAAGAACGTCTGGGGAACGATCCTTGCGTTTTGAGGGAAGCTTTTGGACGACAGGGGATGCTCTTGAGCGTGCACGAGTTACACGAGGAAACGTTTGTATGGGTGGCATGGTGGAGGAATTGAATTATATTGCTTGCAATTATAACGCAATTATAACATTGACCCTTGAACATCGTGCACGTGATGCCCATTTATACAGTTGATGGAAGCTCATCAATACATTGTTTAATTACTCGGAATGTCTCCCCCTTGTCGTAAAGCAACCGACCGCAATCCTTTTTGCTGCATTTTGCTCCCCAGCAAGCATTGGCTTCTGGCCAATCATTAAGCCCGAGAGAAAGCACTGTATCCCCTTGTGGATATCGGTCCATCTCGAGAACAATCCTGTATTTGAGTTCTCTCCACGTGTGATACTCGATAACGGAATCACATCGAGCGCAGTTTGCGGCAGCCCCAGAAACAAAGGGGGGGTTATCTAGTCTGTCGCGCAATCTAACCATGAAGTTCGGTCAGTACTGTTGTTGGTGGGCGACGCATTGTCAATGAAGGGACACACAGTTCTCGTCTTTTGTGGCGTAGATTCAGCAGATCGAGAAGTGCCTTGGAAGGTAACTGTTGCAGTGTTTCCCGGTGGCAAGGATCGAATAAATTGAGTGTGAGTGTTCGGTTAGATGCTAATTTGGCTTCTTTTTCCCACCCATACCGGCACGCAAACGAATATAGCCGGAGAGGATGGTCCAGGATGCTCTGTGTAGAGGCCGAAAGCCGCAGAATTGAAATTGGCCCAGGCATTTCATATTTTTCGGCAACAAAGAGAATCTTCTCAATCAAATCACAGTCCGTCATGGGTGGCACCTCCAGGCCGCAGACCATTTGAAGAAGCGGCTCAAGTACTTCAACATCCTCGTCTAAGTAGATCATGTCGCTAACCTGAGACTTGGACCTGCAAATGTTGATCTGGGACCCACAAGAGCCTAAAAGGGGGGAAAGCTTAGACTCACTGTGGTAAATTGTACATGGTCCTAAAGAACCCCGAAGTCGTCTTAAGCGTGTAAGAATGCACACGAAAATAAGTCTGGCCTCCGCGAGCGGATAACACAACATCGCCTTCCGGCGATGCGAAGAGGGGATGGAATTGACCAGTCACAGACTGTTCTTGCACATCCATAGCACTGTCCACCGGCAGAACTGGCAGTATAGGAGTATTTCCATCAAATATCTCTTCTGGTGATTGCATGATCTCTGATCCAGAGATCGATGAGAGGGGAGAGAGGATCGGAACTCTACAGTCAGAAAGAAAAATTGCAGCCCCAAAGTTCCCCCAAGCCCGGGGTACTAATACTAGCGGATCAGGACGGACCGGAATGCTTTCCAAGAATAATAGCCCAAGGGCTATTACAATTCCGGTCTTGAACTGTGACTATGTCCTCAGTCCCTCGTCAACGCTGGATTGTGTATGCCCCTGACAAGACTGAAGAAGGCACTCTCGAAAAGCGCCTCTCTGTCAGGCCGAAGCATATCGAGGGCGCGACGGCCAACTTCGGTAGTGGAATTGTTCGTATGTCCTTAGATTTTCTGAACTCGTTTCTGTAGCTTGTTACTGGATTTAGGCGTTGGGGGCGCTATTTTAACCCCAGAGTCCGTCGTAACCCCGGATGCGCCGAAGAAAATGATCGGCTCTGTATTCATCTTCGAGGCAGATACTATTGATCAGTGCGTGCGAGTCTGACCTACACTCCATATCGGATATTGAAATGCCTCCCAACAACAGAGTCTGGGATGTAGTGAAGAAGGACATCTACTATACCTCAGGAGTGGTATGCCACGCATCTCTTCAGTTATTATGATCCAAACTGATGACTTCAAGTGGGATCGCGAGAAGTTGTCAGTTCTCCCTTACAACATTGCCACTCCTTTCAACCTTGCACAATGAGCCAATAGTCACTGTCTTCCGAAATTTCCTGTACTAGTATTCACTCCAGCTTGATCTGTCCGAAAAACGTTCTGCCTTCGTTGATTAACTTTTGTCAATGCATACGACGGGCGTCAAAGTTGGAGAGGTCTTTTGTTTACTCGCCAGATGACCCAATTCTGCTGCTTGCTGATGTCGAAAAGCCGATTGAGATGTACTTTGTGCATGCCCAGGACTTCTAGGGCAAAATTCCAGTGGCATTCCAGTGGCATGGCTCCAAACTAGGACTGGCACAGTCATGAGCTTGAATCCAGTCACGTTTTAATTGCACCATATATCTCCCAGCTCAGACTGTCGGAATGGCTTGTCTCTCCCGTACGTTCCTTCGCAACCCCCTTCGGCTTTCCAGTCCTCGCACCTACAGGATAATAACCCCCATAACATCCGCTTTTGGAATAATCCAACATCACAGAATGTCTTCTGTTGCAAATTATGAATATATCATAACGTCTCGTCCAGAACCCCATGTTCTACTCATCCAGTTAAACAGACCGAAAGCACTCAATGCCCTGTGTAGCCCACTGTTCAAAGAGCTGAACCAGGCATTAAAGGGTGCAGATAAGGATGATACAGTTGGTGCTATGGTACTAACCGGGTCGGAGAAAGCTTTTGCTGGTCAGTAGACACTGGGTTAGATTCTCTGATTTCGGACTAACAATAGTGTACTTCCATTACTAGCTGGAGCAGACATCAAGGAAATGAAAGACAAGCAATGTGAGTTTACTGTCATTGTCTTGACCTACACTTCTTATGTGTATACTGGTTCAAAGTTGCGGATGTATATCAGAACAGGTTTCTCGAAGACTGGGCCGACATGACGAAGATCAGCAAGCCTATCATCGCCGCCGTCAGCGGATTCGCAGTATGTCCCCCCGAAACACCCGATCGCAATTTCTAACTTAAAGACTTGAAAGCTTGGAGGAGGCTGCGAGCTCGCACTCATGTGTGACATCATCCTCGCCTCACCAAGTGCTAAGTTTGGTCAACCTGAGATCAACCTTGGTGTTATTCCGGGTGGCGGAGGTTCTCAGCGTCTTGCGCAACTTGTCGGTAAATCACGAGCTATGGAAATGGTCTTGACTGGTCGGATGATTACGGCTCAGGAGGCGGATAAGTGGGGTATGATCAGCAGGATCGTTGCAGAGGGTGAGGGGCAGGTGGTTAAGGATGCTATTGCGATGGCAAAGGAAATTTCTGAGAAGAGTCGGATTTCAGTGCAGGCTGGAAAAGAAGTTGTCAATGAAGGTACTGCATCTCGATCTTGTGGATCTTTATGGGACTGATGAGTACACTGCAGCCTATGAGACTACATTAACGGAGGGATTGAAGTATGAAAGGCGGATTTTCCATAGTTTGTTTGCTACTAATGACCAGAAGGAAGGCAAGGAACTGATATTCTGTACTCCTCCATCCAACTAATTCTATTCATTTCTGAAGGTATGGCCGCGTTCATCGAGAAGAGGAAGGCCAATTTCACTCATGAATGAATGAACATTTTGGTTCGAGGTGTCGCAATATATGTCATGTTTGATTTCTAGCAGAGAAATTGAGTCATTGCGCTAACAGCTCAGATTTCCTCTGACTCACATTGATACCACCGAATCACACTCCCGATTAGCATAGCTGCAATAAACTTAGCAGTTCGTATTATGTCACTGCACGCAGTACATACCAACTCCCAGACCGCCAATTATCTTTTTTTGAGCAGGTGTTCCAGCTGCTGTGGCTCTGGCTTGCATTAAAGCATAGATACCGACGCCAGCAAAGGTCCCAGATCCGATTATACGACACGACAGACAATTCTCGTTTCCGGCTTCGATTTGATTAACCAGGCTACGATTTACGTCGCCCCATACCCTCGTCTCTTGGTTTTTGTCGATGTCCGTTGTCGTGTTACTCATGAAATTAGTAGTGGAAGTTACCAATCATGTGACCTGCCAAACTGGTCTGTTTGGCTTACCCTATGATATCTGGTTCAAGGCTCCTTTGTATAGCGCACCAACACCCTGACATAGAACGCCAACATTCGGCTCCGTCACAACGAGCGAGGGGACAAATATCTTATCCTGTATTTCTAGGGTGCTGCTCTGTGATCAATGAAATTTGACGTCAACCTCATTCTCATCGCTTTCTCCCGAGATTCTGTGTGTGAACCAGATGCCCTTTTCTAATCCAAACGAATGTGCCGTTCTCAGGCCGGAAATCAAGAATCGTTAATGGTTCCCTCAGTGGCTTCTTTTTGTGCGCTCTAAACAAACAAATCTACCATGAAGCTCCGTTATAAGCGTTCAAAATGCACATCGACCGACAAATCCCACAACAACAATTTATTTTTAATTTATTTTTGTCCACACTAGTTTCATTCTAGCCTGAAGCATTCTAGCCTGAAGCATTTGACCCAAACTGCTGGTGATGGATACCTGGGCCTCCCTCTCGTTATTTAAAGCAGTTCCCTCGAAATATTCCATCATCGTCATAGCAAGTGCGCCTCCTATAAAGGACCTATAGGTTACACGGAATTCGACTGTTTGTCATTGGCTTCTGTGACATTTCGTGATCTGTGTCCACAAATTGACAGAAAAGTGACAGAAAAGTTGCAAACTCTCCGTTGTAGTCCATCCCACTATAGCCCCGACTATCCATCAGGCTCTGTTGCGAACTTGAAAGAAAGGTAACAACACACGATGTTCAACACAAGCACAGTGCTATTAGTCTACAATACATCGTTTCTTAGGTTGATGACCGGCTCACAGGATCAGATTGCGAATGTATGTCTCATATTCCTCATACTACAGCGCATACGAAATCAATGTCCCGTTTGTTATAAAAAGCCTCTAATTATTGGGATTTTATCAACAATTGTGGGCGGCATGATTCTCTATCGGAAAGCAACAAAAATATCAGTCGCCAATGTCCGTGGGCCACCACCAGAATCGTTTGTACTCGGTATGTTCCCCAGGGGATTCAGGCATGAGATGGTCGTAACTAATTCTACTCTATAGGTAATTTACCTGAATTGTTCCAAAGCCAAGTTGGGGACGCAGACTTCAAGTATCAGAAGGAATATGGTGGCGTCGTCAGAATCAAGGGTGCATTTGGCGCAAGTTTTTTTCACGCCTATCAGCCTGTTTTTGCTGAGCGCATATCTCAGGAAGATCGCCTTTTGATTTCTGATCCTAAGGCCTTGCAATACATCTTACACACTTCTGGTAAGAAGGCGCGTGTCTATCAATTGATTATTCTGACATTTGAAGGATACAACTTCCTGAAATGGCCTGAAAGAACGGAAATATCTCGGGTTTTGATGGGTCGTGGCTTACTATGGGCAGATGGTGAAACTCATCGGCGCCAACGCAAGGTCATGCTGCCCGGATTTGGTGGTAATAGTGTTATGCTGGTAAGGTTGTGTTTCGTGTTTTGAACGGTGATTTCAGGGCCGGAATCCAAAGCTTTCGTGGCCATCTTCCGGCGAGTGGGTGCGGAGGTATGTTCCACGTAATTTTTTCGTCAAGATGGCTGACGCTTAAATCAACTAGTTGACAAATCAGTGGACAGACAAGCTTGCCAGTTCGCCTGATCAGACTGCAGTATTCAACGTTGCGACATGGCTTTCTCGTGCAACGATGGATTCTATTGGAGAAGGTATGCGAAGATAAATTTGGTTGTACACTGATCTGACGTCTGTTCACTATTGCGTTCAAAGCTGCTTTCGACTATCAATTTGGTGCACTGGCAGATGCGAAGAATGACCTCATGGAAGCATATATGGGACTCATGTGTGTCGGATGCCCTCTATTTTTTAGGCCATCTTCAAATGATGTCACTTCTTTTTTCGGCGCATTCTGATCTGCAGGTCTGATACTCTTGGATCGCCGTCAAGGTCGGCCGTCTTCATGCAAACTGTGCTACCAGTTTGGATACTCCAGCTCATATCGAAGTATTCGAACCGTCGGAGCCTCAAACATGCACGTCACACGGCTGAAATAGCGAATGCTGTTACCCGTCAGCTCATCGAGTCGAAATCCAATGCTGCATTACAGGGGAAAGGAAACAAAGATATCCTTAGTTTGCTTGGTTGGTATAGTAATCCTTTTAGACTTTTATGCTAAATAATCTGTGACATGCGATTCTGGCGCGATTCTGGATTCCTCCAGTTCAGGCGAATGCATCGGAGGATGCAGAAACGAAGCTCACGGACGAAGAACTACTGGCGCAGATGCGGTGTGTTCTAATGCCTCCAAATTACAGGATTTCTTTTTGGCTTACTGAAGAGTCTATTTGATTTTAATTTGAATTGATCATCGGTGTTCGATCGCCAGGACGATCCTTCTAGCAGGCCATGAGACAAGTGCGACGACGCTTTGTTGGGTAATCCTTGAGCTTGCACGTCACCCAGATGTACAGGAGAGACTTCGTAAGGAGATACGGGAAACCGAAGCTGCCATTCGCGCACGAGGAGGGTCCGACTTCACCGCATCTGATCTCGATGGAATGCCTTACTTGAATGCGGTTCTCAAGGTGAGTTGTCTATAATGAATTCACCCGCGGTCGAATGGATCGTTTTTCGGTTCACGCTCTTGTTCATGAACCTATGACTGACTCCCGATTTTCTCTGTTGTGCTCTAAACGACTGTTGCGGTAATTCCTTAGGAGTCGATGAGGTTCCACCCTGCCGTGTATCATAATTTCCGACAAGCGGTCAAGGATGAGGTATTGCCACTGCTCAGGCCGATTAGTACGGTATCTGGGAAGGTTTTGTCTGAGCTTCCTATCCCCAGAGGATTGAAAATCATAATTTCTATTTGTGGCTACAATAGGTTCGTAGATCCTTTGTTGTTGGTTAGGATCGTTGGAGCTCAAAGATATGTTACCTTGTTTCGGTCCTATATCCTTTCCATTTTTCCTTGCAACACGGTTATTCCGACGCGTACTTTTTGTGTGTGTACTTTTGTGACTGCCGAGATAGGAATCAAGAGATTTTCGGCGAAGACGCAAATATTTTCAACCCGGAAAGATGGACCAGGGATATTGGCAAGAAGCAAGGTCTGAATGTTGGTGTATATGGGAACCTGTGAGTCTACTCCCATGCTGTTTTTTGAGCTCATGACCCGATTCTCGACGTGTGCCACTTATACTCATACTCATGACCTTTCCCCTATGCTCGTACCAGCTTGACTTTTGCAGGTGGTGTGCGGACCTGCATCGGTTGGCGGTTTGCTCTCCATGAGGTCCAGGCGTTGACCGTGGAGATTATCAGCAACTTTAATTTAAGCCCCACACCGGAAATCGAAAAGTTGAGGAGGGAAGCGTGTTTGGTCATGATCCCAACTTTGGAAGGTAGTCAACTCCAGGGCGAGAACTTGCCTCTGAAGGTGTCTTTCGCTCCGAGGGATTGAATTGCTGTACAAGTAGTTCATTTTTCCCAACTACCTCTATGTGTGTATTCCCTACTCAATTCCATACCGCTGAGACCTCGCCGATACTTAATGTGAATCTCGCCCCGTGTTATTTGGACCTGTTGTGGTACTCGAATAACTTCTTGTATATATCAATTCAACTCATCAATCCCCATGCTGAGTAGAACAAACCTTCCAAGCAATTTTAGACCTTCAAGAAACGTATATACAGCTCTTCTTACCTGTATGTTCACCCATTCCGATCCGAGCAACTAGTCTCATGCATTAAGATTGTTCAAGCTTCCAGGTCAAATCTTCATGTATGTCGATGGAGGCTGCAACCACGCCTTGCAACATGCTCTGAAACAACTTCTCCTCGGTCGAAAAGCTCTCCTACTATCTGGTCTCAGGTCAGGTTGAAGTCATTGTCTTCTGTGTAAGTCACATGTATTTCTTGAATAGTCGAACCTGACCATGTTCAGTCCTGACATCGATTATTCCGAGTCGATATTCAGCAGTTCTGAAATACCATGGGACCACGTCGTCCCAGGTTCTGAACTTGGAAAATCACCTTCCCGGCCTGTTGACTTGAAAGCCGATGAACAGAGAGCTTTCGCGGACCTTTTTGATGAAATATTCAAGGCCGCTGAAGTCGCTTCTACCCCTGGTTCCGGTCCTTCTACAGAGGAATCTTCCACTGCTCCCAATACAGAAGTATTTTCAAGTGAATTCTACGAGCGCATCCGACGAACACCCAGTATGCCCAGATTTGGAGATGCTGTGGCGGAGGAGCAATTTGATAGGAAAAAAGAGGAGATGAATTTGTGTCGAAATGACCAGGAACTACTAGACTGGGCACTTATTGATGTATTTGCAGAGGCGCAGACATACGAGGAGCAAGTGATGAAGATGGATGTGAAGACGAGGATTAAGCGAAATGTCCCACTGCGACCTCTCTGGTATCCGCGTATCATTGCTCTCCTCATGTCGACTTTTCGTGACATATATCATAATCCTCACACAACACTGGCCATATTCAATTACGTCAGATCATCATCAATTGCTTCGTACGCTTTCGGTTGCTCGGTTGATGCATATAGTGAACTCATCAAGACGCATTGGTTGTGTTTCCGAGACGCAGACGCAGTTCTCAACGTGATCAGGGAGATGCAGGTGAATGGTATCAAACTGGACAACAAGACGGGCAGGCTTTTGGACACTATTCGACAGGATATCGAATTGGAAAAGTTGTGGTCAGAGGATGAAGTCTCGCGTATTAGGACTCAATTGGATTCTATCCGACGAGACACAGGCCATGATCTAGCGAACAGGAAGTTTGGGTCAACTCGAGCAAACAAAAATTTCAACGAATGGAAGGTGCAAGAATTACGAGATGATCCGTCAGACGAAAAGGGCTTTAATAAATGGTGACGAAGACCATCGATTCAGGATGTAATCCATAAGACTAATGTTTCTAATTTGTGGTTGATAATTACAATATGCAAACTACATCGAATACAATTACGTGTAAGGTCGATTAAAGATCAAGTTTCCACGAAGAGTAAGATAGGTCATCGACGGCGGTCTCGTGCTCGAGACATCATTCGGGGACGAGCTTCCGGAATAGCGCCAAGGCCATGTGTCGGCTTGTAGTGGGGATCAACTTCTTGGCACTTGAGGTGGAGCAATAGATGGTAGACAAACAGTTGCTCATATCTGCCGATCCATAAATCAATTACAGCAGATAATGACCAACAGACTCACTGCGCATTAGTAAAAACAACCGATATGGAGTCAGAACCACACCTGAGAAGGTTAGGTGCCATAACTAATGCCAGATTTGCCGGTGTCATCTTGGTGATGTTTTGCGTCTTTTCCTCCAGAAATAACTGGAGGAAACTGACGAGAAACAGTATAACTCGTCTATTGATCGTGGGCAGGCGCTCGACCATACGGACACAGGAGTCGGGGTCATTAGAATTCATGATGCATTCATTGTACATCTCATCAGGTATCAAAGGGTCACAAAGTTCTCGTAACCACAGTTTCATGAGCGATGCAAGAACGTAGGGATCATCAACATTGTCCAGGGTATAATATCCGCGATCAATACGGAGCTTGAGGTCGGAGACAGAATCGCCATCGCCCGGTACTCGGAAGATACCTTCCAGGCAAAGTCCTCCCAGTGCCAAGATGCCATCGGCGAGGAAAGGAAGGATGATAGGTACTTTCTTGTGCGGATAGTTGCGTTCTTGAAGGCGAATGATCACGTCCAATGATTCACCGAATGTGGATGGATTGAAAGCAGCATCCTAGGAAGTTGTTAGGACCACTGTTGGACTGATTTGTTTACTAAAAAGTAGGCTAGTTTGGCTTACTGAAGCAGTCTCTATTTCTGAGACAGTGGGTGGCTTGCCACGCGGGCCTTTCTTAGTTATTACAGCTAGACGGCGTAGACAGTATTTGGCGATGATATCAATTCTACTTTCCTGTTGATTCGTATGTTGTTGAATGAAACTCTGAAGATAAGTTTCAAAGTCCTTTGATGGCGGGAAGCTGATAAGAAGTACACATAGGAATTGCCAGCCTCTGAATGCGCTCTCCCTGAGAGAGAAAGCCTAGTCAACGGTATGAACAAAAAAAAACGAGCCAGAAGTCTTACGGATTGGGATTCCGAGTCAGTTGTTTCATCACCTGGCAATAGATCTCGTCTCGAAGCTCACCATGTGCAAGACCTTCTCCGATCAACCAACGCTCCTCTTCCAGGATACCGGATAGACTGGAGGCCAAAGACGTTGAGGAAGCATTGAGATGTATGGGTAGCACTTTTGTATCTTGCTGTAGTCGGACACCGACTGGCTTCTCGCGCTCACGATCTCCCATGAGTCGCTGAATGACCTTGAAGATTCTGACGGCATCCTTACTCAGCATTCTGTTGAGCATCAGGAGCGGGGATGTCAGCGAGGACTAGCCATGGTTATTACACTTTGAGTGCTAATGCATCAAATAAAGTGAGTGTTATCCAACTAACCTTCTGCCATGTCATGAGCTGTTCAACTGGCACTCGTCGCCTGAAAATGAATCCGCTCCTATAAGTGGAGAAATATTGTTTGGCATAGTCAGACTCCGAGAATTGTTGAATGTCCATTTGAAGATCTTGCGGTAGCGTAGGATATGGTCTATATACATCTTTCAGCCTCATGACTCATATCAACCCAGTGTTTTGGGCTTACCCAGTACTCAGGCTTATTATCGAACCATTCGTGGGCACAATTTGTACACGCTCCACAGGGATAGGCTGACCTAGAGGACGATTCTTGATTGGATTCATCTCCATTGTAGCAGCTAAAGAATCGATCAGGTGTTATAGGTGCGCAGAAGAGACCGATATAATAGCGCACCAGGGTTTGGCATTGGAGCACTGATGCCCCTGGCTGCAATTTTGGATGTGCTGTTGCCATTGAACTTGGTGGAACCTTGCCTAGATGATGATGGTGAAAGACCCCGAAGGCTGCGTACGCTGGAAGAGTCACTTTGGATGTCGATGCTCGGTATGGTTGGTGCAGACTTATAGCTCGAAAGGGTACCGAAGCTAGCTTCCGAAGGAGAACCTCCTTGGGGGTTCCTGGGATCTACTTCGGACGTAGCTAATAATTCTAAAGCAGCGTTAAGACTCTGTGGTTGTGAGCGGACTGTCAAAGATGTTCCGGCTGTCCGACGGAATGAGTCGACGAAATGGACATCACCATTAGAACGCGCTCTTCCATTAATGCTATCCTTGTTTTTTGAAGGTGAACCGGGACTGTTCTCTACTTTAGGATTGATGGATGATGGAGAAGGGGGTGTCGAGTATTCTGTGGTGTGCGGAGACCCCGGGATTGGCGTTAAATTTCGTAGCCCTCCATTGGATGGGTCTCCAGACTGAGACTTTCTAATAACTTGCCTTCGTATTGAACTAGTATGGGCTGAACGATTGGACTGAGTGTGACGAATTTGCAATTTGTCGGGTGCAGTGCCAACAACCGAGGTCTGTATGCGCCGACTAAGATTTCTGCGGACGCCAAACTCATCGACGACCTCTTGACTATCAAAACCAAGAGCGTCAGGTATCGACTGTGAAAAACGATCATATTTGCTCGTAGATAATCGGCGCCCAAGAGCAGTATTCTGTGCCATGACAAATTTAGCTCCTCATGATGACCGGAGGTACTAAACACACACCTGCACTATCCCTAAGGGGATCACAAATCCCTTGGGACGCTCCCAGACAGTCTCTCCGGTCTTGGTTTGATAGTAATATGGTATGCCATCGCGCGAATTATCGCTGAGCTCCCACCACTCTCCTTCAGAGCTCGGTGGCAGGCTGCATATCAAGGTAAGTTGAAGGAAGTAAACGTAGAAGCAAGATAGCGATGACTTACACGAAATGTCCCACGGGAGCATCCCAGCTAACTTGACCTGTGGCTGGGCAGGCATAAAAAGATGTTTGTGTCTGTCAGATAACATCAAACTCGCTATGACATGATCAGCTACCGAGGCCACGGACGCACCTGCGGATCAACTAATGTCACCCAGAAATTCGATCCCCATGTAGCCTCGTCTGTTTCATATCCTTTCCCCGGTGACCTCTGAGATGATCTCTGAGACGGATAACGAGAAGAGTTGTGTGAAATTGAGGGTGAAGGCGTGGTAATGCATTGTTCTGGTGTTTTCTCCTTGCCTGAAGTTATCGCTGACGAAGGGGAAGGGGGGTTGGGAGAGTGCGCTGTGGGCGATGCCGGAGGCGATGTGGTATGTTTTTGTACAAGATCGTCTGGCTCGGGGGTCGCCATTGTCACCGCAGAGTCTTTTATGTCGCTGGTGACAAAAACGAAGTCGTATTCTGACTGTGACTGATCTCAAATGAAGTTCAGTGCCAAAAGGACGCGGGAGCTAGTGCAACACCAGCGAGTTCTTTGCAGGTGCCTGTATGTTGCCTGTACATATCGAGGCACAGGGACTAACCCAGAATGGGAGATCTAAATGATTGGTTAGTATCCTTGCAACACCTGTGCTGCGCTGTCTGTCTGTCCTTTTCATCATCGCCATGGCCGGTTTGCCACTTCTGTCATGGATGTTCCCTTGCCCTTGCACCACAAATCAAATCAGTATGCTTTGGGACGGTCCCAGGAATACTTCTAGCAATGTGTTGAAGCATTTCGGGCTGAGAGGCCTTCAACTCCGAAATGAGAACTTCTGCTGTTGCCGGAGAAGACGCATGCGCCGCTGTCATGAGCATAACCCACAATGCTCCTCACCCTCATTTCAAACTGACCCAGAATCATCGTTGCTAGGAGGTCTTTGTGATGCCCTGTCGAGACTAATATGGACCAAGCCATAAACCGCATAACGATATTTTCAAGGAACTTGCGCCTTCCACTCTAGCATTCTCATCCTCGAGAACTTTGGTAACAAGTCGGTGGGGTTACATGATCCTTTGGATCATCCCCCTATGATACCTGTATTGACAAAGGCTACCAGAATCGTTCTAAAGAAGCTCTGTGATTCTTTGAACAGCCTTATCGTCCACGGCGTTGCAATCCGCATAGATGAAATATCCTAATACCACCGCGTGTAGGTGAGATCTATCTCCCGAGATATCACTTGAACTAGAACAAAGCAAAGCAGGGTGGCAATATGCTGCAAATGAAATCAGAACTTGGGAACAGTCTCTTTTCCAGCGGCTGCTGCTTCCGGCGCCCTTTTCTGTTTCGAACATCCTGCGAGCCCTCAACCTCCTGACTCCGCTAAATTCCGTGCGACACTCTCCCATGGCGCCAACCGCGATAATTCACGGGACTTATCCGGGAGAAAATCCATCAGATAGTTAGATGCAGTCGGACAATGCGAGCTGATAGGCTGATGGGCGGATTCTTTGAATTAACTTCCCCTTCTTCAGAAACTGTAGTGCTTTCTTCATCACCATCATACTGATCCAACAATGTCAATGTCATCTACTAGGATGAGAATGGAACTGATACTAGTAGTTCTCTGGCCACTGTTTGACAATCTTATCCAAGTTCATATGTTACCTGGTAATCCATAACACAGGAGAATACTTATACACCTCGGGACACGGCTCTCACAAAGCAGCTCTTGATAAGTATATCCCATTGCACCCGCACTGCGAAGTGCTAAGCAAGACTAACTGCAAGCATAATACTTGAAACATGCAATCAATCCCGTTCTCACTGATAGCTCCCAAACGAGGGGCGCTCGTGTCGTTCACACGTCAGATATTCAGCTAACGAGACGCATGAGCATGCCTGGTTTCACTGTGATGTAAATTCAACCCTGAATATACTGGGTCAAGCATGCTATACTCTCTACGATATGAAAATGGAAAGAGTATAAAAACTGAAAATTAAGGCAGGGTTCGTACAAAATCCACGATATTCGGTTCGGCATTCACGACTCGAGAAGCCGACTCGAGCGGTCAGCCAAGTCGTCGGTCGCCCATGACCATACGGTTCTGTCCTGATATCATCCATAACAGGGTGGCCTTGGGAAGGCTCTCAAAATCAATTTCCTGGCAGAATGACATACGTATACGGAAGTCGACTTGCAGTCTATGAACCCATTTCACGCTGTTTCCCATCCGTACTGGGGGAAAAGTTGTACATCTCTTTTATCTTCATGGGAGCGAATATAGAGTCTCTGTAGTAACAGCTGAGACCGGTTTAGTCGGAAGGGAGTTTCACGACTTACTGCAGGCATCGAGTTTAACCGATTCGCTTCAAGACTGATGCAGCTAGTGATTGCTGATCACAGCCCTAATCGGAAACAATAACTATGATGTTCCCGCTCTCTTCAATCGCAAATAATTCCTTCCCGTTATTCACTCTGCCAAATTCAGTTTGAATTTCGTCGACAATGAGTAAAATTCCAATGTCTATCACAGAATTGACGCAAATCCCTGAAGGGATCCTGTGGGAGTGGAAACATATCCACGATAGGTTCGATGATGATGACTACAGTGTCTTTTGGCACCGTCTGTTGCTCGAGGACGAGATCGAGCTAGTAAAGTGATTGATGGGCGAGCACGCTTTCCGATGCCAGTACCGGACACTCCGGGTTAATTATATTTTATTCAACTTGAGTGATGATGATATCAGAAGTGATATATGGTCGGTGGACATCGTTTTTCCTAGTGGGCGCTATGGCTGAAATTTGAGTGATGCTTGACAAATCGGCCTTCCATAAGATCCTGATGTAGTATGACTAGGCAGGACGCGCGGCACATAAGCACAATGTGATTCAGCGGCGTAGCCCATGGAAACATGCTTATCAAATACACGTCTCCTACGGAGCGAATAAACTTGCATCAGTCTATGCTTTCGGTCATGGGGCAGGTGCCTGTGTATACACAAGTAATATTAATATATTGAACCAGTTCAAATTGGAGAGATCGTCCCGCCTAATCATACGATCATCTATTCGTCGTCCATGCTCATGCCCTTCGCCTTACGTTTCTCTATTCGCTCATACATTGCTTTCTGTGCATCATCCTGTGCCTTCGAAAGAAGATCCCCTTTTGCGAGAGCCACGAGTAATGCGTAGGCCAACCCGACAAAGTTGTGTCTTCGAAGACTGTTCTCAAACTGGATCTTATACGTCAGATCATCGGCCCTGGTCATTGGAAGAGGAATGCTTACAGCCCAACGTTCACGCTTGTTATTTTCGTTGTTGATAGTTGCAATAGTTTCTGTGGCTTTTGCAACATTACCGGAGGCTTGGTGGCGATCGAGTTGTGATTGTAATGTGGGAAGAGGATCATCTCTGAGAGCGAGTAGGCTGAACTCTAACTGTGATTCACATTAAACATCGTGAGCAAAAATGACAACGTTTGGAATTACCGATCCGACGGGATACGTATTGATGCGGGCCTCGATCACTTCTCTGATTTTCATTGGTATCAGCTGGCTAGATGAGCATACGGGACTCACCGTGCTGTCTTCAACCAGCCTTCCCCATTTTCCTGATAGGATCCATGTCGAACCGGATGGGGCCTTAGACCATCAAGCTCATACAAAGCGCCCAGAAATGGAAGGTAGACAATAAAATGATACGCATCCTCGGTTTTCTTGGGCAGATCCAGTCCATCTAGTGAGAAGGTATCTGGGGGTGATAGTGCATTGTGGGCTTCTCTAAGCCAATCTGAGCTCGTGATAACAAGACCGCGCGTCTGGGGATCTAGTTCACTTGCAAAAGACATAAGATCCCGAAGCTGAGCACCACTACGAAGATTAGGAATGTTTCCGAGGGCATTTATGACAGCCAGAGTTGCACAGGCGTTATTGACGACTTGATGTGCAAAGAACCCAGAGAAGTCTGGATCATACTCCCCGTTGGAGGCACTTGCGGGACTTGCTGATGTAGTTGGTACCCACTTGAATAGAAAAATTAAAGCATGGATGGGTTGAAGTGTAGCCAGTGACTCCGTTTCGAGTGAGTACAGGTCATCTACGATGAAAGGAACACCAAGAGTTTTCAGGAGTTCTCTGGATGAGCAATTAGTTGAGGATACGAAAGATCAGGGAAGGATCAAGTACGTGAACACCCCGGGATCAGACTCGGTTAGTTGCCAGCCGCTTGAATCATCATCCGACATCTTGGTATCTGTCTGCTAACTACGAAGAAAAGTTGTCCAGTCAATTGCTTGATCATGTGATAATTTACTTGGGTGTACAAGTTGGTAATTGTTAATTGTGTGCGACTCAATGGTGAACGACACAAGCCAGCAAACATTCACCGATGAACAAAAGGCAGCAAACCGCGCTCGGTTTGAGCTTGAGCTGGAGTTTGTTCAGTCACTGGCGAATCCGTTTTACCTTCAATCCCTAGCGCAACAGAACATCTTTGAACAGCCAGCATTTATTAACTTTTTGGAATACCTCATGTATTGGAAAGAGAAAGATTACGCTCGGTTCATTCAGTATGCATATTTCCTCAATTGGTGGTGATGATGTTCCTCATGGCATGTCCTATCAGTTATCCACATGCTCTTCACCATCTAGAACTCTTGCAGCATGCCCAGTTTCGATCTGAGATGAAGAAAGACGACTACTTCAGAGAATTCCTGCACCAGAAACAATTTGATCATTGGCGGACGTGGTAAGAACATCTCTTTCAATTTCAGGATAGATGTCAATCAATTTTTGTGTATGATAGGCGAGACCCAGCACGCGCTCCAGCTGCCAGTAGTGAGCTCTCAGCCACAAAACTTGAAACAAATGATCAGGATACTTGAATGTCAGCAGGAATATAAAGATGTGCCATCCAGCCCAAGTGGGTCAGGCCTGAGAAATAGCATGTTATAGATCTATGAAATGAGGACTAACTGTTTCTGAACGATGGGAAAAATCAAGGTGGGAAAAGTTGTTAACCACGCGTCATTCCGCTTCCGTAATAGGCCATGTCATGACCCAAAACTCTAACATCTCCAGGTTCAATACTCGTTCTTCTCAAGAAGAAGAACTAGAACTACTCGAGTCTGAAAGTGGATACTACCCTCAAGGGCTTCACTACGCATCGTTGGGCGAGAAGAAGCGCTTGTGGTGGCGGAATGCTGCGTTAAATGCATTTTACATTCTGGCCTGGTGTGTCATGTCAGTCTGCTGGGTTTTGCAATCTGTTCGACGGCGGCCGTAACATAGGTTTACTTTTGCAACCATTCTGTCCGTGTATAACAAGTGGATGTTCTCGACAAGTCGTTATGGATTTCCCGCTCCCCTTTTCGTTACTACCATGCACTTGTCTGTGCAATTCGCCCTCGCTGCCTTCCTCCGGTTTACATGGCCATCCCATTTTCGTCCGCCAAAGTCACCCACTCGTAAAGACTACGGGTGAGTTAGCTTATCTGGGCAACCTCGTGTTGTGGATCCACTAGACAACTCCATGCCCAGCGGGTAGCAACTTGTGATTTCATGTTGTACATGTCTCTTAAATAGCACTTTACCGGTCAAGTCATCCGACTGTCGCAAAGGCCGCTGCGGAGTGACTGACAGGATGCCGTATTGACCGCCGATAGCCATTAGTGGCAGATTTGGATGAACCTGTTGTATCATCTTTCTCTCTCTCTGTTATATGTTTCAGCGGTGATGCATTTACTCAATGTCTTGGCCTCATCTGGGTTCAATTAGTTCTATTGCAGCACTCATGATCACACATTTTTAGCACAAAGGCAATACCAGCGGCAGTGGCAACAAGTCTAGATATTGGTCTCTCAAATTTTTCTTTGAAAACGATCACGCTTTCGTTCTACAGTATGTGGTTGCATTGCTCCAAGAGAGTGGTCTTAACATCATGGTATTATTACAGCTATGTGCAAATCATCCTCTCTAATATTTGTACTTCTATTCGCATTTCTGTTTCGCCTGGAACTATTCTCATGGAGACTTGTGGCCGTGATCTTCTTGATTTTTTCCGGAGTTATACTTATGGTCGCAACGGAAACAGATTTTTTCCTGCAAGGGTTCCTCCTAGTCATCACTGCAAGTGTGATGGGAGGGTTACGATGGAGTCTCTTGCAAATCATGCTGAGAAATAAACAAATGGGATGCGATAACCCTGCAGCGACAATTTACTGGCTAGCTCCTGCTATGGGAGTGTGTCTAGCTATCGTTAGTGCTGCTATTGAAAGCTGGCCTTCCCTGTTTCAATCGCAGTTCTTCTCCGGGTTTTCAAAAATACTCGAAACAGTGGTTTTTTTGAGCGCACCAGGGGTCGTCGCCTTTTGTATGGTCCTGAGCGAATTTTAGTAATGTATCCTCTCAATCTCTCCATGTACCGATGACGAATTCCACATAGCACCATCCAGCGCGTTGGGGTTGTTCCGATGTCAATAGCAGGGATTGCCAAAGAAGTAACAACTATTTTAATCTCATCATGGTTCTTTGGAGACCGGTTGACACCCTTGAATGTCATCGGGGTCGCTATCACTGTCTGTGGTAGGTTCTAGCCGTGGCCTTTGAGCGATATGTGGATTGAAATACATTGCGTAGGCATCGGGCTATTCACGTTCCATAAATACCACAAGTCTCTGGAATCTAACGTCCCACTGGATGCCCATGGTAACCCAGTGACGGGTGAAGATAGTGACATCGGTTACACTGGGGAAACGAGTAGAAGCGCTGTTACCGGAGATGATGAGCAGGTCCGTTTAACAGTTCAGGACAATTATGGAGAGGTGAGATTGAAACCCAATGCCAATTGTGGTTACAGACGACATCTTGAATAGACAGGATCGAGTGGCGAGGTATTGTTTTCAGCGGACGCTGAAGGATAAGGGAGGTGCAGGGAGGCAGGAGGGTGCAGGGAGGCAGGAGGAAGTCAACGTCATTGGAACTGGAAAGGATGTGGACAAGTAGATGCATGGTGATGTAGACATGATTGTTATTCCAGGGCATCACGCGCGTGACAGAATCGAACCAGCGAACCCGGTGCACGTGATGAAGGCGAGCCAAGCCAGTTGAGTCAGCAGATGGGCGTAAGGCTGAAACGAAGACCTGAAGAAGCCCGGTTTTCAATCTCAGCTTCCTTTTACGGCGGCACGAGAGATCCGATCGGACGTTGTCAACTTGAAGCTCTAATGATACTCATTTGTGTCACCGGCTGTGTTTTTTCAGGATTTTCTGCCCGTTACGCTGTGACCTGCTCGTCCTATATAGCTCGTTGCATCTAAACTCCATCGGACTCCTATCCCGATGGAAGCCAGTCTCCAGTTCATCATCGAGTCCCCCCAGCATTCCGTCAATCCCAATAAGCGCACCCGTCTCGTTACCTCCTGCGACTCCTGGTTCGTCTACATCTCTCTCTTGTCTTCTCCCCTGCTCACTTTCTCCAGTCGTCTAAAAAAGATCAAGTGTTCGCAGTCTTCAGAGTCAAAGTGTCTGCAGCCCTCCTCGGACACAAAGTGTAAAGCATGCAAGGCCTCCAAGATCCCCTGCAGTTTCAAGGATAGGGAGAGATATTTTGCCGAGCGGAGTCGAGTTATGGCAGGGCGTCATATCAATTCAAATAGCGTCCCCAGCCAGAGGTAAGCATCGAGCTGCTGCGCCACTACCCTGTATCTCTGCTAATCATTCCAGAACCACTTCGCGTTGTTCTATCGATGTTTTCACTTCCTCTGGGTCTTCAAGTCCCTCTTCTTCCCTTTCGCATTCCAGGTCGAGTTGTCACTCACCGAAGGAAATCCTTGATAATTGTCGCTATACTCCTTATTCTGCAGATTCACGGCGGCAGGCAGACTATCCGAGGTATGTCGCCGACGCGTTCATCTCCAGTGTGACCTATTGACTGGGGCCACAGACAGTCCTCAATGTCAGGATACCACTCGAGGAACAGTTCATTGGGCTATAATAATATCGTTGGTCCCGGTTCCGCTGACATCCTGCGGCAGATACATAATACCTATTCATCACAGCCTATGAACCCGCGCTATATTCAATTATTTGACTCTGAACACCCTCAGCACCCTCACCCAACGCTGATGCCACACTTCTTTCAAAGCTTCTTCGACCAATATGCCTCAGAATTTACTTTCCTAACTTATGATGAAACTCTTCGGAAGTTTTGGGAACAGAGGCTTTGCCCCACATTGTCAAACTGTATTGCAGCAATGGCAGTAAGGTGTGTTCGTGCCAACTTTGGAGATAATGTTGTTATCCTGACCGTGGGGCTGCTAGGTATGTTAGCATCCCTGAACTTATTGTGCGGGGTCTACAAGAGGTTGCCGAAACATATGTTGAAAATGCAAAGGTGTGTTATATTTCCTCATCATGCCTATATTCTTACTTAACAGCTAATCCCAGGATATTCTGAGTTCCGTTTCCCAGATGCCGAGTATGGACAGGTTGCACGCACTGCTGCTGTTATCCTGGTTGGAATATAAAAATGACAGAACATCCAGTGAGTTATAGGTGAGCAGACCGAAGATCAAGGTTCTTATCACGTTTTTAGGTTTCCGGCATTATTGCCAGTTGGCTACGAGGATGGCTATGCATCTGGGCCTTTCGGACCAGAGTCCCCCCAGTCACTTGCCTGAAGGTGAACGCAACTGTCGCCGCGCAACCTGGGCGAGTATTCTCCAGCTCCATCTTACATCTTCATCACGATAACATCTTGGTTCATCATCCATCATATGTCGCTGGCGCGCTCGCGAGTGCACTTACATCCTAATTCATTTGGACTTGAAATAACTTGCAGAGAGCGCCTTACTGTCGAGCATTTGCATCTACATCAATAGTCTGATTATACTGTTATTAATAGTTCTAATTGTAGCGCTTAATGTCATTTCCAGGTCAGATGCTTATCGGCGCAGTTTTACCGCCGAGGGACTTGGGTCAGTTTTCAATAACCATATCTGTCAGGTTTGTTCCGAAGGCGGTGGCTCAGCTGATAAACTGATCCTGAAATTATGGAGGGCTATTATTAATGCACTCCAGCTGATACTGCCAAGGTATATATTAGGACAAAGCAGTATATATTCCAATTAGCAAATTGATGGCTCCCCTGTGCGGCATAAAAATCAATTCCCATGGATTTTGACAAACCAAGCTTAGTTATCGGATATATTGTCCTCTGTTCGAGATTGCTCTTTTGCGTAAGTGATGGCAATACGAAAGACGTGGAGGTGCTGCACAAAGTTTACATGTTTGACAAATGAAACGCCGACGGCTTCAAAGGTTTCCGTATGTTCGTCCCGTAACATCAACTATAGTCCGAATGGAATGCAAAGGTCCGCGCGTCGGACTCCCGCGTGTAATTAACATTCAACATACGATCACCGGGCAGCTGTTCTTCCCTCCTGAGAGGTTTTCAGGGTCGTGAGATTGTGTCGCGGAATATGAGTGGGCCGATGAGGAGTCATGGGTTCTCGATGGAGCACATGCTGCTGTCAATGATTCAACTGATTCGTTTACATAATCTTGACTACCGTGCCTATTGGTTCCTGTAAACTTATCGGCATCAGACTGATGGCAATCGATTGTCTGCTAGCTAGCCGCCTCAAGGATATTCTTTGTTTAGTTAACTGAAAACTTTCTGCAAGGAATGATGTGCTCAGGGATTGGCATCCATCACTTGATAAAAGTTGTGACTCTTGTTTCTTCTTCTTCTGATTACTTTCTTCTGATTACTAGCGTATTCTTACCAAGAGCTTTTCGTGTAAGTGACTCTCGGCCACGCTAGTCATACGCCTCCCCGATCATACTTCTGGAACCTATAAACAATCTTGATCAGGTTACTTTCTTCTGGTCTTCGGTCTATCTATCAGTCCATTCCATTCCAGTCTGTAGTATTAGAATTGCCTTATCTTGGTTTCGCTATATTTATGAACCGCTTTAGAAGGTTACCAAATCAGGAAAGTATAGGATTAGATAAGATGTAAGTTGCACCTTACTAAGAATAGACTATGATAACACGACGTTTGTTTGTTCATTGATATTTCGTTTATTGGAGATCATGCAAGCATACTCTAAGAGATGTATGTGTAGGAGCTTAATAAAATTTCTAGAAGTCCCGTACAAGATTGATATACTACTTTAGTTGCGATGACTTAGAGCTTACTTAAGTATTTTCTCATGGAAATTACAAGAGAAACTTGACAAGAAGTCCTTGCTTTATTCATACACTAGGTATACCATCACATAATGGTCTGTACTCTATTTAATTCATCCTGCTCTAATGTCTATATGTCTACTATAAAAATCACTTACTGTATATTCCAGTACTTTCTACTATCTTTTATGTTATGTGTCTCTCCATTATACAAAGAAATGAAATTTTTTGTTAATGTATCACTGAAATTTTATTTCTATTTTGAAGAGAAACTTTTTATAATAGTAGTATGTAGTGTGGACAACTAGTAGTGTTGTAGCAACTACTTAGGTGTGATAATGTTGTAAAATTATTGAATTGGTTTACTACTTATACAAAAGATACTTAGTCTGTACATGTCAGAGTTTGTCTTTTCAGACCCTAACTTCCAGTTAAACAGTTTAGACAGATAAACTTATGCTTTGAGACTCAGACTTGGTTTTCTTTTCTTATTTAGACTTAGCTAAGAGAGTGTGGCAAAGAGTCACATGTGACATTCACAAGTCACAAATCATAACAGAGATATAATGTCATAATATTGTAATTATATAGTCATATAATAAATAAACTCTATAAAACTTGCTAAAAAAATTCAATCATACTTTAGAATAGTAGTGTTAAGATATATAAGATTTCTCTCTTATATTAGAACTTAATATCTACTTTTGAAGTTACTTAATATTAAGCTTTTATATCTCTTACTCTTTATTTATTCTTGACTGAGGATAATATTACTTTGAGTTAAAAAAGCTTATTAAAACCTAGGTATAAGAAGTATACTAGCTAGTCAGAGAAAGACTAGCTATAAGAAGACTTACTACTTTACTAAAAACTGAAATCTGAACACTATTAAAGTTTACTACCAAATCTACAGATATTTTTTCTCTCAAGTTATAACTTCTGCTACTAAGTTTGCAAAGTCAATCTTACTGGACTTTTATCAAGTATTGTTCTTATAATAGTCATATCTCTTTTTCTTCTACTACTGTTTAATTAGCTCTCACCAATTTATAATATTTTAGATCTTTTCATTAGAGTTTCTGACAATCTGACACAATTATTCTGTGGTTAGATCAGTAATTTTCTATCTGATATTTCACTTGATTGGTATAAACTTTTTGAATATTAAAAGTAGTTGTTATCTTCAGAAAATTTCATTCTATTCTCTTAAGACTTCTAGAGATAAGTAATATATTCAATAGTCATGAACAATAAACTTAGAATTTCTCTAGAGATTATAAACTCTACTGACTTTGCCCAATTTGTTAAAATTAAAAATAGTAAATTTTATTTATTTTCATTTTATTTCCTATTTTTCTTTTCTTTTCCATTCAAATTTTCTTATTTTAAATTTAGGGTTAGAAATTAGTGTAACATTATACATAACTATCACAAAACTATTACACAACATGATATTATATCATATATCTGTCATATATTATGTTCATAGTTATATAATCATGTCTCATATAAAAGGATATAGAAGATTCTGAAATAATGATATTATATAGTATGTTTACCACATGTTGATCTTATAAATAACACATGCTCTTTAAAGTAGGCTAGGTTTAATATAGTATAGACAATTAGCCTAGTATATATAAAATAGATATTTTGTACTCAGAACTCCATTAAATTCTCTTATGTTAACCTTAATATAAGGTTTCTTTTTTTACCTAACTCTTTGGCTTAAGTTATAATATTAGAACTTGATACTAATTTCTTGAGACTATCTAACATTAGCTTTCTCTTTCTTTATTCTCTTATCATTCTTGACCAGTAGTTAATATGACTATTAGTGTCAGAATTGAAGATGATGGACTTGAGATTTCTATTTTATTTTCTTTCATTTTCCTTTTATTTTCTCTTATTTTTTATTGAAGAGTAGAAGATGAAGAAGACAAAGTGTGACAGTGTCACAGGTCACATGACACAGTCACAGAAGTCACATGCTCACATGATATGAGAGAACAATGTAGAATTTTCTAGAAAGATGATGTCATAACAACATGTGTTCCACATGTTGGCCTTAAGACAAACACATAGTCTTTAGGATAGGCTAGGAAAGTAGTAGTACAGACCATCATA
>Ga0157368_1000024_pt1 | contig 61532 bp, 74 predicted proteins | sample AttbisABBM3_FD_113146 | JGI IMG/M metagenome (GOLD analysis project Ga0157368, IMG submission 113146) | Fungus gardens microbial communities from leaf cutter ant in Botucatu, State of São Paulo, Brazil - Atta bisphaerica ABBM3 | ecosystem: Host-associated > Fungi > Mycelium > Unclassified ... | reverse complement strand
TATTGACACCGCTTTCTGAGAGCTCAGATCGGGCCAGGAATTGGCCTACCGGCCTCCTGGACTCTTCTCCCTTCTCTTACGCCATGGCCAATCAACAACAACAATGATTAGCCTTTGTTTGGATGCTGCTTCCTCCTCTTCAACTCCCAGCTCCTCACTTGTACCTCCTGCCGCGTTTCAAATTAACCGTTACCTGCACTCGACCACCTCAACGCTACCTCGTGCGCTCCTGGAGTACATGTCGTCCGCGTTGCAGGGATCGCTCACCCTTTGATCTGTCGCTGCAATCGACTAATCAAAGCATTCCAAATCAACGTGGTCCTTAATACTTATATTGAAGTTCTATCCAATTTTGTTCCGTTAATAATCCCCCTCTCCTCTCCCCTACCTATTACTATCCATTCAGTAAAATGTCGAGCAAGGAACAGTATTATACCACTGGTAGTGTTGGGAAGCGTAGAAGCTCCCCAGGAGAAACAAACAGTGTATTCTTTCAGGGACAGGGTGGGCGAACAGTGCTCCCTCCTATTTCTTCTGCGTTTCCAACCTCACGTTTACCAGGTCTGTTCTTCACATCGTGTTCTAAACACACTGCACTCAACATTTCTTTCTCGCGCACAGTGTCCTCGACGTATAACACGCAATACACGCAGCCTCGTTCTTCTCCAAGCAGAATTATAATGAATCAAACTGCTTACTACAACCAATGGGCCACTGGTCACAACTGTATGGATCATTCTTCATCTTTCCTAACCCTTGCAAAAACTTCATTTTGGTAGCTCCCCCTTTACCTGAACCCTCATTTGTCCCTAATTATGAAGCACAAGATCGCTACGGCACACAAACCTCTTACTCGACTTATCCCTCTGCGCGGTCTTCGCCACCAATCCTTCAGGGTCCGACGGATTCTAGGAGACTTCCTCCGCTTTCTACTACCTCAGCCGCAGGCGGTGATAGGTGGCAACAAAGCTCTTATCAAATTTCTCCCGGCTACGCGACGGCGAACATTCGCTCTCCAACAGCGTCTTATCCCACTTCTTATACTTCTTATTCAAGTGGAGGAGCTTACACATACTTACCGGCAGACCAGCTTGATATTCATACTGGTCTCTTTGACCTTGAGGCGCAGGTCCGTTCGTCTTCCCCAGGTTCGTACCGGACACAATTGGTGGACAGTAGTTTCACACCACCAGCCCCTCCTATCTCACCTGCCACGACAACTGAGGAGCCAGCTATCAAGAAGAAACGCAAGCGTGCAGATGCCGATCAACTCAAAGTCCTCAATGAGGTCTACGCACGGACGGCGTTCCCTTCGACTGAAGAACGCAACGCCTTGGCTAAACAGCTCGGCATGTCGCCGAGGAGTGTACAGATATGGTAATCATCTATCTTACCATCTCAAATGAAATCTCCATTTTCAGTGCACTCATGAATGGTGGTATCCCTGCAGGTTCCAAAACAAAAGGCAGTCAATGCGCCAGACCAACCGTCAGTCAGCAACTGCCAGCAGTCATTGCCAGGCACCCTACTCGGGAACTCCACCTGCAACCACCCACGCCTCAAGGGGGCTTGGGCCCATCGGTTCGCCTTCAGACCCGACGTACATCACTCCTTCGCAAGATCAAGCCCGTTCTCATCAGTCTTCCTCCCCGCACCACCATCTTCCCGGTCAAGACGATTCCATGGGACCTTCGAAGTGGCCTTCTCGAGGCTTCTAAAAAGAAGATAACGCTCCACTCTTTTCTCCCACCAATTGACATAGCTACAGCCGTTCTCCGGATTCATTATCTCGCTTCTTATTACGGTAGAACGTCCTTCACCTTTAAACTTAGCACCCGTTAATCAATCGTTATCTTATTAATCCTCAGCAGCTCTGCTTCTCGATCTCATGATGCTATCGCCTTTGCGTTTCTATGTATATTGATGATCTGCCATATTTTTTTCCGTTCGTAGATATCTATATTGTTTAACTAGAGATTTTGCTTGTATACATCGTCACCGAAGATCAATTCAAGTGTTTGGGAAATCTAGACGAAGATCTGAAGACTCAAATTATCAACAATGCTTGTTATCGCTCGTGGCATCTTGCACATAAAATGATGGCTCGAGAGTGCGAAAAACGTGCTTTCAAAGCTCTGATCGTCGTAGATAGATAATCGACTAAATACGTGACTCGACAGAAGTATTATCTCGAAGCTGAGCAGCTAAAGAGGGATTAGATCGACCCGATAAATGTAATTTGACCGCCCGCGCTCATACAGACGACGAATGAAAGACCAGCTTGGCTTGGAGAGAAGTGACTCCGTCTCCATCCTAATATTGGTCAGCAGTGTCATGAGACAAAGATAGAGTACCTGACTAGTAGTTTCTGTTTCTCTTGACGAGGCGCCTCTTGACGAGACTTTGTGACTTAAGCCGGCAGTGGCCGGTCTCCTTGAGACCTGGGCTTGAAACTGACGTATTTGAGGGATGACCTCCAGAAACTGCCGAGCCTGTCGAAGTTGGGACAGGAGATGGATTCGAATCAGAACGCCGTGGAGTTATCCCAGCAGAACCTGTTCCAGAGTTGTCACCGAAAGTAACAGGTGGAGGTCCAGGAATAGTGAATGTGCCAAAATCCCCGTAGATGAAGGGCCATTTTACATCAAGATAAATATCCTGAATAGTTGCAAGATCGCTGTCGGAAGGAGTGCCTGTTCCAGACCCGATCACCCGAACTTGCCTAGGGTACCATTAGAACCAGGACCTTTCGTCCAAAGCAGTCAGGTAACACACGTGCAACTGGGATAGAACTGGGGCGTTTGAGAGTGGAGGGCGACACTAGACTCAAGCATAAGAATCATAGTCGTGCAAGATAGCAAATAAGGCGCACATCTCGTGTCTCATCAGCTGGTAATAGGTATGAGTATGAAGGAAAAGAAATCGGACAACACTCACATACTGACCAGCCTTCAGCTCAGCTGGGACCTCAGAAGTCCATGTGTAACCGTCTGAAAATATCCGGTCAGGAGATGCCCCTGGATCAGAGATGGAACACCCAACTAGCTCTGAGTTGGTCAGCTGCCCATTGTTTGGTATCCGGATCGTAGCCTCCAGCATCTACTTTGAACCACCTCGCGCTACTTGCCGGGAAATTGGCACAGTCATTATCACATGAGGTCATATATGTCGAGACAGGGCCTTGATGATCTTAAACAGCAGAGATGAGATCACATGTAAGAACGGATGACAACTAGTAAGCTCACCCGCGGGCCACTATGAACACGAAGCCTGTAAGTTACGCGGATAGAAGCCATGGTGCGCACATATTCCCATTTGAAGGTAACCACAGACCCAGCAGCAACGTCTGCGACTGCGGACGTGCCAGTGTCACCTCCGATGCCACAGTTCATATCATTACTCGCGCCTGGGACTGTTTTTGTCGCTCGTTAGAACAAGATATTTACGAGCCCTTCACATCTCTCACCGGGCCCATCATCCTGGATCCTGCGTATAACGCGCTCGGGTATAGGGTTCTGATAACTACAAGCAAATGGATCAATTTTCTTTGCCAGATTACTGCAATCTCTCCACAAACGGATCGTTAAAGGGATTCCAACCAGGAAGGTCCTGCTCCCCAATGTTGACTTCGTGAACAAAGCCATGGCCAGCCACGCTTTGAGTGGCAGAAAGGAGAAAGAAGGGAACGAAGAAAAGAAGGCGAACCATTGTAGAGTAACAGGAGATGTTAGCCTGCAGTCAAAGAAAGAAAGACGAAGGTCTTCTAAGACGGAAGATTTTATCATCATCCACACGAGGCTAGTTGAAGGTTTACTCGAGGACGATGGTTAGCTCATGCAGCGAAATGATTTTCACGCTTTGGCGTGCAAAAGTCTGCATCGGCATATTGCGATTGACCAAAGGTCAGTATGTACCTGAACTTTTCTGGATTCCCTGATTCATATAGCCGTATCGACACAAACATTTTCTCGTTGTGGAGCAACTCAAGTGCGGAAGTCGAATGCTGATTAATTGATGCGGAAGGCTTGGCGTGTACATAATGGAATCAGTTCCGCCGCTTCCTGACCGAGGGAAAATATATGCAACGCGGAAGACGTTAAGACGTTGCAATCCCTTATCCTGAATACACATGGTTGTTATGTGACCAGCCAGGTGCTGCGTATGAATAACTTCCCAATGTAATAGCTCTGGCATGTGAGTCGAGGCCTTTGACTCAGAGAAGAAGCTCAGCTCTTACAGATTATCACGATCACATTGGGTTAATCAGAACAATTGATTGCAAGGCGACAACAACGACATAAAAGCCTCCCCCACATCGATGTTGAAGTATAAGTATAAGTATAATACTGTGAGACTCCAGCAACCAATAGAATTTTCAATAATCAGAAAATGATCTGGTCATGTTACCACCCAATAGTAAATCACTTCTTTTCATCTCGCTTCATGTTACATATTATAAGTACCTGGTGGGGTTTTGGTATTAAATTAATACTAAAAGATTAGAAAGAGCTATCGATTATTACATAACTAAAATGACTTTTGGCCACTCTGACCCGAGTACTGTATCTGTCTCTCTGACCTATAAAACATCTTGATACCTTTGGATTAAAACCGGTCGCTTTCACCTTGACTTTATCTTGACCTGAATTCTGAAACGAAGGTTTCTAAGGCGACTCATTGGAATTCTCAGAGAACCATTACAGCCCACATCGCCTCCGGTATTCAAGAATGGTTTAGCAAGCAGTGGCACTCGCTACAAACACTTTTTTAGCGCAACAATTCAATGATCTCACTATGCTACCCTTTTCTTTGTCCACAAACGTGAACTTTCTTGATTAAGAAACATTACTTTTTCACTACAACAGTGGGCACACTATCGGGACCATTGCCCTCATACTTGGACTGTACTCCAAGGCGACACACGCGCCAAAAGCTGCATCCTGGTGAAATCTCAGTCACAATCGCGGTACACCATCCTCAACAGTGACCATATACCTATGTTCACGGGCTCAAGATCCTGATAAGGGTATCCAGAATCCGGCCTCAAATTCGGCCGCCACAGCGAAATCTGATAAAACTCGTGCACCGTCTCCTCTTTCCGCGAGGTTGGGGTTTTCCATTACCTATTCTGATGACCTTTACCGAGGGCTCTATCTAGGATGCTGTGTCTGTCTAGGCTCGACCTCCGCTCTACCCGATCCATGACTCAGCCTTTTCCTTGTGTTACAGATGTTACGAGACCTCATTATGACGAAGCAATAGACGGGTGATAGAGTGGATATCACTGCGGGCTGAACGCGCCATTCTATCAAATCTTGAAATATATACTCTAGCGCTCTATACAAAAGAAACCTTTCAAGAATGGTATAGTCAGATGCTAAGGATGATCCAGTGGATCACCTACCGACCTTCGCGAATCTCCACGGCAAGATTACCTTCATTTTTGCCTCTTATCCCTCATAGCTTAGTACTTGACGATACCAAATGCTACTTGCCCTGTCGGATTTGACCGCATCTCTCTCGCTATTACAGGTCATCAAGAATGCCTCCATTTCCCTCGCCAGCTGTTCAAAAACCAGCTCCGTTTTTTATCATACGTCATTTCACTGGCCATTTGCTTCATATGTAATGTCACAGTACATTATCCAAGTTTAGCAGTAAAGAACCAGTAACTAAGCAAGACAAATAAACATGAACTCCACAATAGAGTTCAAATGGAATCATCTTCCGGGTAATCCACCTTGTCGTACAGTCGCAAAGTCTCATTCCAGTCTCTTTTCCTCCTGCGCTTAATCGAGAAGTACCTGGTCCCACCTTCCCATCTTCCTTGTATACGACCTTTTTGCCGTCCTCCAACCGTACGAAAGTACCTTTCCGGGTCACTAGGCAGTCCGAGCGTGTTGATGGCAAGATTCATGACTTGACTATGCAAATCACTTCGCTTCTCGTGCATGGCTTTGAGCTGCGACTTTCCAACGTGCAGCAGGCGCAAGAGAGTCGTGAACGCGCGAAACGCTGACACAGTATCTTCAAGCCATCGGATAGTCATCCACATTAATAAAGGAACGAGGAACGGTGTATTGTAATGCGCAATTGGCCAGGTCATTACAACCCCAAAAATCCATGCGCATATGCCGGAAATAAGCCCATAAGTAAGCTTATATTGAGCAATTTCATCCCATGTATCGAAAATTGGACCTGTCTTCTTAAAATTGTGTACCGCGTAAAATGTAGTGATGAAAACTGGAAGCCACAGTAACAAACCAGGTAGGGAGATGATAAACAAGGATGTAGCCCAAGTAAGTCTAATAAAGAGGCGTGAGATGATAGCATGTCGAGGAAGGGGTCGTCTAATACGGTCGTCTTTGATTCCCCATTCCGCAATCTGGTCTTGATATGCCTTGGAATTCATGAGTTCTCAAGCTAGTACAGAAGAAGAAATGCTTCGTCAACGGACCTTCAGATCTTCGCGCAGCTGACTGATTTCTGTGATCAAAAAGTCGGATTGATCGGCGGCAGTAGTACAAGAAGTATCCTCGCCGTGGACATCTGCAGCCTTGAAGGTGTCTTGGAAGGCTACACTGAGTCGTACATGATCTCCGAGTGTCATGCATGTCCCGAGCGGAGCATATATTCTTGCAGCTAGCTTCGCTGTACGTATTAGATCCCAAGAAGGCGCGTCCCAAGTTCCGGCGCTGATCTTTTGGTGGAGTTGGCTTGTGAGGGCACGTATGTTCTGATAATCCACGGGAGCAAGTAGTTCTGGATTACTCTTTCATCAAGCAGTGCTGGTCTATAACTTGATCCATGAATAAATATCATAAGTGCGCTCACCTTTGGGGTGAAAACCATCGGCTCGTGGAATGTTACTAGAACATCCGACCGAAAGTTTTGTCGATGCCTTTTTCATAATTTACAATGAGCAAGACAGGGATCATATACTAGCCTGACACTTACATGTAGGTAATTGAACAAGTCAGTACACTTATTTCGAAGTCCAAGTCATCACGATTCCTGGTGAGTGCATCAGAAACTATTCGAGCAACGCCTGTCTTCAGTGGTGCAATTGTTGGATGGTAGCGACTCGACCCTTCAGGAAATAGACAAATAGCATCGCCCAATTCAAGTGCCTGGGAAAGTCCGAGATATCAATTAAGCCGTTCACTCGAGGCGTACCTCCATGAGCTTAGACATTGCATCCGTATTGTCAGCATCCTCTTCCCGCGCGTAATCCTTCCTTCTCTTGATGGGCACTGTCCCCGCAGATTCAATCAGCCAACTCGTGAATGTCTTATGTCCGAATTGAGTCGCTTTGGCGGTCAGGCGCAGCATGTTCCGACGCTGTAAAAATATCAGCCCTCAAATCATAATCAAGAGTATAGGCTAACCTTGCTTGGGATGGAAGTGACCAGAAGCCTTAACAGGAACGTTAGTGTAGTCCGGAGGCGATGAGAAAAAACAGATAGACAAAGCATCTGTAAGGGAATTGCTGTGGTTCGCACAGACAATACTGTATAAATGTCAGCCAAAGGATTAAATGGAAGGGTTTGAATGCATGCCAAGGAATACCGGTCTCTGGAACGAGGTGTGCATTCTCAATCACGATTGACCCGTAGAAAATCTTGAGGACGAAGCGAAAAAGCAATCTAATACACTAAGTTAGTCAGTTATCCCCACGACTGGCTGGAGAGAGGTACCTGATAAGAATGTAGGACCATGGTGTCTTTGAGCCAGATCTCGCCATAGCGGCTGCTATGGTCTTAAAGAGTTGTGACAAGAATAGAAGCAGAGCATTTGCGGCTGACTAAGCACAAATTTCGGTATGCATAAGATCCAAGTTATCGTAAATCATAAATCATAAATCATGGAGGATGCCCTTGCCAAAATCCGACTTCACACTTCCTCTTCGTTGCTTCATCAAAAGACACCAGCCACGTTATTGCTAGCAATAGAATTAACATTAAAGGAACAGAACACCGAACCGACACCCACTGCCTACTTTGCTGCGCTACTTACCGCTCTCGACGGCACTCTTCAACGCAAAGATACAAGCCTGGTAGATGGAGCGATTCTACCCGCGGAACTGTATCTACTTGCACTTGTTGCACCTTTTATCCCGAAAGTAGTTTTGAGGACCCACCTAAATACTCTACTCAGCTTCACTTCACCCTTATTCCCTCTCCTGATCCCTCATGCCCCTCCCATACGCTCGCAACTTTCGTTATATCATGTTATATTTCAGTCTCTAGATCGATCAAAGCTCGAAACACCGAATATTCGCCAGACTTTTGCTTCCATCTTAAACCTGTGTCTTGATCCACGTCCAAAAGTGCGCAAAAAGGCTGCAGATCTTGTGAAGGACATGTTATGTAACCCCCCTAGCCCTCTTCTCCTCCATCCATATGCAGGAATGGTTGCTGAATGGATCAAGGCTGCCCTCGTAGAATCTAACTCTACGCCATTTTCTAGGGGCAAATCGAGGCAAAACACTGGTGGTCCTGAAAGTGCAATCTATGTTCTTACCCTCCTTGGGCCCATTCTTCCTAACTTACCTTCTGTAGTATGTTTTGACTTTATTGACGAGATCCAAATTGATCTTAGTGCTAGTCTCTTCCCGAGGTCACCGTTCAACTCCTAAACCTCCCTCGCCTTGGAAATCCGTATCTCTCCCAGTCTTGCTATTCTATATTATCTGGATTATTTTCTCTCCCTGACAACAACGATGGGATCAAGTTTGGCGACCAATTACCCCAAGTATTACAAGCTGTCCTATCTTCCCCACCTACCAAAGTCGATACCATTATCTCCCCCGCCTGGATTCAGGTGTTAGGTGATGTTATGCGAGCTTACATGATCGCTGACGCTGGTGCATATGTAGAAGAATTTGATCAGGTTTGGAAAGCTGCCTGGAATTTTCTCGATTCCAGTGATTCTAAAGTTCGGAAAGCAAGTGCCCGTTCTCTGAGCATTCTTGTATCTTGCTTTTCACCATCCCTGGGCACAACGACAGTTGCTCTCCCTCGAGAGTCATCTATAATATCAAAAATCATTTCTCAGATCATCAAGGCGCTCGAAAATGTCGCCTATGCGCGCTCCGCGCCCGAACTACTAGCTATAACCTCGTCTCTGATAACTGGACTCAGAAGGAAAGGGTCCAGAACAACTTCAGAGGCAACAGAGGCCCTTCTCCCTCTTGTCTCAAAAGTCGGTGAACTCCGTGCTCACAAAAATTTTGAGTTCAAAGAGGCTGCAGACTCCACTCTCGGTGTCGCCATGCAAATCCTTGGTCCGGAAGTTCTCCTTCGAGTATTACCCCTCAATCTCGAGCCAGAACAGAGGTAAATCCTTTTCACTCCCAGGCTCACTACTATGCTTAGTCCACCGCAGAAAAGCTGGCAAAGAACCGCGAGCCTACCTTCTTCCCCTCCTTTCCCAACCCCATGCCTCACCATTAGGTCATTTCGTTTCTTATTTTATCCCTTTGAGCGAGAAGATGTTCGACTTCCAGCAGGTCGCCGAGTCTGAAGGTCGACAATCTGAAGCTAAAATGTGGAGCGTGCTCGTTGGTCAAATTTGGGCAGGCTTGACAGGATACTGTTGTGCTCCTGTTGATCTAAAGGAGGTACGAGTCAAGCTGTCTTCCTGTTCAGAACGTTAATCTGGTGCTCGGGGTTTAGGCACTGAGCCCAGGTTTTGCGCAGCTCCTCTCGCGGTTGCTGTATTCAGAAACTGAGCTCCGCCCAGCGATTCTCAAGGCATTAAAGGTCCTTGTCGAGTCTAATCAGCTATCTACAGATGACACGCAAACTCCAATGATCAAGGACATAAGTTTTGAAGAAAGGGCCTCCAACATCGCTTTCCTCAAGACGCAAGCAGAAAGTTGGTTGGCTGTTCTATTTAATGTCTTCGGGAGTGTCAACCGTGATTCCAAAAGCATGGTTAGTGATGTGATCGACCTTTGGGCTTCTATTGCCGATCAATCCGTCAGTAAATCGAAATTTGCCTCTCGCTATTTGATGTTTATTTATCATTATAGGTAATTACGACCGCTTATCAGAGGGTCATCGACTTATTCGAAACAAATTTGGCCAATGAACCAAATACAACAGCAAATACCAATTCTGAAACCGGAAGCACCGCTGCGATGGCTCAAGATATCCTCATTCTCCTTCTTCCCTACTTGCCTCGGAATGATGCTCAAACTTTATTTGACCTCTGTCTTACCCCCCAAGTGTTAAGTGGAAAGGACAGTGGGGTACAGAAACGTGGATACAAGATCTTGACGAAATTGATCGACAAAGACAAGGTTGAGACTGACATACTAATCGTCCTGGAGAAGTTAGACAAACTACTAGAAGGATTGACTCCTGCTGCCAAGAAGGTTATTAGATATCAATGCTACCCAGTCTTGTTATTGACCAGCTCAATAGGATCGTTTCAACTTTTTGTCCGTTTTAATACCCCATCTACCATCATCGGCTCTTCACATGATATCAACAATAATCCCCGAAGTCGTGCTCGGGACTAAGGAACCTTCCGACAAGGCTCGTGGAGCGGCCTTCGAAGTCATTCTTGCGATGGGAAGGAAGATGAGTGCTGGTGGTATTGTCAAGCGGAACTTGATGGAGGGCATGGATGAAGACAAAGGTGGAGAAGGTATTTAAGACTTCATTGCAGCACGCACCGCGCTGATACTGCTTTGTCTGACGCAGTTGTGGCCAATATCGAAGAATACATGACTATGTTGGCTGGTGGACTTGCAGGTGCAAGTCCGCATATGATCAGTGCGACGGTGACTGCTATTTCACGATCCGTGTTTGAATTCAAAGGTGAATGCAGTTGGTACGAACTCATTGCACAGCTCTCACACCATCTCTCAGATGCGATCTCCGCGAAAATGCTCAACGAGATCATACAGACGCTACTGGTCTTCCTTACCTCTGCAAATCGGGAGATTGTGAAATCTGTGCTTGGTTTTGTCAAGCTCTCTATTCACACATTTTCCACCGAACTCATACGTCCACATCTCAACGAATTGGTATCTGCTCTGCTTAGATGGTCACATGACCACAAAAATCATTTCAAAGTCAAGGTCAGGCACATCTTTGAGCGGATGTTGAGGAGGTTTAGCTGGGAAGAAGTGTATACGTGTGCGGGCAATGATGAAGCAGGAAAAGTGCTACTTAACATTAAGAAAAGAAAGGATAGGGCCAAAAAGAAGAAATCCGCTAGAGAGGAGGGTGAAGATCAGGTTCAGGTTTGTCAGAATGCTTCGGAAACATTGTTTCTTCTAACATCGGTTTCACAGCCATCTGATCGGAAACCTGCGATAGGAAGTGGATTTGAAGATGTATTGTATGGCAGTGAGAGTGAATTAGAGGATACCGACGATGAAGATGTTTCGACCGTGCCGAATGAATTGGGAAAAAAGAATGTGGAGTACGGTGCTCGTCTCAGGCTAGATGATGATGAACCCATGGATCTACTTCAAGGAGCAGCAGGGCATGTTCACAGTATGTCTGTTTGACATTCGCTGGAATGGTCGTTTCTAAGCGATGTTTTAGGTGCAAAATCAAATCGCCGACGTCAGCCTGGGCAAGAAGCTGCTCATTTTACAACTGATATGGATACTGGCAAAATGATTATTGATGATTCTGACGATAGCGAGAAGGATGCCGCAGAACATGGCAACGAAGAAGATGAAGATATAGCTGGAAAGGCATACAGGGAAAACATGACATCGGCTGATGGGTTTACAAGGGGCCAAGGGGGTCGTTTAAAGTTCAACAAAGACACGAAGAAGAGGAGAAGAGAGGATGTCGAGATGGACGAAGATGTCGAGATGGCTGATGGAGAAAAAACTAGCGCAGGAAGAAAGAAGAAGCAAGATAAAAAGAAAGAACTAGGGTTTGGACATGAATTCAAAGCCAAGGTATGCATGGTTCTTCTTTGCAATGAGACGCTTCAATAATCGCTTTTTTCCCCTTCTGGTCAGAGAGCTGGAGGCGACATCAAGAAGCAAGGCATGGACCCATATGCCTATCTCTCGTTGCAGGATGCAGCTAGGCGAACAAAGGGTCGGAAACGTATTGGGATCACTTCAAGGCGATGATGAGTCAATAGTGGGCGTTTATCACATAAGAATTACAAATGAATTTATTTGATAGTTGCATATACGACAACTGGAACGGGTTTTCATCCATACAGGGTTTGATCATGTGGTGCCCCAAAGAGCCCTTCCTGCCAACTATAGGGTTGTTGCCATTCCTGAAATTGGGGGTCAAGGTGCAGAACTTGGGCAATTACGGTCGCAAGAGAGTGTGCGTCGGCACAATTGTCCCCCTCCATTACAAATTGCAGGATAGCTGCGGTTGGAATGGACCAATGTTCAGGTATTGACTCAAGAATGCGACGTGTCAGACCTCCTCCTGGAATAAAGGGGATTGGGCTGGCATTCCTTGCCTTGCCTTGCTCATCTGGCTGAATATACTGTTGGACAGGCGACTCGTAAATGGGTATTGGTATAAGGCTGCTTAATGACGTTTGGGCAAGTGAAGGCCCACTGGGAGGCACAATCTGATAAGTGGGAGTACTGAAATCACATAAGGAAAAGTCAGGCCAACAGGAGGGAAACCTTACAGCATCTGCGTGTCTGTGCGATTCAATACATCCACTCCTGATAGAAATAGCACACAAGCAAATTGAGATGTCTTGATAAATTCAATGAGCGCCGCTATGAAATCTGCCTTCCGGGACTTCGAAAAATTGTCACAAAAGATCCAATGTGTGAAGGGAAGGTCCGAACCTTGAGGACAGGTGAACGTTGCTGGAAGATCATAACGCCGAATTCGGGTTTGCCAAAAACTTTGTTCCAATATGAAATTTCGCTTCGTTAGAAAATTCTAGTAGGTTTTTAACGTACGTTCTAAGGCAGTTGTGACCCCCGGCTCGCCATCTTCTCTTCCACCTACGACAGGGACAAAGTAACTAGGGTCAACGACCCCTATGCGTTCTAGCCTCAGCGTTGTAATAATGAGATCGACTGCCAGTTGAGGGACATTGGCCGCCGAGACGACTGGCTAATCCAGACGTGCAGTCAGAGCACTGTGATGCCGCTAGATAGTTGGATGGTGAATGCACATACAACAATGAGGACCTTTCCAGTGGACTGAAAGTCTTTGGTTGGGTGGATGAATGTCATCAGAAAACTTGTGTCCGCAAAGCTCAGTAGATGACGTCTCCATTTATCCACGGCTCAAGTTATCAGATTATTCTCTACCATCAACAGAACATCTACATATTCAAAGATCCTTTGAATCCGACCCCGACATTTCACTAAGCTCATTAATTGGGTACTATACTGCAGCTCTCAGTCCAGACGTCTATCTTCTTGCTGATCTTGTGATGGTTTCCCGTCCCGTGTCTGCGTAGACTGATGGATTTTTAGAGTGGCTTGGTAAGGCTGAACAGACGATTCATGATCTCTATGAGTTCTATGGCCTCTACCAGGCAATTTCAAATGAAGCAACTGCAGATCCATAGGATGATGGATAATAACTCTGAGTGATAGATTTGGTTCTTGGGACGATTGGTATGTATTATATAATATATAGCAGGGAAGAAGTCGATACTGATATGACGCTTGCACCAGAAGACCCTGCGACTGTTGAGGATTCTCACACACATCCGTGTCAGCCACGAAAAGAATGCTGGGCCATCGTAAATAATTGTTCGTGCCCAGACCTGCGTGCTCGGGACTGCGATAATTACATGTAGGATCATTGAAGTCTATTAATTGCTAATCGACCCAGGTCCTTCCGCACGTTCACAATTGCGTCTGAAGAATGTGACGATCTATGATAATCATCGTCGATGATCGTCGATATGACGAACATGTGGGACGAAGCCCGTCGTCCTTCGGTAAGCTGCGAAGAATTCCTATCATTTACCCCCCCCCCAAAGCTTAAAATTCTGCGACAATAGCAAATCGTGTCGCAGCTTCGAGTGAAATGCTGCTGAGCATGCCGTCAGTCATTCGTTTTTGGTGTCAGAGGGGAAGCACGAATTTGAGTTTGGTCGATCGGGCGATGCTGGGAACAGAACACGAATGATTTCTTAACGTGTACAAAAAATGAAGTTAATCTTCACCCTAAAACGTCGTTCAACAATACAATTAGCGTACAGGCTCCAAGTGTCGAACCGTTGAATAATGATTCCGACACTCGAAGCCACTTCAGTCGATCCGCACACCAAGCACGGTGTTTTGAGTGCAGCGGGAATAGAATTTGCCCTCGCTTCTTTCGATGAACTCGCTACTCCGCCGAAGCAAATGCATGCGATGCTCCTTGGAGGCGCAAAAATCATTGAGCTCAGTGATTCCTTGAGCTTATACTCAACGATTCCGCAGAATGGCCAGCATAAAAGATGAAGTATAACCTTGGGCCCTACGGTCCAGGGAATTTGAATATTTTGAGATTGATGGATGATTGCTTGAAAATAGTAACAATTGTCACAAGAGGCAATGATATCAAACTACTGCTTCAGCTTCTCTATGAGTTGAGGCACAACCTCAAACAGATCTCCTACGAGGCCAATATCAGCGACTTGAAAGATGGGGGCATCGGGATCCTAATGAGAGCCAACCGTTAGGAGGGTACGCGTGGATAAAGCGAGGCTGGAGGATTCAGGGGATGGTACTCACCTTATTCACAGCAACGATGAGTTTAGAATCCTTCATTCCGGCAAGGTGCTGAATGGCTCCAGAGATGCCGAGGGCCATGTAAAGCTCTGGAGCCACGACTTTACCAGTCTGGCCGACCTGGAGTGAATTGTCTGCGTAACCCGCGTCTACAGCGGCGCGGGAGGCACCAACTGCGGCTCCAAGGACGTCAGCGAGGGGGTACAAGGTGGCTGCAAAAGTCTCCGCATTTTTTAGAGCCCGACCTCCCGAAACGACACGGGATGCTACTCCGAGATCAGGCCTGTCAGATTTAGCGATGGTAGTCTTGAGGTGCTTTGTGGGCGAGTCTGGAACGTCGACAGGGTCAATGACCTGCGTTTCAGCTTCGAGGCTATCTTGAGCCAAAGCAGCGGCGAAGGCAGTTGACCGGACGGTGAAGAACTTGATCGGGACGGTGGAAGGTGCACGCACCGTAGCAATAGCATTTCCGGCATAGATGGGACGAGTGAACACGGTGGTATTATTTGCAGCATCGTGCTCAAGTGAGATGATGTCAGAAACAGTAGGAACATCGAGCCGCGCGGCTACACGGGGCAAAAGAGATTTTGCAGCGGACGAAGTAGCTGAAACGACGTGCGTGAAGGAAGAAGAGCCAGAGAGAAGTTTCTCTAAGAGAGGAGAGAGTACTTCCGGGACAGACACTGCATACTGGGGTGAAGCTGAGTGCAGGACAGCAGAAAGTCCCTTGAGTCTGAATGTATGAATAATCCGTCATTTATCAAGTCAAGACCAAAGAGGATATGTTAGACGCGCCTTTTCGCCTGTTCGATGACTCCAGGCAGATGGTCGGGTGCACCGACAACGAATGCAGAGACTTTGCCTCCGAGCTGGCTGGCAGCAGTGAGAGCTGATAGCGAGCCCGACTCAATGACACCCTGGCGGTGTTCGAGAAAGACGAGAGCATGGGGCGAGGTAGCCGTCGCATACGCACGAGAAAAGGCTCTGCAGCACTGGATATGCCTACTGCGCAGCATGTTGGAGGAAGAGAGGAGGTCGTCGGAGGAGACGATGAACTCGGAGATCCAAAAGAGTCACGTTCTCGTCAGTAAAAATATTTTCAAAATATTCCTTCTACCGACCACGTCGAAAGGTCAGCGCCAACACACACCTTGGTCCGCATGACGCTGACAAAACGGCAAATAACTCTGCGTGCCACCCAGAGCGACGACGATATCACTGCTGGGCTGTCTAGTGCTGTGGAGGTGAACGGGACAGCACAAAAACTGAAAGATGATTTAAGAAGAGGAGCCGAGACGATACAGAATGCGAGTTGTGCTGCTCAACGACCGTGGTGGAGGACTGGCCGCTTTCTCTTTCCTCTCGGATTGTTGGGTGAGCTCTCGATCCAAGCTTTCACAACACAAGCACTGCTCAAGTACACACACAGTTGGAACATTACTCGGATTCACCTTTGTCGAGCCAGAGGATCTTCAAGACATTCACACACAAGTATCTGTCATGATGTCCGACTTGGGTGTCAGTGTGCCTCAGCTCCCAGACTTGGACTTCTCTCATGTTGAAGCCGAATGGAAACGAATACGCAGTAGTATACCCGAGGTCTGGAAGTTCAACAACGATGGACGCGAGTTTCAGGTCGGGGAAAGCTTCAAAGCCAGAGGTTTAGACGCAGAGTTCCCTGTGATACTGATTCCTGGTATTATCTCTACGGTACACCATATTCTGCGCTGTCTTGTCTTCACCGAACTTATTCAGCCGCCAGGGACTGGAGTCTTGGTCAACATCATCGGATTATCGTGCCTTCTTCCGTGAAAAACTATGGGGCGGGTTTAACATGATCTCTCAAGTGACATTTAACAGGGAGAAATGGATAACTGCGATGATGTTGGATCCTGTCACTGGACTTGACCCTCCGGATGTAAAAATCCGCGCCGCCGAAGGGATAGATGCTGCTAGTGCCTTCATTCAAGGATACTGGATCTGGTGTGTCGATACTTTCTCATTGTCCGCTTCGATCTCCTCATGTCCCCAGGTCAAAGATCGTTGAAAACTTGGCAGTCGTGAATTATGACACAAATAACCTCTATCTTGCACCTTATGATTGGAGATTATCATTCTACAACCTCGAGGAGCGTGACGGATACTTCTCAAAGCTTAAATCAGCGATTGAATTGTTTAAGCGGCGGCAGAAACGCAAAGCTGTAGTTGCTGCACACTCGATGGGGGCAACAGTAAGTAAATCTCCGTGATGAACTGGGAGCCATTGATTCATTCCATCTCCCGAGGTGGTTCTGGTTAGTTACTGTCTTCTTGCAATCACAATTTCCTCTCAATTGACCAGGTATTCCCTTCGCTCTAGTATTTGTAAGTCATCTCTCGCGATTGAGACTACATACATCTCACCTCGGCTTAGCTTCAAGTGGGTGGAAGCACCTAAATACGGCGCTGGCGGCCCAAACTGGGTCGAGGTATGGCGTGACTTTCACCCTTGTGAACACCGTTTCATCTGACTTCCCTTCGCAAGGATCATATTGAAGCATATATCTCGGTAGCAGGACCTCAACTGGTAGGCCATTGCATGTCTCAGTACATTAAATCACAAAACCAAACTCTTCCAGGGCGTGGTAGGCAAGGTCTTTCTTGATTGACAAAATATTCAACCAAAGCTTCCAGCCCAAAGCGATTGCAGCCTTCCTCTCGGGCGAGATGAAAGATACAGTCCAAATGAACCCTGCAGGAGCCTATGGTACGTACATATCTTGAATACCCTCCTCCCTTCCCCTTGTTATATATGCATTTCAGTTCTCGAGCGTTTCTTTTCTCGTAAGGAACGTCAAAAGCTCTTCCATAGTTGGGCTGGCAGTGCAAGCATGTGGATCAAAGGCGGTAACGCAGTATGGGGAGATGGCATCCGTGCACCAGATGACGAATGCAATGCTACTCATAGTCATGGGCAATTGATTGCCTTTAGACAGAATCACGCTGGAACTGCAACTCAAGGAGAGATATCGACGAATATGACGGCTGATGAGGCGAGCGAATGGATTTTGCGGCATACGCCTTCGACTTTTCAGGTGTGTGGTCTTCGACCAAAGGATTTGAGCAACACAGACAAGCTGATTTCAGGCTCGTTGAGATAGAAAATGGTTGCTACGAATTATTCGTTTGGGATTGAAAGGGACGAAATGAAATTGATAGAGAATGGGAACGACCCAAGGAAGTGGTCTAATCCTCTTGAGATCCAGTGAGTATATCTATCCTGACCATTGTCCTGTTCCAAAACCAATGGGCTTTGCCTCAGGCTCCCGTATGCACCCTCGATGAAATTCTACTGTATATACGGTGTCGGTAAAGAAACGGAACGCTCGTATTGGTTGCCTTCGCGTCTTGTGTAGCGAGCTTGATCAAAAACTCATATTTTCTCCAAGGTATACTCGTGGAGGGTACGAGCACGATGGCCCTTTCACGGAATCCGAATGTCGTGATCCCGCCTTAGATGGATGTACGAGCTTGCATGAGAGTCCGCTGGATCGCCCTCCTGCAAGAAAGAGCTGGATAGACTCGGAGTACTCCAGCGATGAAGCTATTCCAAAGGTTTGTACGTAATGCCTAGGATATTGGGGGTCACCAAACTAATCGGTTTGCATGCCCCTTGATGTTAACGTCATTCTCATGCATTCGTTCAGGTACAGAATGGTGTGAAATTGGGAGAAGGGGATGGGACTGTGAGTCTCCTCAGTCTTGGAGCGATGTGCGTGGAGGGTTGGAAATATAAAAGGTGGAATCCTGCTGGCATTCAAGTGACAACTGTTGAGGTGTGTTCTGACGAATCGAAATAGTTTCATTTGAACACTTTAAGCTTATAGCTCCTTTCAGCTCCCTCACCGACCAAATCCAGCGATACCCCGCGGTGGGGCCAATACGAGTGATCATGTCGATATCCTCGGCTCGACAGGTCTCAATGAGATCATCCTTCAGGTTGCTACAGGTGCTGGAGATGAGATCAAAGATTCACTTGTCTCGAATATTCAAGAGTATGCTAAGAAAGTCCTTTGGAACGATGACTGAAATAGATATATATCATTATATTGTTAATGTTATTGCAAACATTCAGATTTATTGTGCATATCTTCGCATCATACACACCAGTGAATGGTATAGGGGTATCATGGATCAGCAACAACTTAGGATCTTATGAGCAGAGGCTAAGAAAGCACTGTATTGACTGTTTTACAGATCCCAGAGATGTATTTAAGGTAATAGTAAAGTAAATTCTGGAGACGTTGGAGGTCAGTGGGTGGTGGATGAGCTTCCTGGAATTCCTCGGAATAAAGACCCCCCATGACGTCGCTACAGACCTGTGAGTGTTGAAAATGATGGTCACAATAGAAGCGCACGTACTTGGCAGAGTTTTTTTCTAACCACTCGCAAGAGTCTTTGACAAGCTTTAGGCTCTTCCTAGTTGCGTCTTTGACTTGGTTCATCTCGTCTTGTGAGAGAAGGTAAATGAAATTACGAGGTGATGGTTTGAGATCATCTGTAGACTTGTACATGTGTGGGTTGTATTCGAGTAATCGGACCATGAAGTCTGAGGCAAACCATGGTTTGGAGATGTACAAATAATACAGGTCCTATTTTGACACATCAGTACAATATTGTTCCAAGAATGAAGTGATACCGAGGCGCACCAGAGCAATCGTCTTTTGCAAAATTTTCATATACACTGTTCTCCATTCATCTTTACTTTTGATGATCGCATCAAGCTTCCTGGCTTCCTCAGAGGACAGTGCTTCCCCAGGTTTCTCTACCGTAAAATAGGCGTGCCAAGTGTTCAGAGCCAAGTCCGCCTGCTCAACAATTTTAAGACGAAATAACTCTGCGTGTAAGAGGACATCCAGAAAGTCCACGAAAGCATGTTTCGAAATGCTATTGGGCTCCTTTTTTCGCGTGGTGGCGATTTTGGAGAGGAGAAAGAGGCAGGCTTGCCGTATTTCGGGGAAATTGACTATGGCGTTGTCATTTTCGTTTGCTGCTCGGTCTTGTACGTATGCTGAAAGACGAATGAGCTGTAAGTCTAGGTTCAAAAAGTAAAAAGGCATACAGGTGAGATCATAGAGGCTACTGAACTTTCCCCCAGACGATGACAGTGAGCGGTCGTCTTTGGGCATACAAGAACAATCAGTGCCCCTGTTCAAGTAACGTCACATTCGCGTTACGTCACAACACATGCTTCTTTGCATTTTATTACTAAGGCCGCCGCCACGACGACGACATCTTGCTGTCTGTCTGTTTCTACTGTCAGTTGTCTTGTCAATCACCGTTTGTCCAATGGTTCTCAGCAGCTTTTTCTCATCAATTGGCAACTTCTTCTCACACCCGGATCCTCAAGAACACAAAGAATGCCTCGGCATAGCTCGTTACTACGAGTGCCCAGAGAACCTTACCATGTTCTTGGCTCAGTCCCGTTGCTTCAGCCTCGGCCGATGTTTCTCCTTGAGGGAGAAGCCTAGAATGTAAAAGAAACCATTGCTGTTGCGTCTGAGTCTTGTATTACTGTGTTCTGGCCTTTCAGACCAGACGAATGTCCCCCCCCCATGTCACTGATCAGCTGGAAATTTGAAATAATCGGAAGGGAAACACGAGGCAACATTCCGAGCAGGATTCGTTCTTCAGGTCCGCTTTCGCGTGGCTTTCATCTCGCTCCGTCGCCGTTCCCAAGGTGGAATTCGCGAACACCACTTGAAAGCCTATTGATATACCGCCGCGTGTGAGTCGTCGATCCGTGGTGTGCATCATGAAAAATGAAAACTATGTTCTTCGGCTCAGTCACGCTTGCTGTCACATTCTTTTTCTGAGAGAGAGATCGAGTGGTCGCGTTTTTCTTAGAATGTTTGACGGTCATTGCCTACTCGTGCCTCCTGCTATCATTCCGAGTATACAAGCAGACACATTCTTGGGTCCCGATTTCTAGTTGGCAGAAACTGTCCGTAATCTAGCACCCAAGTGTTCAAAGTTGCCAGACTGACGAAGCTCTGTTGAATGGATGTTCATCTCCACATCCACCAACTCCGCGGATTGCATGTTCTTCCCGTCCTTTTCTGATTCTTTCGGTTTTCTGTTTTTGGATCATTGACTAGACTTCTAGGGTTGGGGGTGTCTGGAGTTTATTCTGTCTTGGAGCTTCTCGACCTTCGAGAGACCTGTAGAGATGGTTTTCGTCCTGATTCGGGTGACAGCAGAAAGTCTCCTTGGGTGGCTAATTATAACAGGAATGTAAATGGACCTCAGTCTTGGTGCCTGCTCAGCTGCTCAGCTAGGATGGTGGTCTTTGTGGCCCTAGACTCTCATTGTACGTGAGTACACCCCTCTGGTGCCGATGGATACTTAGAGCACAACCCACTGAGAAACCTAGTAGCTCATCGACCGTATGGACGCTATTTCTGTGTCATTGATACTCATGGACAAAAAAATGTGAATCAGGCCGGAACGACGGATAGAACTCGCGTAGAGTTAATACTTGGTAGGACGACTTGGAAGTCCTTCTGAGCTCTCGACCATGGCACTCTAGTTGTCTTTGGGAACACGTGGCGATGCGAAAAGATTTCACCGAATTGCTTAGTTATTTGTAACCCGGGTTCACGTACAAAGGAGAATTTCTAGAAAAGTTGCTTGGGAAACGAACAGTAGATACGTGCAAAGCTGGACAATGGAATCCGAGGAAAAGGAGGTCCATTCTAGAGCGTATGTATGGCGATAGAGCCGCCGACGGAGAGCTTTTTTGGGGATGTATATGCTTGATCGCAGGACACGAAGATCGAGAAGAGGATGCCTCGGACAGCGCCGGTCTTAGCGACGGGATGGAATGAGCAAATCTCTTTCCCCCTGCGTCACTCGCTATTCTTGATTTATTTCACCGTTATAAAGACCGGGCCCCCGTTCACGGTCCTCATCTTTTCTTCCTTCTCCCTCATGGCTACCTCCTCCGTGCCACCCAAGGTGCGTCGCCATCATTTCCTGTCTCATACAGACTCACCTTTTCGCAGCATACACAAGTCCTTGTTATCGGCGGTGGACCAGCGGGGTCCTATGCTGCCTCCGCTCTCGCTCGCGAAGGCATTAACGTCACTCTCCTGGAAGCCTCAAAGTTTCCAAGGTAATCGGAATATGTGCCAGTAAGAATATTTCTACTCACGGCATTCAGGTATCACATTGGGGAGAGTCTGATCCCATCCGTGCGACACTACCTCCGCTTCATCGGTGCGGAGGAGAAACTGGCCAACTATGGATTCGTGCGCAAGGTGCGTTTATCCCGCTGTAGGATTCGCATTGCGGGACCTTGACGGGAAGTCAGCCGGGCTCTGCAATCAAATTCAATCAGTTCAAGCGTGAAGGATGTAAGTGGTTCTAGCTCATTGGCTGTACCTGAAGATAAATTCAAATTTGTCGTAGACACTGATTTTGTGGCACTCGGGCACGACAACAATGCCTGGAATGTTGTGAGTACTGTGTGATGTGCTTGAGAATAAAAGCATGCCGACCTTGCCTGAGGTTCGGTCGGAATTTGACCAACTGCTCCTCAATCATGCTCGTACGTCCGGCGCAGCGGTGTATGAACAGACCAAGGTCGACGCCATCCACGTTGATCCCTCGAATCCGGAGCGACCTGTCTCTGTTTCGTGGACTCACACTCCACCTCAAGGCCTGCCTTCTCCTCCAGCGTCGCCGACAACCTCGACCTTTGCAAAAATTCTCCACCGATTCAGCAATGACGAGGAGCCCATGCACACCAGCGAAGGACCCGTCCAAGGCACGACAGCCTTTACGCATGTTATCGACGCCTCTGGACGGGCGGGGCTGATGTCGACGCGGTATCTGCGTAACCGGCGGTTCAATGCATCGCTTAAGAACATTGCGGTGTGGGGCTACTGGAAGGAGGTAGGAAGCTATGGCCAGGGGACACAGCGCAGCGGTGCACCGTGGTTTGAAGCCTTGACAGGCAAGACTTGTGTTTATTTATTTATTATTCGACTCATATATCCTTTTTAGACGAGTCGGGGTGGGCTTGGTTCATTCCCCTTCACAATGGCTCCACCTCAGTTGGCGTCGTCATCAACCAAAAGGTCTACAACGCCAATGCATCCTCTTCTGTGACTCTTGCTGCCCGTTATCTTGTCAATCTCAACTTGGCACCGGGTGTCGTCAAGCTCATTGCCAAAGGGAAGCTCATCCCAGGCAGCGTCAAATCTGCCAGTGACTTTAGCTACTCAGCACCTTCCTACGCTGGCCCAAATTACAGAATCGTTGGCGATGCTGGAGGTCAGTTCTCTTGCCCATAAGGGATTCCACACACCCACTGATAATTCACGAAAGCATTTATCGACCCTTTTTTCTCGAGTGGCGTCCATCTTGCCATGACTTCGGCGCTCTCGGCTGCCGCGACCATCTGCGCTTCCATCCGTGGCAATTGTTCAGAAATCCTTGCCGCTTCCTGGCACACACAACGGGTGGCAACAAGCTATACCAGGTCAGTGGCACATCCCATGATTGAGTCTATTGATGCTAATGGAATCCAAGGTTTCAGGTCGTTGTTCTCAGTGCATACAAGCAGATCAGATCTCAGACGGACGACATTCTTTCTGATATTGACGAGGATAATTACGACCGTGCCTTTGCATATCTTCGCCCAGGTTTGTCTGCTTCCCGGTCTCGATGAATGGGTGTTGTTGAGTCCCGCAAACAGTCATCCAAGGTGCATCCGAAATGGGTGCTCGTCTTTCTGAAAGCGAACTTCAGAAGTCACTCGACTTCTGCGTCAAGCTATTTGATCCGACAGTGCCAGAGGACCACCAACGCGCTTCGTCCATGGATGGCCTTTCTCACACCCTTCTTGACGTCAGCACCCCTATCATCGACCCCGATCTCCTTGAAAAGACCTTGGCTGTCAATTATCTCCGCCCTTCCTATGATGATGATTCTGGATCTGACTCTGAGAAAGCCACCGAAACTAAAATGGTATTGCACAAGATAAACGCAAGGCGTGTTATTCACTCGGAATATGCTATTAACAATATGGAATTGGAAAACTTGGACGGTTATGTCGTCCACCTCGAGAAGGGCAAACTCGGTCTTGTCAGGACGAGTTCTGCCTCTAATAACTAGCGGTCAACTAGTCTCGATAGAGGCGACCATCATATACCTCATCAACATACCCTTTCTCTCTCTTCATGACATGATTCTGTAACGAAATTTTACGTGTTTTTCCTCCTCCCTTGTATCATTTTAGCTCATCCATCTTGACTTTTTTTTTTGTTAGTACGGACTTTGGTCATAACCTGTAGCTCTGCCATTGGCACTTGTCGCTATTTTGTTTTCTGGACCGCTTTCGCAGCACTTACTTTTTTTTCTGGCTCCCTGCACTCGTCTTTTTTTTTCATGGACTAGATCCTCGGGCAGTGTATTATTAGGATTCCCCTTTGTGTATTGTTACTGGGTTTAGGCTCCACAGACGTAACTATACATCATCTAACTCTATTCAACAGTATTCTGATTCAGTGGCCCACATGGCCTGGCTTACAGTGTCTTCTTGTATACAGTGGATTACAGGTCCCAGGGCACTTTGAAATCTGAGTCAGATTGTATAACTACGCCAAACATTGTCTGAAAAACGAAGAACGTTTTTGTAATATGTGATTCTGAGTCGCTCATGATGGGACCTGAGCGGTGAAACAGACCCTAAATCTATCTTGAGGTCCTCGGTGACACCCACCTCGGCAATATTTTTTTTGCATTGAATATATTTATTTTATGGGAGGATCCCAAATTGAGATTAGGGGGGGAAGGAAGGGGGGGGCAGATCGTCGTCGTCGTCGTCATCATCATCATCGCTTTTTTTGTTAGCCTTGATATTTGACCCCTTCCAAGAATCTGGTTCAGAATCACAAAAATAAAAATAAAAATACAAAAACCAAATCCGCGGGCATGGACTTCACTTTTAGGTTATCTCTATCAGTTTATAGAACCTTTAACCGACGTCAAGTTTGGTCGATCTTCGAACAGAGAGAGAGAGAGAGAGAGAGAGAGAGAGAGAGAGAAAAGATGTTCTTTTTTTTTTTACAGCATCCATTTCATTGCGATGGAGCGCCCACTCGCGCCCCTTCCGTTGCTATAACTATAGCACTCTCCGTCCGTCGATCGTTTGATTTTTTTTCCTTAAAAAACGTGTACAATTTGGGAGATAGACCTTCCTGAGAGAGAGAGAGAGAGAGAGAGAGGCGTCGCTCCCGTAGCCAGTTTAAGAAATACGACCATCACCACCTTCAAGGAATGCTTCGATTTGTGGCGGATTAGCGTCGTCCCGTCCTCGTTGCCTTATTCTTAAGAACTTCGACCAAGTGACGAAGAGGGGCAGCCCCTCGCTTCTCAGAATTCCTCTAATTTCCGCTCTTTGCGCTCCCCGTTTCGAAAGAGTTGTCAAATCCCTTTTCATGCCACACAAACAAACCACCCACAGTGTTCTGCAAAATTTTCAGAAGGGTTCAGGTAGATTTGCGTTGGAAATCACTGTGTGGCCACTCGTAACAACAGGCAACGACTTCCACTACTTCAACACAGAAACCAGAAAACTGTAAATGGACACCGACGACTTGGAGTGAAGAAAATTGTTATCTGGCTTCGTGGGCTATGTCAACACAGTAAAAAAAATTGGATTACACGCCGCCACTCATGGTGCCGGGTCCAGGGGAAGAGGCTGTGCTTCTTCTCTTGTCTCCCCATAAGCCTGGAGTAGAATTCACAGAGCTGTCTCCGACGTCTCTGGAATTGCCGTAGGCACGCAAGCTCATGTTCTCACTGACGTTTGTCGTGGTTACTGGAGAACCAGTAGTGCTGCACTCTTCTCCAGCGAGCTCTGGGAATAAACCGAGGAGAATTCGATCCAATAAGATGACAATTAGATGGATGTTGCAAGGTTGGCAAGTTAATGGATCGATTGCGGCATTGATCGTTCGAGCAGGGTCTGCACCCAGTAAGAAAGGCATGAAATAAGCTATAAGAAAGAACAGTCACATTAAAAGCGACAATGCGCCAGGAGAAAACACACATAAACTCCCGGTCCCTCTCCATTTAGCAAGTCTTTGTCGAATAGCAGCTTGTTCTTCGGGAGTAGGATCAATTGAGGGTGGGCCAGGATAACCATTCGGGAATATATTCCGTTTACCAAGTCGTACCAAATTCAAGATAAATCCGGGAGATAAGACGGAATATAATAGATGAGGGAGCAATTTGTCTAGGAAAGGGATGACAGATGTTGAGATCATGGCAAACAATGTCATGATGGTGGTGGCAGCCAGTCGTTCAGAAGTGAGGAATACTTCTGAGAAAAGCGCGAGGAGGTGTGAGCTATAGTTGTCATGTTGGCAAACCAGAGATCGAGGCTGAGATGCGGCAGGTGTCTGGCGGGAAGGGAAGGTGGAGGGTGAGGGATATGACGGAGTGGAAGTACTTGAAGGAGTTGTGGAATGATGGAGCTCGGCCGAAGCAGGTCGTTGAATTTCATGATAGGTGAGTGGAAGTGGTAGTGGACTGACAGGACGAGGTGAGTGGATCGGTGACTGATTGACGCGTTTAATGGTGCTTAGAGCCTGCTTGTATGTATGTATAAGAGCAAGACAGGTACTCGAGAAGGACTGGAGAGCAGAGAGGACGAGGACGATGAATGTGTGAAAGGAGAATGAGCTGGGAGGGGCTGATTCGGGAGACTAGGCGGTACTTGGATGAGACGGGACCAACTGGGGAGAGGAAATGGGTAGTACCTGGTAACTAGAGTCTCCCAGTGAATCAAGAATAATGTTCTGGATCAACCATGGCTGGGCGAACATGGGAATGACATGGTCGACAAGAACTTTGACGACGACCTCGCGGACGATGGCTCGCTCGACCTCTGGAGCATAGTCCTCGGGGGGCAAGCAGGCTTTGAGGACATGATCGACGATCTGACGGTAGTACTCGAGATTGAGTGTACCATCTGAGGACAGGGCAATGTGAGGCTGAAGATGATGGAAGAGCTGTGGCAGAGAGGCGGCACCTCCGATGGCGTACGAAGAAAATAGCTTGGACTGGGCGCTGCGATAGTCACGATAGTGCTGGATGATGATGGAGGGGACGTCGTGGAAGACGAGGGCAGGCAGGTCGAGAGCGAGGGCACGGGCCTCGAGGACACGGACGACGGTGGTGAGCGTGTGGGTTGTCTGTGGAAGCAAGTCCCTGTCGTAGCGGGTGATTTTTGTCCACCAGGGATTCACGTACGCACGGAGGGCAAGCGCAATAAAATCGTAGAGTTCGTTGTGGAGGTCCTGGGGAATAGCTGATGTCGCAAGCAGGGGCGGCAGATCCACGGCAGCCCGCTGTGGAAAAAGGAGTCTGTGGGCAAGAGACTGAGGATACGACATAGGAAAATGACATAGGAAAAAAAAAACATGGCCAACACCACGCGCAGCATTCCCATGCGCCGTGGGAGCCCAGTTCCACGATTGTCCCTGATACAGTGATATATATATATAACTTGGTTCATGAGAGTAGACATTGTTTTTTTGGAACCAGTATCAAATATAATATAAAAAGCACCTCATTGAATCCGGACTTCAGAAGATGCGCACACTCTTATCAATCCTGCTCGTAGCCCTTGCATCCCCCCCGACTGCCCTAGGCTTGGGAGGGGCAATTGAGGGGCTGGAGACGGCAATTGAAATTCAGAAGGAACAGAACGAGCGATTCCGTACCATGATTAACACTAGGACAGGCGGCTCCCATCAAAGACGAGCATCTCCTGCCCAAATTCCGTTCAAAAACCCTCAGGCTGAAAAGTTCTTTGTTGACGGGACCACCATTCCAGATGTCCACTTTGATGCTGGACCGTCTTGGGCAGGTTTATTACCCATTTCTGGTGCAAGCAACGAGACCCGCCAGCTGTTCTTCTGGTTCTGGCCTACAACCAACCCTGCCAACTCAAAGGATCTGGTCTTCTGGACAAACGGTATGAGACAATTACTTTTTTTTTCGGCAGCTTTTTTGTTTTCTGATATCATCCAGGTGGCCCCGGTTGCTCCTCTCTGGAAGGTTTCTTGCAGGAGAACGGTCCTATCTCATGGTCCTGGGGTCAAGCTGAGCCCACTCCGTAGGTCCCGAACCCAATTGAGACTAGTCTGTTAGTTGACCCTCTCGGTATAGGAACCCCTTCTCGTGGACGAGACTAGCAAATGTCGTTTGGGTTGAGCAGCCCGTTGGAGTAAGTTGGATGACCTGCCAAATAAAGACCGGAGCTAGATCCTGAGCATTTTAGACCGGCTTTACTCAAGGCGTCACCGATATATCAAACGACGATCAACTTGCAGAGGAAGTCGTTGGATTCCTCGGGCAGTTCTTGGAGGTTTTCGATGAACTCAAGGGCAGCAATTTCTATGTGACTGGAGAAAGTGTGGGTGACCACATTCACATGAGTAAGGGTAATCTTCTGACACTTTGAACTCCTTCTCAAGTATGCCGGATTCTGTGAGTTACAGGCTATCTTTGGAGTTGTTTTATTTTTATCAACGTGGTTTCACACCTTCATTAGATGTACCCTACATCGCCAATTGGATATACGAGCATCCAGGATTAGCATTAAACCTCAAGGGTATTTGGATAGCTGATCCATCTCTATCAAGCGGTGTTGTCCAACAAGATATTCCCGCTCTACGTTTTGCTCAAGTGAGCTCGGCACTCTCCTAGGCTCTCTCTGACTGATGGCACTTGATGATAGGCCAATAAAAATGTTTTCCCCTTCAATAGCTCTTTCTGGGCAGAGTTACAAGGCATATCCGATGATTGCGGTTTCACAGATTACTTGGATAAATTTGTCACCTATCCTCCGAACGGTTTGTTGCCTCTGGTTGGGGCTAATCCAGAGTGTCGTCTGCATAGAACCATACAACGTGCAGTTGGAATGTAAACAAAGTTGGAATCATTTGTAAAATCGGCCCTGATCTTTTTTTTTCTCTAGTCTGAATCCAGTGTTTGATGTATATCGGTGCGTGCTTCACCCTAACTGTGTGATGGCATAGCACTCAACACACTGGTATGATCAGTGTGACCGACACGTTCCCCAACCTTTGTAAACGTCATCTTTGTGTGGTGTATGAAATCTGACGATATTCTCCAGGGAGTGTTCTGGGTTTCCCACGCGACACCCAAGAGTTCATCTATTTCAATAGGTGGGCCTCCTGCTCCTGCTCCTGCCTAGTCTATTTTCATTCTTTGGCTAATGCATAGACAGGACTGATGTGCGTTCTCATCCATCGTGAACATCTTCACTGATGAGTTAAACCTTGCAATAGGTTCAAGATGCTATCCATGCACCTCACATGAAGTGGTCATCCTGTTCTGATAGGAGCGTCTATCTACGTGGTGGTGATCAGTCGCTGCCCTCAATGCTGAGCCCGGTGATGCCGAATGTAATTGAGAAATCAGAGAGGGTCGTCGTCGTTCACGGTTTAGCCGTACGGACATAACTATTTGGCCCTTCACAGACTCAATACTTTATGCTAGGATATGATTTTGATCGCGGAAGGGACTCGAATTGCGATCCAGTAACTGTCTCTCGATAAGCGAGAGGAACACCTGCTGATGTATAGATAGGAATATGACCTGGCACGGGTCACAAGGCTTCCAAATGCCAATTGAACCCGAAAGCTTCACAGTTGACGGTTTTGGCGTCTTTGGCCACACTCACACAGAACGCGGTTTGACTTGTTGAGTGTCATTCAAGCAATTCACCTTGATAGTATAAAGCTTATATGGTCTTGAAGATGTTGAATTCTTCTACAGCGGACACATGACGCCCCGTAAGTTGACCAAGTTTTTTTGTGCTGACGCTCGGAACTCATTCCACGGCAAAATGGGAAGAATTTGTTCCTTGGGCTGCTTTTGCCACGATGAACTACCTGTTGGGGAACCAAGAATCTGTATCTACGTAAGGACAAATCCCGGTTTCCGGGATGGGCGTAATGCTCCGACAGCTGGAATGCAATGTAACCTGTTCTTAGATCGAAATCTATAATATAATTTAACCTTGGGCCGATAACTGCTTGTAGCCCAAGTTGATCCAGGTTCCTCGTGTACTTATCATAGGAAATGGTTCAGGTTGCTAGCGAGGCACATCATGATGTATGGCAGCTTGATGAAAAGCAACTGAGGCCTCGGAAATTGGTTTTGATTACCATCAACAATTACTGAGGGCTCTGCTTGACATGCAGGGTGTTGCTAAACGCGGTGAAATCCTTTTTTGGCGAAAATGGTAATGCACTTTCTTGAGCTGTCCTATAAAACTCGTCTAGCACCGTTCGATTCTCTATAACCTGCCCCCACTGCAATGGCCGAGGAATCAGTCACTCTCCCTACCCATCTCGCTGGACAACTCGATGTTCTCATGATCGATAACTTCGACTCATTTACCTGGAATCTCTACCAGCAACTTTGTTTGGTTGGGGCTAATGTTACTGTCATTCGCAACGACGCTATTACACCCGCTCATTTTCCTCTGCTTAATGTCAATTCGCTCATCATCTCTCCTGGTCCCGGTCATCCACAGACAGACTCAGGTATCTCAAGGGACGCCATCAAATATTTCGCCGGCAAGGTTCCTGTCCTCGGCGTTTGTATGGGATTAGAGTGTCTTGTCGACCTCTTCGGAGGCTCTATTGGGTAAGCTTTTGTATTTCCGCCCGCACCTTCTTTTTCTTATCATTATCACCTCGATTGTGTCCTTATCTGAAATTTGCGGTCCGACAGGTATGCCGGTGAAATCATGCACGGCAAAGTCAGTCGGATACGTCACGACAATCGCGGATGTTTTCGAGGTGTTCCACAAGGCTTGCCTTCCATCCGTTATCACTCCCTGAGTGCATCCTATGAAACACTCCCCGCAGACCTCGCGATGACGTCCGTTACGGAGGAATCTGGTGTCATCATGGGTGTCCGACATCGCAAATATACCCTGGAGGCTGTGCAATACCACCCTGAGAGTATTCTCAGTGAAGGAGGTAATGATTTCATGAAAAACTTCCTCTCCTTGCGAGGCGGTCTCTGGGAAGAAAACCCTGAGGTCCATGTTGTCAATCCAGAGCTCCCATCTTTCCTACCCCAAGTCAACGCTCAGGAACAGGGATCTGACCGTGTCAAAGTCAATAGCACTCTCGAGAAGGTTCCCTCGATCTTGGACAAGATTCGTCAACAACGTTTGCTTGATGTAGATCAAGCTCAAGCAACGCCAGGTTCGACAACTCAGGACTTGCTGACACTTCACTCCCTGAACATCTCACCTGCACAAATCAATTTCCTTGCTCGCATCAAGCAAAATGCGTCGACTGAGAGACCTGCTATGTTCGCTGAAATCAAGCGAGCGTCACCATCCAAGGGTCCTATCGCTATCAGCATCAACCCCGCGGCCCAGGCTCTCAAGTACGCTTTAGCTGGTGCTCACACCATTTCTGTTCTCACTGAGCCGAAATGGTTCCTTGGTTCTCTCAATGATATGTTGCATGTGCGCCAGGCGGTTGCCCATCTTCCCAACCGCCCTGCTATCCTCCGAAAGGATTTTATTCTGAGCAGGTACCAAGTTCTCGAGTCAAGAATCTGGGGTGCCGACACTATTCTGCTTATCGTCAGCATGCTCTCCGAGTCCCTCCTGCGCGATCTTTACAACTATGCTCTCGAGCTTGGCATGGAACCCCTCGTTGAAGTCAACAACACCCAGGAGATGGAGATTGCATTGTCTCTGGGGGCTAAAGTTATTGGTGTCAATAATCGCAATCTTCATGACTTCAAAGTTGATATGAACACGACCAGTCGTCTCAGTGACATGACACGGAACAAAGACGTCGTTCTCTGCGCTCTCAGTGGGATTTCGTCCCGGCAAGACGTTGAGCGCTATAAAGGCCAGAACGTCAGTGCAGTTCTCGTTGGGGAGAGTTTGATGAAAGCGAAGGACGCTAGCGCATTCATTAGCGAGTTGCTCGGTGGTTCTCAACCTTCCTGTGAGAAGATCGTGGAGAAGCCTCTTGTGAAAATTTGTGGTGTCAAGACACGGGACCAGGCGATTGCGATCGCGGATGCTGGTGCAGATCTTATTGGGCTGATGTTTGTCAAAAAATCTAAACGATACATTGACCGTCGTACGGCGAAGGAAATTTCCGCAGCTATTCGAGTACGCCGGTTCGAGTCTGATTATAATGCCGTTCCAACTGCCTTGGCTCCCTCCTTGAATACTGCCTGGTTCACGACGAATGCCAACCGACTTGAAAAGGCTACGAAGCAGACGCGTCCTTTGTTGGTTGGCGTGTTTCAAAACAATCCATTGGATGAGATAATAGAGACTGTGATGGATGTTCAGCTTGATCTCGTGCAACTACATGGAAGTGAGCCAGTCGATTGGGCATCGCAGATACCCGTCCCGGTCATCCGCGCGTTTCACCTTGCCCCTTCAGGAGGTAAGATTGAGGGCGTTGATAGCATCACTCGACCTGGCACCCATCAGTTTATTCTTCTCGATAGCTTACGAGAAGATGGCTTGAGTGGAGGTTCTGGGAAGGTTGTAGATTGGGCGTTTGCCAGGAAAGTTGTCGATGGTGGTGAAATTCTACTCAATGGTTCCAAGGCGTATATGGGTGCTGCGGATCTCAACAGTGCGCCTGTTTCTACGAACGCGATCAGTGATGATCCTCTACCGATTATTTTGGCGGGTGGATTGAATCCGGGGAATGTTTCTGATGCGGTGAAACAGGTTAGACCTTGGGCTGTTGATGTGAGTGGTGGTGTAGAAACGGAGGACGGTGCTTTGAAGGATATACAAAAGGTCAAGGCATTCATTCACTGCGCAAAAGGTTGTTCTTTTACAAATTAGACGGTGTAGTATAAGATTTTTTTTTGGTTTTTTTTGTTTACCTGTCATTAGTTTTTTGTATATTATATTATAATGTACAGCTTTTTTTCTATTCAATCAGCACGTCCGTCATAAGAAGTGAAGTGGGTCTTGATCATCACCTCTTTTGAGTGTGAATTTAGAACAAAGATGGCAAGGAAAAGAGATGGACCCGGTCCCTCCCTTCCTTTGTTTTTTTTAACCGTGAAAAGTCGAGTCCTCGATTTTTAATTCTTAATTTTACTCTTGGGCTTTCTCCTCCTCCTCCTCCTCCTCCTCCTCCTACTTACTAGGGCTCCTGTGCATAACGTCATCAAATTTTTCATGCCCTTATTGTTGGATATTCGGAGAAATATTATTATATCCGTGATGATTTGGTTATAGAGAAGGGGGCAGAAGGGTAGAGAGTGGGGAGGGGGAAGGGGAGGAGGAAAGAGTTAAAAAATGAGCACTGGGAAGTGATAATTCCAAGTATGTACGTGAGCAATTCTAAAATAAATTAGATGTTAAGAAAAGTTCAAACGATTTTGGGAATCTTCTATCTCCTGACAAGACTTTACGGAGACGTACCGTCAAGCGAACAATCCACCGAACTTGAGCACACACACACACACGAAAAAAAAAGAAGTCCAATACACCTAGATATTTACAAACAGAGTCATCATATCGCATGAAGGGCGAACATATACTGTACAGGCAATATCACATGATACTAGGGTGAAAATGTTCTGAACTACCATTCAAGAAAAGGTATCCAAAGCGTCCATCAAAAGAGGATAGAGGATACAAAGGTATTTCAGACGTTCAACGTCTCCCGGTATGCGTATTAGCGAGTTCACGGTCTAGTTCCGCACTTGGATCATCATAAACCGGACTAGGCAGCATCTGGGAGAGGTTATTGGTGGTATAACCAGAAGTGGCACCATGGGGAGGGGCGTGTTCTTGAACAGGAGAGTTGATAATTTCCTCGCGAGATGGAATGGGTAGGCTTGTGAATTTTTTTTTGAGGTCAGTGGACTAGCTTTTTAGGTGAAGTTGAAGATTTTTCACCTGTCTTGGCGGCGAAATTGCGCCGAGGCCTTTGCTTGATTTCTGACTTCCCTTCGGAAACTTCGGACTTCCTCAACTATCAGTTTCTTCATTCCTTCAATACCATCTTCCTCCTCGAAGCTGAAGTCGAATGTCTGCAGTGAAAACTGAATTTTGTGGTGAATGGTGCTTGAAATTTTCGTGACTTACAGAGGGACAGCTCGGCTCATCGGCAGGATCATGCCAGACAGCGAAGTAAGGGTGGTTGACTGCTTGCTCGCAACTGATTCGTTTAAGGGGGTCAAATTGTAACATTTGAGTCAGCAAATCGATTGCGAGAGGATTTGCACGAGGATACAGCATTGAGAAAGGTACACGAGGTTTAATTGGTAGGGATCGAATGTATTCTTGGGCCTGTCGAACTGCGGTCATTATACAATGATAATTCGAAAGGTATATCACATACACGGGGAGAGCCTACACGTCGGAGAGTTTCCTCAGGAGGCGTCCCAAGATAGTGCAAGATTTGATTCAGCTGATCTACGTAACTGGACACAATATTAGTGTGGTGCTGGTTGCTAGATGACAAATTTTTTCTCACTCCCTGCCTTTGTAGATAGGCTTTCCGCCCAGTAATTCGGCAAGAATGCACCCAATGGACCAGACATCGATGGCAGTGGTCTAATTGGTGGTCAAGAGCATCCTTTTTGTGGGAGTCAGTAACAGCTCACGTAATTAGCAAAACTGAGCATGATTTCCGGGGCACGGTACCAGCGAGTTGCTACATATTCGGTCATGAACCCCTGGCTGCCAGCCGTCCTGGATGCACCTCCCCCCGGGTTATAGCCTCTAGCAAGGCCGAAATCGCAGATCTTCAACTCGCAATCGGCATTGACAAGGAGATTTCCTGGTTTTAGATCCCGGTGAAGAACATTCGCTGAGTGGATGTATTTCAAACCACACAATGTTTGATAAATAAAAGATTGAAAGTGGGCGTCAGTCAACGGTTGCCCGGAACGGATCTAGGTTTGTTATTGTCTGATCTATATGAGTATTGGTGGTGCCTACAATAGCATGGAGATCAGCCTCCATGAGTTCCTCCTAAACATATATATTAGTGCCATGGGGTTCACAGCAGGATGAAGACCAACGTACATAGAGATAAACTTCGTCGAAATTGCCATCAGGTCGGAAAACTATATCCATATCATACAGACAAGTGATCTACGGAAAGTAAGTCCATCGTGATCGACCAACGAGACGGCTACAGACATTCTTGTGGCCCCTGAAGTGGCGGAGCAACCTGATCAAAGTGTCATCATCTGAGATAACTTGATGGTTTATTTCTTACTTGATTTCGCGCAAGCAACGCTTGGTAAGGATACGCTAGGAAGAACGATAGATGTAACACTACTGTTATTTAATTTGAACTGTGCAGAGGTACAGTACACTGACCTTTGTATTGATATTAGTGATTTTCTTAATCGCACAGCCTTCCCCAGTGCTGCTGTGTACGGCGGCTATGACGCAACCATATGCGCCCTGACCAAGTTCCTTGACCATTCTATATTGGACATCGACCACAAAAGTCGAGTTCAAGGCTGAAAAAGAGTGTCGGCCTATCATCCGGGGAGTCATGGGATGCGAGGAGGACAACGACATGAGTAGAAAAGGATCGGATGGGCATCGATATAGGCATCGATATGATAAACAGGGATTGTGAGATTTCCCTGTCAAGAATAGCCATCATTCCTGCCCCATTTGGCTTTACCGATCGCGCCCAGGTTGCAGGGCTAAGTATGGAAAAGAGTACATTCAGTACATTCCTTCATCCTGACTCCTTGTCGGTTTGCGAGGTCACCGGGGCTGTGAGTGACCCTATCTAATCCCTTGACTTGGTGGCTGGACGCCCTGGGGCCGTGGTTTACTCTTGTTACATCTCATGAAGTACCCACCCACGGTACTGTTCCGTTCCATTTGGAACTTTGCTTTCATCCTCAGCGCTTCGGTCCTCTGCGTCCTGACTAATTCATCGATATAACACTGGTGTCCTGAAATTAATTGTGCACGGGAGCCTAGGCTATATCGAGGTCCCTCATTGTATAATATCCATTCCAGTTCTGAACTGCAACGAGTTCAAGTCTAAACGCCCCGCCCAGATTATACTAGTACCCCCTGTACTGGGTGAAACTCGGGTTTGGCCGACAACTTTACTATGTTTCTGCGTTACAGCTATGATTACTGTGCCACAGCATGAAGTGGGCCGAACCTGATAGCGAGTACTTAACCATTCAACATGGAACAGCTTCCGTCACGCTATTCTCCTCTAATGACCGACAAGGTCTTCCATTGCATTCCCGTGTTCTACGGGATAATAGTCACATTGCTGTTCCAACTTGTCGTGGATGCAGCAGATGCGGTCTGGCTCATATGGTGGATTACAAGAAGCCATGACGATGGTACGTTGCGGTGGTTCCCTTGCAAAGCATCTCCTTCCAAACTGAGATGAAAAGGTGTGGAGCCACTGAAAATTTTGGTTAGTTGTTCTATTGGATTGGCCATCTGGGAAGTTTATGCAGCCTTCATCGCTTCTGTAGGGTAAGACGAACACCCGAATTTGGTATTGTTATGAGCTTGACTAGAATTTGACAGGCTCTACGGTGCCTTCTGCAGAAAACGTTTCATGAAGAACTTTTGGAAACCACAGGCATTCGTCTGGCTCTGTCATATTGGTATTGGTATTTGGTACCTCGTTACATACTACCGAGTTTATCGGGACGAAAGACACTGTAGGGAGGACATTAGTGAGCGCGCTGAAGACAGCGATGCTGAGCTCTGTCAACACCTTCTTTCATTCGGTGGTGCCCCTCTGCCCTATGTGTGGGCTACCTTTATTATTCAGACTGTGATTCAAACTCGTGCGTCACCTTTTCCCCTGGTCATATATCATGTCGAACTCAAAAACTGGTAGTGGTCCTCCACTTTCTTTGGCATTGGCGGAGAGTCCTCAACACCTACAACGTAGTTGAGCAGAAAGAGGTTGCTGGTGTGAGCGAGGGAGGGCACTATTATGGCAACGCGGCAGTCAGGCCGGTGGTGCTACAACTCGGGCATCGCCTGCAACTCAATGACTCTTCTGAAATGACCTTGTTACCCACCATGAGTTCTGCGACCAGCCACATGAAATCAATACCCTAAAAATCGTGGGCGCTCAGGCTGAACGTGGCCCCAGTTTGATGTCGAGATCAGCGATTTCCGACCCAATTAGGTATAATGTAGTATATAGTATACATATATGATTGTCATATGCATCCGGAATTCGGTGATTTCAGGCGCAGCTCATTGTGGCAGTCCAGCCGGTGCAATCAATCAAATCAATTCCTTGCATGCCAAGCCTACATGAGGCTATGCAGCGCGTGATATAAAAGCAGGAGCATCTGATGTTATTATCTCTCTTTACGACGACCGGCCCAACTCTTCCTCTTTCCATCTGTCTATGTCTCCCAAGTTTCTTTGTTGCCTCCCTCTGCGATTTGGAACCCTTGTGATCACACTTATTCAGCTTATCATTTGCGGCCTCGCAGCTGGTGGCTTCTGGTACCTCATTTGGTGGACTAGAGACGAGGGAATCTGTAAGTCGGCTTGTAATCCCTTCGGAGATCGTTGTTAAGCGTTGAATTCCTGCCTTTCTTAGATCACGATCTGCAAAATAATGTTAAGATCGCTTTCATCGTTGCCGGTGCTGTTTATACCTTTGCCGCCGTTATCGGTCTTCTCGGGTAAGCCTTGGGTCCGGTGTCATCTGGTGTGCGGGCCCTAACGTCATTCTAGTTTCCTAGGAGCCATCTTCAAGAAGAAGGGACTAGTCAGAACATATTTGGCAGTCCTCTATGTCACTCTAATGCTTCAGACAGCCTCTGGGATCTATTCGCTCGTGATGTTCTATCACTTCCGCGAGTTCCCAGGAGCTAGGACAGACTGTGTTAACAGTACATCGGATACTACAGTAGTTGACTTCTGCAAAGCCTTGGAAAAGGTATCCAATATGCCGCTGTGGAGCATCTGGGTGTCCACCCTCGTTCCGATCGTTGTCGTCGCCTGTAAGCTTCTTTACACTGAACTGATGTAGAATGCACATTTCTGATCGAACTAATTGTACTTTCAGATGCTTGCTATGTCGTACATAGCTACGCCACGCGTCTCACTAAACAGAGAGCTGACCGCGAGATCATCGCGACACGCTCCTTTGCCACAGGGCCTGAATACACTGCCGTCAAGCCGCATGAGGATACTCATCCCTTGACCCAGCCCACTTACAACTACCCTTATTCCGATGCACCTCATTCATTCGGCAACACTCCAGGTCACGTTGACGGTTACTATCACTCTGAGAACAAAGTGTAAAGTAATGTTCTTGGTCTATCTTCTCAGTTGCACACATCTGGACATTATTTGGACATTATGAATCTTACATTAATATTATAATATATCCACGTGGTTGCCATCCGTTATCATTGAGAGTCTGGTGACGAGTTGCTTGTTGAGTCTTGGACAGAGAAGTTTGTTCGTGAATGGCAGTACCAAAAAGTCGACACCAGAAGAAAACATCAACATCCGAATTTATTTCCGGGGTCATTTTTATGAGTGTTGGTTGCTGGCGACGTACCATCAATGTTTTGCATTGCTTGGCAATAGTACAAGTGTGTATATCCTAAGTGTTCGGTGCCCGCAGCCGTATTCCAATTTCTGGTCCGCACAAATAACCACTGTGGTCACCATGTCTGACGACTTCTTACGACTTGTATCATCTGCCAATCCAGCGGTGCGGCAGTATCGGCCTGCCACGACCAACAATGGTTATCCTCCATCGGCTGGCCCATACAATGAACGACAACGCTCCGATCCACAACTTCTTGACCCATTCTTTGACGACGATGATTTCAGGGATTCTGAATCGGCTTTTGGTCAGCTACAAGCAATGGAGTCCCGGGAGAGTGATCTACCACTGGGTCAGGCGGCAGCCGCTCCTGCTGGTCATTCTAAAGTCACAATTGGGGACGATGCTCCGCAGGGATGGAATTTTGATGACTTGACATCTTCAAATCAGGTGCCATTCTCGGGGTCTGGTACTTTTCCTGGGGTAAGGACACAAACACCAAAATCACCTACGGTTCCGAAGCGCAGAAAGTGGAAATGGCCATGGGAGAAAGAAAGAATTTTGACCAGGGAGCGAGTTATTGCATTGAACAATAGCGCAGCAAACGCGGAATTTTGTTCAAATTTTATCTCTACTAGCAAATATAGCTTGGCGACATTTCTGCCCAAGTTCTTGTTCGGTGCGCAATATGAAACCTCGTCTCTCTAATTGTCACTAACCAGCTTCCAGAACAATTCTCAAAATACGCTAACTTGTTTTTCTTATTCACTGCATGTATACAGCAGATACCTGGTGTATCTCCAACGAACAGGTGGACTACCATTGCACCCCTGGTAATAGTTTTGTCAGCCTCGGCATTCAAGGAAGTACAAGAGGATCTTGTGAGTACTCCATGATTTGTTTCAACTCAAACCTGATAGCTGTATTCAAGAAACGGCACCAATCTGACTCAGAGCTCAATTCACGTTTGGCAAGAGTCATGACTCAATACGCGGGATTCACGGATAGGAAGTGGAAGGATATCCGAGTGGGAGATGTGGTGCGGCTAGAGAATGATGACTTCATTCCTGCAGACATGATTCTTCTCAGTTCGAGTGAACCGGAGGGTCTGTGCTATATTGAAACCTCCAATCTCGACGGGTATGTATCTGTGTGTGTTTCGTCTATTTGTTCCTCAATTTTATAGTGAAACCAATCTCAAAATCAAGCAAGCCAACCCACAAACCTCGTCGTTCACCTCTCCCGAACTCGTCAATCATCTACGGGGCTTTCTCCGCTCTGAGCACCCGAACAACTCTTTATACACCTATGAGGGCACTCTAGAGCTTATCACGGATCAAGGGACTCCAAGGCAGGTGCCGCTAGGCCCGGACCAGATTCTTCTCCGAGGGGCACAGATACGGAATACTCCCTGGACGTATGGGCTTACGATTTTTACCGGCCATGAGACGAAACTCATGCGAAATGCGACGTTAGTACTATCTTCGTGGACAAGAGTATGTGAGCTGATTTCATGTGTCTTTAGCGCTGCTCCTATCAAGCGAACTGCCGTAGAGCGTCAAGTCAATGTCTTGATTTTATTCCTGTTTTTTATTCTCCTGGCATTGTCTATTGGTTCTACAATCGGTAGCAGCATCCGCTCATGGTTCTTTTCGAGTCAACAATGGTATCTATACGAGCAAACGTCCCTGAGTGGACGAGGTGAGTGTGATTATCTTGTTGATATGACGAGGAATGGCTAATATCAACTCCGCAAGCCCGTGGTTTCATCGAAGGTTCACTATTTCGTCTCAATTTCGGAACAATGCTTTTTGATCATTTACGTGCTGTCCAGATATCTTCACGTTCATTATCTTGTACAACAACCTGATCCCTATCTCTCTCATCGTCACGATGGAAGTGGTCAAGTTCCAACAGGCTCAACTTATCAACTCTGACTTGGACATGTACTATGCCAAGACCGACACGGCTGCGCTTTGTAGGACCTCTTCGCTGGTTGAGGAGCTCGGTCGAATTGAATACGTGTTCAGCGATAAAACTGGAACTCTTACCTGTAACGAGATGGAATTCCGTTGTTGTAGTATTGGCGGTGTACCGTATGCAGATGTCGTTGACGATTCAAAGCGAGAGGGCACCGATGGATGGAAGACTTTTGCGGGGATGAAAAGTCTGCTAAGCAAGCATTCTAATCATTTTGTGGATACATCGACATCCGACAGTATAGACGAGGAGTCGAAGCAGAGGGAGACGCTTGTTGAATTCCTTACTCTTCTGGCTGTTTGTCATACTGTCATTCCTGAGATCAAAGACGAGAAGGTGGTTTATCAAGCTAGCAGCCCGGACGAGGTAGCCCTGGTTGCTGGTGCAGAACAACTTGGCTTCCAATTCCATGTTCGTTCTTTTTCTCTTCCCCATGCTCTTAGTCCATTGGTTCATCAAAGGTGTACCATAGGTGCGAAAACCCAAGTCTGTCTTTGTCAAGATCATGGGCCAAGATCGGGAATACGAAATTCTCAACGTTTGCGAATTTAACTCAACCCGCAAAAGAATGTCAACTGTTGTTCGAGGACCCGATGGAAAGATCAAGCTTTACACCAAAGGCGCGGATACTGTCATTTTGGAACGGCTGAGCAAGCACCAGCCTTACACCGAGAAGACTTTAGTCCATCTTGAGGACTATGCAACAGAGGGCCTACGAACACTTTGCATTGCCTTCCGTGATATTCCGGAACAGGAGTATAAGCAATGGTCTGCCATCTATGATCAGGCTGCTACCACTATCAGCGGTCGAGGAGAGGCTCTTGACCAAGCTGCCGAACTCATCGAAAAAGACCTCTTCCTACTCGGTGCTACAGCCATCGAGGACAAACTCCAGGACGGAGTCCCCGATACAATTCATACACTCCAGATGGCCGGGATAAAGATCTGGGTGCTGACTGGTGATCGTCAGGAGACTGCTATCAATATTGGAATGTCATGTCGACTCATCTCAGAGTCTATGAACTTGGTACGGACTTATTCTCTTATCCGTCACCGGTGCTGATATCCTTCTAAGGTTATTGTTAATGAAGAGACTGCGCATGATGCTCGGGAATTTTTGGAAAAGCGACTGTCTGCTATCAACAACCAAAGAAATACTGGTGATGTTGAAGATCTGGCGCTAATTATAGGTATGAATTTCGGGTTACATGATATTGCTATCTCATCGCTGTTTGTTTGATTTCTGCAGATGGAAAGAGCCTAACTTTTGCCTTGGAAAAGGAATTGTCAAAGACCTTCCTTGAGCTCGCTATAATGTGCAAGGCCGTCATTTGCTGTGTGTATTTATCATTTGATGCAAACATGGTTCACACCAATTATCACCACACAGGTCGTGTGTCGCCATTACAGAAGGCGTTGGTTGTGAAGCTCGTCAAGAAGAATCATCAAGCCCTGCTGCTCGCCATCGGTGATGGTGCTAACGATGTTAGCATGATCCAGGCTGCACATGTTGGCGTTGGTATCTCTGGCGTAGAGGTGTGTGATTCAGTGATTCGGTGTGTGAAGTTAGCAGGTAAATGATGGACGTATCAGGGCCTACAAGCCGCTCGTTCTGCGGATGTTGCTATCTCCCAGTTCAGGTTTCTGAAGAAATTGCTCCTCGTACATGGTGCTTGGAGTTACCGGCGATTGTCCAAATTGATTTTATGTACGTCTCCACTCCGTTGATTTGCAGACTACGTTCTGATTGGTTACAGTCTCTTTCTACAAGAATATAACATTGTATATGACGTTGTTCTGGGTAAGTCTGTTGCCTGGGTCTCCTTCAGCAATCGAGACTGATCACCTAACTGCAACGTTAAAAATGTTCTAGTTTTCGTTCTTCAACAACTTCTCCGGTCAGATCGCATTTGAGTCTTGGACACTGACTTTTTTCAACGTTGTTTTCACTGTCTTGCCTCCACTTGTCATTGGTGTCTTTGACCAGTTTGTTTCGGCACGGTTCCTGGACCGCTACCCGCAACTCTACATGCTGGGACAAAAGAATGAGTTTTTCACTAAGACTTCGTTCTGGCTGTGGATTATGAATGCGTTATACCACAGCATTGTAAGTCAGCCATCGTGCATCGATTGACTTTACTAAATTCGGGTCCAAGGTCCTATTTGGCTTTTCAGTGATACTTTTCTGGGGGGATCTCAAACAAGCGAGTGGTTTGGATTCTGGACTTTGGTTCTGGGGAATTACCCTGTATCTTGCTGTCCTTCTAACTGTTCTTGGAAAGGCAGCCCTGATATCTGAGTAAGTAGCATTTACATTATTCATTAACAGAGGTTGACAGTCTGTAAACAGCATTTGGACAAAGTACACTGTCGCTGCTATTCCTGGATCATTCGTTTTCACCATGCTGTTCTTGCCAATTTATGCCGTTGTTGCTCCGGCGATCGGCTTTTCTGCGGAATACTTTGGCCTTGTGAATCGACTATGGACCGATGCGGTCTTCTACTTTGTTCTTCTGCTGATACCTATTTTTTGCTTGGGACGTGATTATGTCTGGAAATAGTAAGTATTGTACTCTTATGTCTGGAAGACATTAGATTCATCAACTCTCTACAGTTACCGGAGGACGTATATGCCGTCCTCGTACCATATCGTTCAGGAATTACAAAAGTACAATATACCCGATTATCGGCCAAGACAGGAACAGTAAGAGTTTGTTTCAATTGAAATTGTGGAGACCCCTCATCTCTTTGCTCTTGTGACCAGGTTTCAAAAGGCGATCAAGAAAGTGCGTGCGGTGCAAAGGATGCGCAGGACGCGTGGATTTGCGTTCAGTCAAACTGAAACTGCTGGAAAGCAGGACCAGACGAGGGTCATTCGTGCCTATGATACGTCGAAGTCGAATGCTCGACCGAGCGGATATTAGTTCTATTTTCCAGTATTCATTGCTTGCTGTGGGACGTAGATAGAACTTTCTCTTTGATTAGATAGACGGGACGACGTAATTTGTATTGCATATGATTGTCTAATGGTACGACTGTTCACCATATCTGATGTTCTGCGTTATTGACACTTACCGGGCTCTGAGTAGGATGTTTACAGTCTATCCTATCATCAGCCCTTGTATGATAAATGATGTGTAAATTATGACGTACAGGAAAGGGATGAAACTGATGGAGTCTGGCGCTGGCAATGTCAATACAAACGAAGTCGAGCCAAGTCCAGGAATTTCAGTTTGTGTCTGGAAGGCTCATTTGGTCCGCAGAATCGATTCATAATCGATTCATAATGCTTTATGAGGACCTGTAAGGTATTTTTATCTGAGCACATGGGAATGTTCATCAATGTTGTGCAGAAAACTGATCAGTTGTCATCAACTTGGGATCACACAGGAAGTGAATAGTGAATGGTGGTGACAGGATTGTGTTTCAACTACTTGTAGCTAGGACCCCGGATATCTCTTTCGGAGGCTGTTTCCAAACTTGTCGCACCCAAACCTAATAACAGCCCTCATATATCAATGTCGGAATCTGGGAATTGTGCGAGCCTGCGCGATGCACATGCCAGCTTTCAGTTTTATTGTTTTCATTTTTATCGTGTTACTGTGGTCAGACGGTCTTACCTGCGCGCTCAATTATTGAAACAATAAGACCAGCAAAATTTTGACAATGTTTTTCATTGCTAACGGAGAAGTAGACGATGACCTCTGTTAGCTCTTTCTTTCTGCCAAAACATGATTACATCATAAAGTTGAACATTGTGAAAAGGCTGCAACACAGAAAGCCCAAACTTGTCGGATCAAGCTCAGTTTCCGGGGTCTTGAGGGAGATGCCGACGACGACCTTGACAACAGTATCAATGATACGGCCTCAGCACTTAAATACTGACCAAACCCTTGTTGTGTATGTTTTCTGAGAGACTGTGTCTTACTCATTCATTTTATTTTCCCCTTTCCCTTGTTTTTGTCGTGCCGGCTCGCGTCAGGAAACGCTGATTCCCGTTATTCCAGAAGAGAACCATCGTCAATAGTCTATCATCATCATCATCATGTCACTCAAGGCTGAGTTGGAGACTTGGGCTGCGGCACTGAAAGCATACGATGAACAGGAATTCGAGAAAGCTCTAGATTTTTTCTCAGTGTGTCTCTGCTTCTGCCTCATACTTGTTGGAGGAGTCGTTGATCAAGAGGACTGGTGTTGACAGCGTATTGCAGATTCGTCCAAAATACTCACGAACATGGGGTTGATCTATGCGACCTTGGGAGAGCACGAGGCAGCCGTTCAGCGTTTCACCGAAGCCACCAATCTCGATCAGTATCTAGCTGTTGCGTATGTTGTCCAATTTCTGTTTGTGGCTCAAGAGGTATATATATTTTTTTCACAGGCATTTCCAGTGTGGGGTCTCGAACTTTTTGCTCACTCATTATGACCTTGCCTTGAGAGATTTTGAGCAGACGTTATTTCACCTCCGAGGGAACCAGGTGATGTGAGTCCTCCGTATCCCCTCAGTGGACCTGAGATCCGACCCTAGCTACACAGTAACTATGAACAATTGGGACTCAAGTTCCGTTTGTTTTCTGCGGAAGCAATGTACAATAAGGGACTTTCGCTAATATATATGGGAAGGGTGCAAGAGGGTTTGCAGGATATGCAGGAAGCGAGTCGGGATAAGGCCATTGACGATCACAAGGTCATCGACGAGGCTATACGAGACCGTGGAGAGGGATACATGGTTTTCAGTGTGGTATGTTGCCATGATTTTTTAAATCACTCTGTTAATGATTGTTCAAGCCTGTTGGCATTCTCTATCGCCCCTCCGAGAAAAAGTTGAAAAATACAGCCACTAGAAATTTCTTGGGAGAACCGGTCAGAGTCTCTAGCAGCTGCAAATGTAGGGATTCCAATTTACCTCGCTTTTTAGATCCTAGTTGCTGCAAGTGATGCAAATGATGCTTTCACCACCTTTACCGGATCTACTCGACTGAAACAAGGAATCAATCCCAACGGTGCTTATGTTGATCAACCAGAAGCTAGCGTTACTAGGACCGCAAGCTTGCCAACAGTTACTCCTGGGACAAGTACGCTGTCTTGTATCCTTGCCATTTAGAATGTTGCTTAACTCCTACAGAAACAACTGTAGATTTCTCACCAGTGGAAATCAAGCGTGCTGCGTCAACAGTGTCTTCCAGTGTCCGTGAGCTCGCTCCTCCGGCTAGAGATTCGCCCTCTAGTGTGAATCGTGACAATGCCAAACCAAGATTGACAAGAAACCCGACGCAGATCACGCCTAGTGGGTTTTCCTCAGGTACTGGCATCGGGGGACTTGTTCGTGACCTAAGCGTCCAGAAACCAAATGATGCTCGTACTATCGTACCTCACGATACCAGTCCTACTCCTCCGGAAGGTAAAAATTACTTACAAGCGCTCCAATAGGCCTGTACTGACTAATATCCAGTATCAATATCAAAGGGGAAGAGTACTCGTCTCACGGAATTCTATGACAATTACCTTGATTCATACGATGATTCCACATCAGTACCTACTATACCAAAGTCATTGGCCGCCCCTGATGACTCCGTTGCTGCCTGGGTACGAGGCAATGCCACCAGTGCTCCACCTATCAGCATCTCTCGCAGTGGTTCGCGAGGCCCCCCTGTCAATCCCTATGCGTTAAGTTCTGGCAGTGTAATGAGGAGAAAGCTATCACGGAGACCTACTCAACGTGGGGCTCGCATGCAGGGCACCTACAGAGAAGATGAGGAAGAGGGTTATGTTAGCGGGGATTATGATGATGAAATTTACGAGCTCATGAAGATACGTGTCAAGGTTTGTTCCAATTATCTTGTTGGGGATGATAAGGCTTATCGCATCTTCTAGATTCACTATCAAGATGAAGTTCGAGGGATGGCCTTGACCCCTGAGATATCCTTTGAGGAGTTCATGGACAAGCTCGCTATGAAGTTCGACAGGTCTGCCAAGGGAATTGGTCTGAAGTTCCAAGATGAAGACGGTGGAAAAGTCACCCTTGCAGACGAGTCTGATTTCGAACTTGCAATAGAGACTGCACGTACATGCTCCAAAGGCGGAGCTGAGGGTAAACTCGAAATTTGGTGCTCTGATCGACTTTGACCCTGATTTTGTCTGGTTGCCTGCATATTCAGCCCCATGACGCAGAGCGTTCGTCTGGCTTAATACCATTTCTGTACGATGTGCTGTATTGAATATGTTTATGTTTTCTTCCTCTTAGACTTTTGCCCTCGCTAGATTTCCAAGTTGTCTCAACTGATTATCAGTAAAACCATTCACTAGTCCAGCATGCATGTTGCAAGGTGTATATATTCCGTTGTAAACAAGGTAGGTGTCTTTCCCAAAACAAGACTTCTTAAACTATAGCGCAGCAGTCATCACTGATAAGCATGGCTACAATAGACCATCACACGCGCTTGCCCTCCCGCTCTGCTTTACGCAGGACCCGTCGCCGAATGTCCTTATGCAGGCGGTGTGAGTACGAGATAAAAAGCGCAGGCATCCCCACAAGCGTCACAGCCCAGTCCAACAGCGCATGCGACCAGTACGGCGTCGACGTGTTCGGCCGTCCACTCAATGCTGCACCACACGGCAGCCCGACTTTGCTCAGAACAGCGCGCACATACGCTTCAGGTGTAGGTATAAAGGTACTCGCTTTGTGGATCTTGGACAGCTTTGATACCTGGCAAACCCTGTAAGCCAATTGCAGCATGCAACAACTAAGAGACATACAACAAAGTACGTATTGATGTGTTCCACCATAACATGATGCTGGCGCACTTCCTCGGCCAGCGCGCTCGTGAACGTCGCCATGAACGCCTTGGTGGCAGAGTACGGGGCCAACATTGGTGAGGGAATGGCCCCTGCGAATGATCCAATATTCAGAATCAGCCCGCGTTTTCTGTTCGCTTTCGTTAGCATCACCAGCACAGGACAATGAGTCTACGTACTTTTGAACCATGCCCGGCAGAACAGCATGTGTGACTTGTACTGTACTGTTCACATTGACCGCGACAACGTCTGTCATCTCCTCTTGGGGCATGTCCACGAGATAAGCAGGCATAGCATGTCCCTTGCCAACATTGTTCACTGCATACAAAACAATGAGGGCTTGTGATGTGCTAAATGGGCAGTGTGCCACTCACCCAACACTCCAATATCGAACTGTTGCAATACACCTGTGAGCTCTTCGTACTGTTCAGCTTTGGCTTTGGCAAAATCGATGACATGGCTTTGTGCTTTGACGTGGTATCTTGCCTCTGCATAGTAGCTTTTCAGTCCCAGTCACCTAATTTGTACCACCCCTTCCACGATACGTACCAATCTCCTCAGCAGTATTTTTCAATAATTCGAGATTACGCGCAACAAGGAGCACGTTGAATCCTGCCTTGCCAAGCTGTAGGGCAAACTCCTTGCCGATTCCATCCGTCGACCCAGTAACCACAGCCCAAGCTCCCTTTCTAGAGCCGAACTTGGACAGCTGTTCATACAGTCAGTAAGACTGGTTGGACCTTCACTACACTTCACGCACACTCTTTCCAGGAAGCACAAATGTCTGTAACAGAACGGATAGAGCTTGGTATAACAAGCGACTGACATTCAGCACGCCAAACATCAGGATCACATGAGACACATATGGTCTGCTGTAAACTTATTCCCTCTAGATAAGCATCACATATCAGCAATTCAAGCAAAACCAAAACTTACTGGAGTTCAAGACTTCCTGTACTTTGATCAGGTCCATTGTTGACGATGCTACGAAGAGAGCGGGATCGTACAAAAAGAATCAAAAACGTATCGTTGCCACGACACATCGATGCTAATTATGTCATCAATTCCCTTAAGAGTTTTCCCTTTCATTTCCGTCCTACTCCTTTTATGGGTCTTTCTGGACGGAAGGTCAAGCAAAGGATTGGTCATGATCCTCGGAATGTGTCATGGGTCGATGGTTCGTCCTCAAATTATACGAAATCATATCCACATACTCATGGATCTACAAATTAATAGACGCGACACGATTTGGGTCAAATTATCTCGCAAAATTTGGCTGGGAGTCGAGTAAAGGGCTGGGAGTGAGTGGAGAGGGACGTACGACACATATCAAGGTCGCTCAGAAACTGGATATGATGGGCATTGGTGCAGCACATCAACAGGATCCGAATGGAGTTGCATGGAAGCAGAATAAGGATTATGAGAATCTGCTAAAGAGGTTGAACGAAGCTGATGGTGTTGAGGAAGAAGTACAGACGGGAAGTGGGTTTGACGGATTCGTGAAACCTGAAGGGGATGCCGGTGAGGAGGATGAAGAGGATGAGAAGAAAAAGGAAAAGCGAAAGCGAAACAAGGACAAGGTGGATGAAGACAAGGATAAGAAGAAGAAGAAACGGAAGAGCGATAAAAATGTTGAGGACACCGATAGAAAATCGAAGAAAAAGAAAAGTCTCGACAGCAACGAACCCGCCTGTGATCCTGACGTGAAGTCTACTGAACCTGTGACACCGAGAGCCTCTCCTCCCGAACCTCTACGTGAAGTTAAGCGAAAGGCTTTACGCATTATACCACGGCATAGATCGTACGTTGTATCAGCTAGATTATCTGAACGTTGACAAATAGATCAGCAGACACAGGGCACGCCATATTGCTGCCAAGTCCATTGGATTGAAATCTGCAGCAGCAATATCTGAAATCCTTGGCATCGCTCCATCACCCTCTTCGGCTTCTTCATCTGGTACTCAACCTCCACAAGGCAGACTGACATCCGTTTACGATGACAATGGTGATGCCCCGGACACCGACAAGATCACAACTTCAACGAAGACTTTGCAGGATTACTTCAAGGAGAAAATGGGTAATGCAAAGAGATTAACGAGTTCGGTTGCAGTTCCAGGAGCTGGTGAAGTAGATTGTGATGATAATCCTCGTGCTGGTCTTGGATCACGACTAGCTCCCAAGTTTTCGGCACATGTGTCATCCAACTTTATGACAACGACTTCATTGACTCCGAAGGCAGCGACGGAAAAAGGAAAAGAAAGTTATTACGCCGTAGATTAGATAAGATTGACCTCATATTTGACGGAAAAACGTGATTCCGCTTATGAATCACCGCTGGCCTTTCTGCCCGTTGTGTTCCTTATGTAGTACCCTCATTCGATGAAAGTCAAAGATCTCATACACTCTCCAAGGGTCAGCCAAGTCCCCAGCTCTTTGTCTCCCATCCCAGACCACAGAGCTGCTCTCTATCATCAGGTTGGTCTTGGTTCCTTCTGTCCCAATTGTAATCCTGACCACCATATTCATGCCCCAGCACATAGAGGCACATAACATGCTGCATCAGACGCCCTCTGACCCGCCCTCTCGCATACCATCCCCACTAGATGGCAACACACGCCATCCCTCTCGGCACGCAAGTATTGCAATTATTGGAATGCCTGGAGGTTCAATATCCGCGTCCTTCAATCCGTGAATCTAATACTTATGAGGCACACAGTCGGCAAGACTACGCTCGCCTCGATAACGGCAAAGGCTTTGGGATGGGAGGTGCTCGACACCGATGCCATACTCGAAATGAGATACCAAATGTCAATATCAGAATTCATCCTCAGTCGAGGATACAACGCCCTGCGAAGTGCTGAGTCTGAAGTCCTTACGAGCATGCTCCGCAATAATCCTACGGAGAAGGTTATTGCTTGTGGTTCTCGGTCCATTGAGCTCGAGGAGAATCGAATAGCACTCAGGAAATTCCGCGAACATAGCCTGGTCATTCATGTTATTCGAGACAAGGAAGCTGTCGCCGCTTATGTGCAGAAGTCTGTCGTCCATGATCAGGACCCAGATGAGTGGGCACGACTGGCTATGCTGTTTCGCGAATGTTGTTCATTCGAGTTTGCCTCGCTCACGGTCGAGGCGCCACAAGACAGGGAGGATGTGTCGATGGAAGCGAACGCAAACGAATTGTCGGTCATCTTCAAGCCTGTAGAGAAAGACTTTTTCAGGCTACTCCGTTTCATTCACGGCGTTGATACCAACAAAGTCTCTACTCACCATCATAGGTCGTATTTCCTCACACTCACATATGACGACTTGAACAAGGCAATACCACATCTCGAAGATCTATCTGTTGGACTTGATCTTTGGGGTATCCGCGGCGATCTTTTGGCTTCCTACGATCCCAACTATCTCTCCTTCCAAGTCGCAACTCTCCGCCGGCATTCTACCCTTCCTGCAATATTCACGATCCGTACCAAATCTACAATGGGAAATTATCCGGATATAGAGGCTGACAATGCCCCACTCCTTGAACCACTCACCTCCCTCTGTCAACATGCGCTTCGTCTTGGCATTGAGTATGTGGAACTACAATTCGACTATCCTCGTTCGGCCATTGAGAGTGTTGTTTCCATGAAGGGAAACACCTCAATTATTGGTACCTATTTCGACAAGAAAGACATTTGTCGGTGGGAGGGCCCAGAATCTAAGCAAGTCTATAACAAGATCGTTGATATGGGCGCAGATGTAGCAATAATGGTTTTTCATGCTAAATCTTTCGAAGATAATATGAGTCTACGGACGTTCGCTTCATCTGTGTCGAGTGGTCCTATACCTCTTGTCGCCATAAACCTGGGAATCGAGGTGAGCCTAAAATTCTCACGATGGTTACTTTATTCAGTTGGTACAGGGAAAGATTTCACGAGCATTGAATCCTTATCTTTCTCCAGTGTCACATCCTCTCCTACCCATTGGCGGAGCCTCCGGCCATATCAGTTTTCGAGAATGCCAATCAATCTTATACCTGACCGGCCTTTTACCAACCAAAAAATTCTATGTCTTTGGCCACCCGATCCCTCATTCGATGTCGCCTGTGCTTCATAATGCTGCGTTCACCACGCTCGGCCTTCCACATACCTATAGCAAAGTTGACACGGCAAATGTAGACGAGATTCGCCGGGTGATGGAAATGCCAGATTTTGGAGGTGCCAGTGTGACTCTCCCACACGCTCGCAACGTTATCCCACTTATTCAGCACCTATCACGACACGCACAAATTATCGGTGCCGTTAACACTATTTTTCCAGTGTCACGGAGTAACCGCCAGCTATTTGGGGATAACACCGATTGGAGAGGAATTAAGAACTGTCTGGAGCGTTCGTTAACGCCTGCACACATGGTAACCTCATCTACCACAGCTCTTGTTTTGGGTGCAGGTGGTTCCGCAAGAGCCTCGATATACGCGCTATATAGGATTGGCGTGGTAAACATATTCGTGTATAACCGAAGCGGTGACAAAACTCAGGCGTTGGTGAATGATTTCCAACGGCTGGATCGCCTCCTACGCGTCAAAAGTCTCGATTGTCTCGCCGTACCTCTACCAATCAATCCTCTACCAAGTATCATTGTGTCTACTGTTCCTGCATTTGCTGGGGCCGTTGACTCCAAATTGGCAGAGCCTGTGGATATCGGTTTGAAACTAGACCATTTGTCACTAAACGGGGGCGTTGCTGTGGAGCTTGCCTACGAAACACGGATGACACCTTTATTAGCACTTGCAGGAAAGAGAAAATTACAAGGCTCACCCTAGGTCGGTGTAGAGGGTATCAAAGTGTTATTAGAGCAAGGATTTGAACAGTGTAAGATATGGACTGGGAGAAGAGCCCCTGGAAAGCAAGTAAGAGAAAAGGTTTTAGAGGTCTATAATGAGATGATACGTGGATGTCAAAGTCAACCCTGAGAGGCATTAGCGTGTAGAATGGCCGTAGGTACTTTCTGATATGAACAGTGTAGTGTACAGGCATATCCAGTGTACTCTGGGACTATTATCTGCAGAGTTCATCAGCAATGTTGAATTGGCGATATTGTGTGATGAGCAAAACATGTTATTTACAGTGTAGAGGGGGAACTAATTTGCATTGGGCTTATCTTGTATTTCATCTCTGCTATCAACGTCCGCAGTAGTTTGTCCTTCGGCATTAGAAAGCTCTAAAGATGCGAGAACTTGTGGAATCACATCAATATGCACATTCTGACCCCAGAGAATGTCCAGATGCTCATAAGTGTGAAGACGTTTTGCGATGGTGTGACCAGGAAGCTGTGCCAACATTGTATGGATGTCAACGAGGCTATCCGAGTCACCCCACAAAAGCACGATCGGAGTGACGATATTTCGAGTAGGAAATCGTACGGGTCGATAGGAGCTGACAGAAGTCGCAACAACTGGAGAAAGAACGTCATCATCGTACATTTGAAAAGCGGCATTGCGCATTATTTGGAACCAATGTACAACCGACTTGACAGATGTAAATGAGTAAAGGTGAGCGTAAGCGGCAATTTTCTGGTGTGGAGGGATGCTGCGATTATGCCAATTAAAGAGCCAAAGGAGCGAGGTGTCGATGAAAAAGGCAAATATTGGAGGGTAAATGATGGATTGCCAGAAAGTAGCTGAAGAGAGGATGGATTTACGACCAAAAATAAGGTAGAGGAGGGTTGGGCTAGTAATGTTGACTGAGTCTAGTGCCGTTTAGACAGAAGGAGGAGCTTACGACGCCTTCATCAGTGCATCGACTATCGGGGCTGCTAAGCCCGCTGGGCTCATCGCGGGAGCAAGGGCAATAAAGACGTTGACCTTTTCATTCAATTGAGGATGAATGCTGAGAGCCGCAAACGCTTGTGCTGTTCCTTGACTAAAACCGATATAACTTAGCTGCGGCGCCTTCGTCACCTGCAAAATGTGGTTGATCGTATCCGGAATGTCATGCCACGCGAAGTCATCAATGCTGGAGAGAAGATCAGCAGAGAATTACATCTCACCATAAGCGAGTATATTTTACCTATAATCCCAAAATTTAGACGTGCCGGGGCCATGATGAATCGACTTCTTTGAATACTTGTTCCCTCTAATTGACACAACATTGTTAGTCAGGGAGGAAAGTTGAAGGAAGTAACGACTTTTAACCTGTTGTTGCCCAACCACACATCATAGCCCCGCTCCGCGAGTACGAACGCCAGTGATCGTTGTGGATCTGTGAGGCAGACCCACACCTCACTATTCATTAGCAAGCCATGGTGAAGGTACACAACAGGCTTTCCAGTGCTGGTTCCAGGACTGTTTCTCTTTTCCCCCCGTCTCCCCGGCAACCGATGGAGGCCGAGAAGATAACCGTCCTTGGTCAGAACAACATGCTCTTCGTGAATGTACCCATATATTCGGCAGAGATCCTCAAAGTCCCTGGCCTTGAGGACTTTCTCCGACGTACGTATCTCTTCGGAAGGGTATTCTTCGCCGCGGAATTGGTTGAAGAGTTTGCGGGACCATCTATAAAACCAATTGATTACGCACTTGGGGAGAAGTAGAATAACAAATTTGAGAACAGATGCAAATGCAAGTATGGAGAAGCTCAAAGTTATTGCGAGATATTCGTGAATTGAAAGTCGCCCAAGGAAAGGGATACGCATTGTTGATCTCAAAAAGCCACAATGTTCTGGGGTCCGAGTGGACAAGCTTCCAGGACCCCTGGAACCCTCATGGTGGGCGTCTACATGTCATGATATTTGGTAAGCGTCTTTTTCTGATGGCGTTCATCCTCCAGCTCTCTGCCCTGGCACTAGTTTTGTGTACCTTGTGTTATCTCATGATCCAAACTCCAAGCACTGCGAAAAATCCATTAGATATTGCTATTGCTACGCATATTGAGTTGACCCTCAGGCACCTGGTTCCTGGAGAGGCGATCGAGGCAATCAAAAAGACGCAAACTCAGCTGGCCTGCTATATACAACACGGCACCTGGATAACACAAGACAGAAATCACGCTCATTATCGTCACGATCTGAACTGCCTTGAAAACTGGTCGTCATTAGAAGACTTAAATCTACCCCAAATAACAAACTTACTCTGTAGTCACATCTCTGGGAAGAGAGTTCACCTCGTGGGTCCACGGGCATTCTACCACGCACAAACTCTCCTCCTTCAAGCTCTTGCACTACATGATAACAAGAGTTATTCTAGCAGAGGCCCAGAGAGTGGGGCACACTATTTTGTCTGTGGTGGTTCGCGGAACAAGCAACAGCCACCTTCAACATTACCGTTCAATCCTCGCAATGCATCCTTTCCTAGCCGAATTCCGTCAGTCGAGTCTACTCGCTTGTCGTTCTCTCTCTCGGATCGCCTACAAGGTTCACAACACCGAATGGTCAGTCAACCGGTCGTAGATCCTCGAACTGGAATCAGGACGTATATTTCTGAATGGTTTTCAAAGACGCAAAAGGCACAAATTCTAATTGTGAACAAAGGTCCTATACCTGCCCCTGCATCAACTTTTGGTAGTCCTACGGGTAACTGGTCCTTTACAAAACTAATACCTCAGGAAGTGCGCACAGGACTCCAGGATAACGATCTTACATTTCGGATAATTAATGCAGCTCTGTATGCAGTGTTCCAGGAATACTTGCCTGATCTCTTACAAGCTTTTGATGCCCTTCACTTGACAAGTAAACCTCAGCGAATATTCTTTGGGTCTTGGTATCAGCAACCTATCTGCACCAACGCTGGTTTAAGTTCCGGCATTCGAACCACCAGCCTCATATGGGAGAGGAATACGAGCGCAAGAATTCGACAAGTTGATCCATGGACTTTGTACTACAATGCTCAAGGTTGGCATACAATGATTTTGTCTTGTCCTTGCTCACCTGCTTATGGCAGTGTATATCATTGACCAAGTTCTTCCTGCAATTCTTCCCTACTTCAACTTTACATACATTCCCATGAACCTTCCCCTCATTCCTGAATTCCGTGAGTTTGAGACTCAAGGACAACGAAAGGATTGCCTACGAGTGTCTCATGATCACCCAATCGGCCACAGTCTGCAACTGGCTTTAATGAAGGCACTGCTATACTACTTTCAGAATCAATGATAAAATCAATTGAATGTAGATATAAATTCCATGACGATTTTAATGCTTCGTGAGCTTATTCGTTTTCTTATGCTGTAAGGCTCCTTGCATCATGAAACCACCTTGGTTGAGAGCCTCTTTCGCAACTTCGGAGATACGTTTCCATCGATCAGAACCTAGTTTTGTTCCCCCATACCATCTGAACACGACCACAACTACATTGTGACAGTTCGATAATTCGAGAAGCCTCGAAAGCCGGTCTCCGCTGCCACTTTCTCCACCATCACTCTGCCCACATGCCAACTTTTCCTGCTCCTGAGCTCTTTGAGTTGACCGGTAGGCATACATGCAGCAGGTCGCACGTTTCAAACACGGCAGGGATGTCAAGTGGTCGAGAAATGCAGACATCAATGTGGCAGCTGGCAAATGTGTTGCGTGGGCCTGGAAGGCCGATTTGCGGTCCGTTACGCGATGCGACATGTAGACTTTATATGGCCAACAACTGTCTATTGCTGAGGAGTCATAGAGTGAACAAGGGGGTCGAAAAACATTTCTGTCATTCTCACGTTTTATCACTTTGCCAACCCTCGATTTTGATGCTGTACATGGAGCTGAAGGCAAAAACCATCGTTTCGAGATTAGTATTGCGGGAGATCGATGGGGTACATGTGAATAAGGGCTCCAGTTGTACGTTTTCAATAACATGGAGTGGAGATATGGCATACAATAAAGATATGATTGCCTCATACGATTAGTGTGCATACCCATGCGACAGCCTATAGAACAAAATACTGGGGACCTGTCACTTGAATCTTCGCTACATGTTGGATGACATCAGCTTTTGGCGTATGACGACTCTCTCGGGTTGACTGGAACCATTTGTTCGATATATAACCAGCTTCTGGATCAATGGCGACCAATTGGGACTCAAAACAAAGCAAGCTAGCGCAAACTTTCCTTCCATGTGGGCCGATCTTTTTCTGACAATGACTTTTCCGCCAGCAGGACAAAGATCTTCATGACCTAATTTACGATGACGTTATAAGTTTTTGTGGATGGAGTTGGAATCACGGTTGTCTGTCTCGCTTTGGTTTTCACAACAAATCTCTTGTGTTGACGACAACGGATTGGTTCCGCAAGCTGTGAAAGCCAGCGAGGCGAATTGGCACATGAGTAAATAGCTATTCTAGCTCCTTCCCAATCCATCAATCTGCCCTCATCTTCGCGGAATGCCTTTTGTTGTGCGCACGTTGAATTTCGGCTTTGCAAAACTGAAAACCTTTCCGAATCGGCCTAGCACAACTACCTTTCTAAATCGGCCCAGCACAATTGCCTTTCTAAATCGGTCTAGCACAACTGACTTTGTAGGAAGGAATACCCGACGACCTATAAAGCCTTGGACGATCTTGGTGCATCACTTTAACCTGCCTCTCTGAGCATGTCGAGAATTCTCTAGTGACAGAGGAAATTTGGCCCAGGTTGTCCTTGCATAGGAGATCAAGAACCATTTTTCACTGGGATATACTTGATGCAAATTTTCTCGGTCAGGACTGACTTGTCGAGGTGTTAGATATCGCAGGCACATCAGCTCCAAGAATGTTAATATTTTCCTCTGGTGTTCAAGATCGATGACCATCGACCTCCTTTCAGCTCACACCTTTGCCTCCCAAGCTCAGTAGTCTTGACATATCTTAAATGTATAGAAGCAACCTGACACGGGAATTGTATATCTGTAGAGATGATAACTATAGATAGGGACAGTAAGCATAAGAGACAAATGTTCATCTCGCAACATGGCCCGATTGGGTACCCTTGGAATGGACTGTTTCACATATAACCTGACACGGTGATATAGATATTATTTAGACTAGTCAAGCCTAGTTGGTAGTGGAGTATACTCAAACCTTCTGCTAGGACCTCCACCCCCTTCTAGTGTTCTCGACCTTGATCGACGTCTACTAACACCCCGATGCGTATGTCGTGTTCGGGCTACTGATATACTGATCTTGACCTTGGACCCAGGCCTCATCATCCGCAACGATCCTACCACTGTTGGCGACTACATCGCCAACTACATCTGCAAACGGCATGTTTCTACTGTCTTGGCTCTGTCGATCTCAAGGCGGTCAGCTAATAATGACACGACAGCATTAATGAGTTTGCTCCAACTCCTGAGAAGCCTTTCGTCCTCGGTTTGCCAACAGGTTCCTCACCTATCCCAACGTACAGGGCGCTGGTTGAATTGGTAAAGCAGGGAAAGCTCTCGTACGTCTCATAGATATTTCGGATATCGTCATCCTGCCAACCATGTCCTTGTGGTACTTCCGAAGATTCAAGAATGTTGTGACGTTTAATATGGACGAGTATGTTGGCTTGCCGCGCGACCATCCCGAGTCCTACCATACTTTTATGTTCCGAGAATTCTTCTCGCATAGCATGTCGGTTCATTCGATTCATGACAACCGTGCTCATCCATGTTCTAGTTGATATTCCACCTTCTCAAGTCAATATTCTTAACGGAAATGCAGAAGATTTGATCGGAGAGTGTAACGCATACGAGAAGAAGATCAAAGATTACGGAGGGATTGAACTTTTTCTTGGTGGTATTGGTGAAGATGGGCATATCGCTTTCAACGAGCCAGGTAATTGAACATCCTGGTCCTGGGCTGAACTTGTCTTATATCTGAGAAAGGCTCTTCACTGGCTTCAAGAACCCGAATCAAGACACTAGCTTACGATACCATCCTTGCCAATGCCCGTTTTTTCAACAACAATATATCGGCTGTACCTCGCATGGCTCTGACGGTTGGCGTTGCCACAGTACTCGATAGTAAGGAGGTCGTGGTTGTGGTAACTGGACTTCGAAAAGCTTTGGCTCTGAGTAAAGCAATCGGTGAATCTTTGAGAAAAAACGGTTGAATGCGAGAAACTGACTACTTTCTTTTTCGTTTCAATAGAGGAAGGTGTAAATCATTTGGTACGACTGTGAACTACTCGTCAAATTATCAATGTCTAATTCGAAAATGTTTCAGTGGACACTTTCCGCCCTGCAACTACATCCTTGGGCCTTGATCGTTGCTGATGAGGATGCTACATCCGGTTCGTGGTAGTTTGATCTCCCCATTCGACTTTCATCACTAACAGTGTATTGTAGAACTGCATGTTAAAACTGTCAAGTATTTCAAGTCAATTGAATACGTTCAGGAACAAGTAGAAAAGTCTCAGAGGGAGCTTAAAGCTAGAGGGGAAATACCGGAAGAGCAGGTAGGCAGCATGGAGTAGTGATATTTCCCGCAGTGGCATGCTTCAGAATGTAAATTCAATCTACATTATGGGCATCAGAAATTGATGTCGATCCTCACGCGAAAGAGTTCTGAAGGCTTGCGCTTGCACAAAAAATGTTCTTTCAAGACATTTTAGAGGTACTAAGAATTCAAACCTGGGTCTCGGGAACATTAACATCAAAATCTCGAGTGATGACTGCTACACTATAAGTACCGCAGCTTGGGCATTGTTTTTCTGCGGAAGACATCTTTTGATTTCGTCTTTCTCTCAGGAAGGGACAAGCGAGTACCAAATTCATATTTATATATCAGTAACTGAGCATTTTTTTTCCAACAGCGATAAGTATCTCTGTGGAGACAATATCATACATCCAATCTGACCAACGGTAATTTCCATCCCGCATCTCGATGTATACATCAACGCCAGACGTCATTGATTGTTAGGCTCCCGCTAGCAGGGGAGGCATTCGATCGGTTCGGGTCGGACTCCCATGTGATAGCACCGTTGAATTTGCGAATATACTTGTATTCGAAGGAAGTACTGGCAGGAATGTTCACGGTGACTAGATTTCATTGTCAGAGGGAATAGTACGAGATGAATCCAATAAAACACTTACCACTCCAGATGGGATAATTGTCAGCATTAAGTGCAAGTGCATTATCAGGAGACCAGTTGACCAGAGCATCAATGGAGCCTGTCAAGAATATGTTTTCTGTTGAATGGATAAGCAAATCGTACGGTGAAAATAGTTCAATGAAGTACCTCCAAAGACTGTCGTTGCATCGACATTGAAGGTAACTGGAACAGTGCTGCCCCCTCCGCCTCCTCCACCACCTCCACTGCCACCGCCAGAGCACGTTGAAGGAGCAGTCAATCCACTGGCGCCCCAGCTAGCGGGCTTAACACCATTCCTCGCACCATTCGCTGTCAACAAGGCAGTGTAGCTCCAAGTCAAGTCAAGTGCACTAACAGGAGAGCCATCGCTGCGACTATATTGCTCTGCGAGTCCGCCGTTAGAAGGAGTATACTTAGCAACAACAGCTACAAAGCTATCGGCATAATTCTTGATGGACGTGGTCAAGCTATCAAAGGCGGCAGACGAGGATGAGATATTTCCGGGCTGGATTCCAGGGGAGAAGAGGTCAAAGAATGGTTGAGAGACAGCGGTCACTTGAATGAAGTCCTGGTCCTTCCAGACGATAAGTGAGTCATAAAGTTGCTCAGCCACTGCGAGCGTCGCCAAGTACCACGGCTGGACAATCATTCATTACATTTCTTTACAGGAAAAGAAACCGTGCACTCACATTCCCCCCCATATAGCTATCCTCAGGGTATCTTCCTGTGGCAACTCCGATGTTATCAGCAATACCGGAATTGATGGCGTAAAGGTTTCGGAATACATCGACATAATTCAAGAGGTTAGATAGTGCACGGTCAGAGCAGGGTTGGAAGGTAGTAGCGTCGCAACCGGCAGCTGGATCAAAAGTATGTATGCTGGTTAGGACTGTGTTGGCATCTTTCCCGGATCTACCACCTCCTGTGTTGGCAGTCATGTATCCAGCATTGTTCCAATACGACTGGAAAATCTTCAGATACTGAGAGTTAAGAAAAGGGAATGGCGTACCTGTAAGAAACACAGGAGGTTACTGGCTTGCGTCGCGTACACAGAGACACTGGAAGACTGGCCGATAGCATCGGCCAAAGCAATACCTTGACGCAGCGAGCGGTGTTGAACGGCAGTGGTGAAGAAGGATGAGGATGAGACTTCCTCCCACAAGTCAAAACTGCAAAGCGGTTAGAAATTTAGTGACATCGATACAATGGCACATACGTAGTCTGATTCCAATTTTCTGCAACGTAATCGAGGTCGAGTTTGATGATTGGCCACAATGTATCAGTGACATAACTCGAGTTGTCTTGTTTGAGAAGGAAATTTGCCCAGGTGATAAGTGCATTCGCTCTCAAGGCGGGCCCATCTGAGACACAAGTCAGTTCACCTACAAATGAATGGGAAAGATACAAAATACCTCGCTGAGGACGGCTGTTGTAGGTAATATATCATCAATACTTGCGTCCTTGGGAGAAAATTGACTCACCCCCATGCGTCAGTGAACGCTGTTTCATCTATGTTGAACTTTGGTTCACCCAAACCGCCAGTACTGACGGTTCCAGAGGGATTCGAAACTTGCTGGATTATCTTTTGAGAAGCCACGAAGTTGTCTATTTGTCCTCTTAAAGAATTATCAAGACCCAAAGTGTACCTAAGGTGCATAGAACATATCCAACCCTTGTCTGAACAGCGAAACTGGGAGCATCTACTCACTGGTCAATGACAGCCGCCATAACAACCGCAGAATCACGAGTCCAGGTGTATAGGTAATCCGGGTTCTGATTCGAGGGAGAGGCAATGACAATCCCAGCTTTGGCACCTTGGGATTGGGACCCCGAGGGTCCGATATTGGCAAGTAGACCGGCCTTGGCAATAGGTGACTCAGTAGCAAGATAGGCGTCTACAGAACCAGACTGGGCAAGGGCTTTCCATGAAAGGGCAAAACTAGCCCAAATGAAGGCTGAGGTGATGAGCATCCTAATACGAGCGATACAGTGATTTTGTTAACATGTAGCAAAGCGATAGCCGACTTTTAAATCTTTGGTTGGGCGCCTCCAGCGATCGCGTGGAATTAAACTTCAAATAAAGAACCAGGAGAAACAAGAAGGCACCATGTGGCTTGTTAGACGTTTGTAATGATTCGTTCTGACTACAAACTTCTTCAATGATACCTTGAATCAGCGAGGGAGACGTATAGTACCAAATCTGTCTCAAATGCGCTAAAAAGACCATCCAAAAGCTAGATATGAGAGGGTAGTGATTGACTGGTGACCAGTGACCTCGTGAGCCTAATTCAAACGTTCAAACACCTCGACTGAAATGTAAATAGCTCAAGCAGCCATGTGAGATATCACCGGAAAACCCGATGTCATGGTAGTCACCTGGATCATGAAATGATGCAACCTTGGGGTGAGAAATG
>Ga0157368_1000022_pt1 | contig 62070 bp, 78 predicted proteins | sample AttbisABBM3_FD_113146 | JGI IMG/M metagenome (GOLD analysis project Ga0157368, IMG submission 113146) | Fungus gardens microbial communities from leaf cutter ant in Botucatu, State of São Paulo, Brazil - Atta bisphaerica ABBM3 | ecosystem: Host-associated > Fungi > Mycelium > Unclassified ... | reverse complement strand
ATCATCACCATCATCGTAGCCGTAACTGAAGAGATAACGTCAGCACATATATTTATATATTTATATATTTATACTAACTCAATATTATCCCCGTCGTGGGCGTTCATGTTCGATAATCGAGGATTCTGTTGAGCATCATCAAAATAAAACCCAGAACCAGCATTCAAACTCGGATTTGAACTTGACAAAAATCCACTCCCAAATCCACTGTCCGAGGGTAATGCCGTAGAACCATAATAATAATAACCTTCCTCCATCGTCGTATTCATATGCATATTCACATTCACATTCGATATGGAAGAAACGTCGTCGTCATTCCTAGTATGAAGACGACGATCTGTCCAATGAGGAAGGTAGAATTCCTGAGTTGGAGTGGTGTGCGTCGGAGGGGTGGTTGCTGTGGTAGTTATGGGTTCCGAATAGGAATACGGCAACGACGACGAGGACGAGGACGACGATGGCACCTCACATTCTCCTTCAACACCAAGATGAGAAGGGTGATAATAATGTTGATGTTGATGATAATGTGGATAACTCAAGACAGGAGGATAGTGATCACTACCACTCAGAGAATAATCACGAGGTAGCGCTTGCTGCTGCTGCTGCTGCTGCTGTCGTTGATGATGATTCTGAGGAACAGAAAACCCTGAACGATCGACATCTTGGATCGACACCGGATATGACCCCGACTCCGGCTCCAGTTCCGACTTCGACGACGACGACGACGACGATAATACTAATTCCCTCGTAGGAAGGGTCGTCATCGCGGGTGGTATTCGCATCCGAGCAGGTCCACGTGCACGAGGCTCTCGATAAGAGTATTCACATATGAGACTTTTTTTGAAACACCGCTCACAAACGGGCCTTTCACCAGAACACTAAAAAGAAAAAAAGGACAAAAATCAGGTATATATGTGTGTGTGTGTAGACGTAGATATAGATATGCAGGAAAGGGGAAAGGAAAGAGAGAGAGGGAGAAAGAGAGAGGAGGGGAAAAGGGGAGGAAGGAGATCGATAACGAACACGGACCTTGGTTTTCCGTTCACGACATTTATCACAAGCTTGAGCCGTTCTCTGACGTCCCGAAGTAGAACTAAAATAACCACCGTCTTGGATCAAGTGTTCCTGTTCGGATGACGTGGAAGATGGGTTCATAGCGAATACGTCAAACAGACGGTGGAAGGATGGAGAACAGGAAGAAAGAGATGGTGGTGGTGGCGGTGGAGAACAATGTTCAAGGCGGACCTGGTCCAACGCACACAACATTTTTTTTCGGGTAGGTCGGGGTTTACAAATATGCTGCGCGAAGGGAGGGGGGAGTGGCTGGAGAGCACTCCCAAGTCAGCATCAGCTATATTTGAGGGTGAGGACCATAAATGCCTAAATTCCCCCCGCCCCCCCCAGAAAACTATTACCCTCAAAAATGTAGCAGATCGATCGGCCCAAACGACGGAGCAGCCTTCTCCCTACCTTTTTTCGGACTTTCCTCTCCGCGGCGTCCCCGCCACAACAGTTGGCCAATTGACTACTATATTCTCATTTCTGCTCTAGAACACATCAACTGTAACGAAATCAGCGCGTACAATGACCAGCCACATATTATATGAAAGCCGAGCTCTCACTCGCTGACAATGCCTTCTGACAGGGTCATCTTGATGATCTGTCATTTCAGTCTCAGAGCTAATGTCCACTCATGCTTTAAACTGTTCATTGAATTCTCTTCCAATCAGCATTCGTCGAATTTCCTGAGTCCCGGCTCCGACGGTATATAAGCGAGAATCCCGGAGGATACGACCCATTGGATAATCTGGCAAGGCGTCAGTCAAGCCTTAATCCAGTTATAAACTAAACTCACCGTTGATATAACCATTGCCTCCAAGGCATTGCATGCCTTCAAGAGCAACCTCAACTGCTCTCTCAGTCGAATAAAGAATCGCTCCAGCACAGTCCTAGAGCGTAAAGCACCGCCATCGCCCATTCTAGTCAGTGACCCCAAAACAGGAATGAAATTTAAAGAAAATTTTTTTCCATTACTTACTCGGCGACTGACTCGACCTCGATCACACGCCCGGGCGACAGAATAAACATAAGACCGGCTCGCGTTAAGCTTGGTATACATATCGGCAATTTTGGCTACGGCGGAGTTCAGTATCAGACTGAAAAGACGATTCAAGACCCTACCTTGCATCAGCTGGAACGTCCCAACTGGCTGGCCAAATTGTTTCCTGTCATGGATGTATTCCACGGCATAGTCAAACGCCGCTTGCATCAATCTGACCTACTGATTAATCACCGATTCCAAACCCGGAAAAAAAGCAATTAAGGTACCCCAAAGGACCACCACTTAGAACTATCCGTTCAAGATCCAAACCCGACATCAGAACGGCGGCGCCTTGATTGATCTGACCGAGGACATGTTCTATTGCGGATTAGGCTAAGCATCGAGTCCTTAAGCAAGAGGAAACTCACCGTCGGGGACTAAACAGTCCTCGAAAACAAGCTCACAGGTGTCACTCCCTCTCATACCAAATTTGTCAAGCTTCTGACTAGTGGAGAAGCCCTCAAAGCCGCTTTCAATGAGGAATGCTGTTATTCCTTTTGACCCCTTTTCAGGCGCCGTCTTTGCATACACAACGAGCGTAGAGGCAATGGGTCCATTGGTAATCCTAAATTGCTTGAGATATTTTTGAGAATAAAAATCAAGTAGACTAAGTACTAACCAAAATTTGTTTCCATTGAGCTTCCATCCGCCTTGAACCTTTTCCGCCTTTAAACGCATGCTGACCACGTCACTTCCACTTCCTGTTTCGCTCATCGCCAAACTTCCAACTTTGGTCCCACCGACCAAATCTTTCAAATACCTCTCCTTTTGTGCTTCTGTACCATGTCGATGGATCTGGTTCACACAGAGGTTGGAATGAGCTCCATATGATAATGCCACAGAGCCTGAAGCTTCGGAAAGTGCTTCCATTGCAAGGGTATGTTGTAGATATCCAAGATTCAGACCACCGTACTTTTGATCAACGGTGATACCGAGGAGGCCCATGGAACCTAGCTTCTCCCATAGATCCTGTAGCCCAGTGGTCACTTTTATGAGAGTGCAAAGCCGAGCATATACTGCAGCTCACGAATGGGGATGTGTTCGTTTTGTCAATCTCAGCTGCCCTTGGTGCGACTTCTTTTTGCGCGAAATCGACCACTGCGTTACGGAACTAGGTAGTGGAAGGTCATCATCCATATGCATATGCGGTCCGACGTTGAGCCGCACGCACTTCGAGTTCTTCGTCGGTCAGGCCAGAAACGTCTGCATTGTACAGCGAAATATCACGTTTATGTTGGAAAGCAGGTCGGAGCAAGGATGTCCTCGTGTTTAACTGGCGCAAAGACTGGGACACACTTGGAATAAAACGAAAGCAGGCCATTGGCAGGAGTACAATAAGGAGTTAGTCAGTGTTGCTCACACAACAGTTCTTTCAAGTGTCAGTAAGTCGGGGCTAAGGTACTTTCCACGTGATGATACAACGAACGAACTAAGTTGACCAGGCATCGACACAGATTTTTCGAATTACAGGATTGTAAGCAGATACTATTTCCCGATCTAATTGCTCCCATTTTTGAAGCCTGTCCAAACTCTTGGGATCTAGGTCGATTATGGAGATCGGATATATTCTAGTCATAGATTCCGGATCAAGCCTCACAATGATGGAGCAATCTTTGAAAGTAGCTGAGAGTAAATAGGACAAGATGTAGTATTGCATGTTCTCAGTTTTTGGCTGACTGTGATCCATTTCCGCTGCCTGGGGAGACTGAAAAGTGTCAAGAAACCTTACCCAATCTGAGATGCTGGGGTCTTGCGCTGAATGGTGTGTGGAGGAAACGTCGAACAGTGTTGTCGGTATAAATTCATGAGCCGACTGGTCATGAAGTTTGGTCTTCCAGGAAGACCCAAGTTTTGATAGACCTTCGATATCCAGAGTGTCCAAGTTTCGCTGCAATTTGGAAATGGTTATCAAGGTCGATGTATTCAGAAGTGCATCGGACAAGGCATCTTTGAATGCCTGTTCAATATGTCCAGGACTGAACGTTCTGATGACCTCTCCACCTAGAAGGCGCTCGATCTATAAAGCGTCAATACAACGCCCGACGAGCTATTTTTCGGGTGAACGCTAACCTGGTCTGGCCTAACGGTTTCGCCGCGGGCGAACACCTTAAGATTGTTCATGTTGCCACTACTATACACCCATGCCTCCCATAGGCAATCAACTGCCTTGCGGATACGATTAGCGTTTCCAGAGAACAGGTCGAGTGGACAGTAGTTGTTGACGTGTCCCTGGTTCTTTTGACTTCTCATGAAATCATGCATGCAAAAACGACAAGTCTGCGTCTTCTTCACCTTTGTCTCCTCCGATAGATGAATCGGAGACGGTAAAAATCCCCATTTTGGCTAGATGAGCAGGAATTTAGAGATAAAACTACCAAGCCACATAAGCCTACCTTGATCTCCACCGCAATCCAGTCGCCTCCTACGAGGTCTGTTGCTAAGATCGCTTTCTTTCGCGAAAGGTCAATATGGTCTTTCCTTGCCTCCGGCCGTTGGTTCCCATGTAGCTCTCCCAACCTTTCTAGCCAATCCCTCTCTAGATGTACAGACCGCAATCTCGGGAGGTTTTCCCGAGGTAAAAGCCTCTCAATGCACTTGGTTTGGAACTCGATAATCGGATCGTCTTCATCGTCCACAGTAACCGCGGAAGGCCTGTCACTGGTGGCCTTGCGTAGTCGTAACACCATGCCATCGTAGGACGGATTGGGAGGCCCGACGTAAGAGAAGACGATTGTGGCACCGCCCTCAGAAACGTATTTCCAATGGCTGGCAAGAGTCCGACTTAGTTGATCCATCTGTTCGTAATCTGTTCGTAAGTGGTATGCTCACAATCCAATGCATACTGTATTTGGACAGGAATGCTATTTTTTGCTACACACGTATTCTTAAACAAAGCCTGGAACCAGACATCGAACGCTCAGGTCCAATCTATACTAAACCAAGGGCAATCGTCTATAGTGATGCATTGGTTGTGATCGATCGTCCAGAGGTCCATAGGGTTGGGGTGGTTCTGCAAATCGGATAGTGGATTACTGGTACGGTGTAAAGTATTGCAGCATCTAAAACCACCTCTCGTCGGCAAAATGGAGTGACCTAGATGATCACCTCCCCAAAGTGTTGTCACTATTATCGTACTCGTACGAGCCTGGAGCAGCCTGTTCGTTAATAACGCCCCAAACGGAGGCTTTGAACTAAGAAAAGGAAGATTTGAATGTCAAGAGGCGTTAGTTTATGACCTGACTTACTAGAGTGAGCACCAAGCCCATCTTCTTCTCCAACACTCGCAGGCGTGCCAGCATTCTTTTATCCGGCTCTTCTTGAAGCATGCGCGTTTTCTGCGTCATCTACACGTTTGAATGGACCCACTCATGAGAATCTTATTATTCCACCAAGTTCTGAGAGAGAAACCTACGAGTTTGACATGGTACGCCAATTTCGCGTACTCCCAGAGAACCTCTGCTTCCAGTGGTGTCAAGTTTGGGTGTAATTCATATGGATTCTCCGTAAGGATATCGTGTGCCCTCGCTGGGCTTGTCATGGTTCGAGAAGAGCGCTGTCTGCTCTCCAGTCCTGTGTCACCATCAAGACAACATCCTCCAGTATGTCAACACACTTTCAGATCCACTTGTTCTCTCTAGATGGACTGCTCTTTCTTTGTCTTCTCCCTGACCTAGTTGCTGGTCGTGAGGAGGTATATACCTCAGGCGGAGCTTGATTTCGACAGCTGTCGAGCCACCCTTGAAACACCCTTGAAACAGAACTCATGGCAAGTATGTTTAGTCGCATAGCGACAATAGTCAAATGTATTATGCTTGCAATTTAACATCACTAATATCGAGTGCTTGAAATCATGAAGTTGCCTAGCAATTGATATTATTCAACAGGTTTGCATTTGGTCACAACCTGTTTGTCATTGACATCAAACCGACCCTGAAATCATGAGCATATTCATATTCGCAGCATATTCCTGGTCGATTTCTGGTCGATTCCGGCTGAATTAAATGTGAAACAGCAAATCTGATTGCATCTAGGGGATGATCCAAAACACGAGCCTGAACTAAGGACAGAAGACAATAAGAGCGGGTATATGGGGACAGTAGAACAATTGGCCTCACAACAAAACTTATAGTCGATCAAAGAAAAGAAAGTTCTAGATCGGATGGCCACTCGCCAATTTACACAGTGGAGCCACTTGACAGACAGCCTCAACTATTCCCTTTTTTATCCGAAAAAACAGCAAAACCAAGACCTCTCTGCCCTTAGTTTCGTCCTCTCGTTTCTTGGTTTCTGGGTCACCTGTTCCTGTTCGGGTCTGCGGGCTATTACCAAACAAAATCTAGGACAATAATCCAGTTTGCTTTTTGTTCAAGGTCGAGGTCAAGCCTCCCATTACAAAAGCTGTAGGTGTACGGTCCAATTGTCTGGTCTTTCCAACTAATCATTCCCCCCGTCCAGTTTTTCCCTATCTATGGATTCATTCTGTCTCCGTCCCTTTCCTCCCTCTGCGCTCACTGATGTTCCTATCGAGTACATTATTGAACAACTCCGTAACATGGCGCCTCGCTACTGGGAAAAGCCCGAAACTGCTGACTGCACAATAAGTCCGTCGGAATCCAAGTAATTTAATCGGATTGGGGCTAATTCCAACATCTTGTCAGTCGTTCCCATCCCATATGCAAGGTATCGGCCGGATTCCGCCACAGAATCCTCAACTCCTATCAAATTTCGTCATTCAGTTGAATTTTTCCCTTCGGAAGCGGGAAGTAGGATCACGGGAACCTCTTTGAATAGTACTCCACAATTAACGTTCAAAGCAAGTCGTTTCTTTCCTTCGTAGCTGATCCCCGGAACTGATCAAACTGCTTATAGCTGCATATGGACTATTTATCAGCGCATTCAAGCTATTTGCGCGCACTTTTAAGTGGCGCTTGTGTCATGGATCTGGTTAACTCAAGATCCTCCCTGTCATCTGAATCTGTCCCTCGATACAATGTTCCACCTAATCGTCTGCCCAGGCTCTTATCATCTGCTCACGAAAACCCCGTCCTCTATCTCCCTGTTCCGGATCCTACATCTTTCCATTTACTCCTCCACTGGATGTATTTTAACCAGACCAATATCATTAGCGAGGCCTTACGCAATGGATCTATCCAATGGGAGGGAATCGCTCGAAACGTTGAATATCTCAGACTCAGCGCGCCCATCAAAATCTTCTTATCGAAGTGGTACCATTCCCGGCTGGGAATCAATAGCCTTAGGGGTGAATATTTTAATTGTGAGCCGGACACAGAATACAACGACTCCGATGATGAAGATGCCTCAACATGCATATCACATCACTGCAATTAGAGAGGGCGGCGGACAGCAAAGAGAAACGGTCATGAGAAATGCGCCGTTTGTCTTACGAGTCGAGGGGGTTTTCTTGACCTCATAGTCCCTGACGAATTGCTGGGCTTACATTTGGAAAATCGGTGTGACACGTCAGTCTTTTTTGTTTCACCATTCAGCATCGATGTAGCAGTAGCCGCCTTACATACCATTGTTATTGTTTCGTTTTATTATGCTGTTTGATCTCCCTCCATTTCGATTTTCGTTGCTTACCCCGGAGGCAGAAACACGTTAAGTTCTTGTTTCATTGTTTCAACGTCCTCTCCAGAGGACGAGACCTTCTACTATCTTATCGTTCATAGCACGTGCATTGTATTTATACGTTTGGAAGCAGAAATTTAAACCGTGGTAGTCCCCCGGAATTTTACTTTTTAGTTACTTATCCCGGTGACTTAGAAGTCTTGCTGCCACAGACAAGAATCGGGGCTTCACCTGGCTAAATTTAAACCTAACGGTTGAATCAAATTGTCTGGCCAGCCACTGTCCAGATAACAGTTGAAGTATAGGGGAGGAAGGGGACTCGTGGTTTATTGCCTTTCGGAAATATCTGAATCTGGTCCCGGAATAAAATAACGTTAGGAAACACCCCATTAAAATTCTGACATGCATTGTAATTATCTGATGTCTCGAGTGCCGCATCGCCAGATGAGCAGGTGAGGATATATCTAGAAAGAACCTGCAGAGTGAGATTTCACAAGACGCCGTGTATACGATTGAAGTACATATGCCTTCTAAATTCTTATTCCTCCGATTCTCGCAGTAAGCGCGCTCACTTCACTCGTATCCCAGATGACTAGAGTACCATCTACACCAGTTGTACTGACCCTAGCCACATACCCATCCTGGGAGTCATAAGGCCGAACACTGGTTATTGTGTTTTGATGAATCGTATTGAGTTTCGTATCGGAGATTACGGATCCACTGGTGATTTGACCACGAGAATCCGCATCCCGAAAGGTCGCAAAGGCACCAGCCTTCAGACGACCAACGCCACTGCTACCTCCAAAGCCAGAGCGGGAACCTTCAGAAGTCTTCGACGAGGAAGCATCATCAAGAGTTCCGACTTCTTGCCAGCCTTGTTCCGAGCCCGCAAAGACCAAAGGCTTGCAGTCGTGCCCTGCTGCCACGATGGTCTCTTCTGAAGTCCAGGACAAGGCAACCAATGGCAATGATGGTAACCGAACAGTGTGAGTTGGACCATTTGGATACACAATTGTAATAGAACTGTCGTGACCTAGACACAACATAAATAGTCAGTCAACCAGGAAGGAAAAAACAGGGTTTACTAGCAAAGGCAAGCACGTCCCCGGATGGTGAGAACCCAACCGCATGGATCCAGCCACTAGCTGGAGAAGAATACTCTCCACAGATGGTGTTGAACGGCAACTTTGAACCCCAAACACTGGGGGCAGGACTAGTGGCGAACGTCGGTGAACGATATTCCAAGTTGTTTGCATTGAACTCACCGTTCATCGACCTCTTTGATGTAGCCAGAAAATACTCTTGCTTTCATATCGGCACTACCAGCAGCGAGTAATACATTGTTTGGGTGCCAATCAATAGATAAAACCGTGGACCTGATGGGTTTCTTGAGGTGCTTGGCAACCCACCAGTTACTTTCTTCGTCAAAAGAACATACAGCAATAGCCCTAGAGAAATTTTAGCACCGTGGAAGTCCTGTCTATTCGGACATAACCATGCCTTGCGCCGCTCGCTACTGCAAATTTATTCTCCAACGGACTCCAACGTACGTGGATTGCGGCACGATTGATCCTCAGCAACACGAGGGTGGGCTTCCAAACGAGTTTTCCTGTCTCAGGTTCCGGAGTTTCTGTCCAAACATATGCGTTCCTGTCTTGAGAAGCCGTTACGATGCGATTCGACCTCGGAGCCCAATCAATTGAGGTAACCAGCTTATCATGCTAGGCCCAAGAGTTAGATATTGGTTCTGCCAGGCACTAATGTCGTACCTCCGATAAGACCTCCGTTGGAATCCACTCCTGGTCCCTCCGCGAATACAATTGGACATCGTTGCTATTCAGACTGACTGCGAGTTCTGGAGAGATAATCAGAGGCATGCTCATGAACTGCGGTCTGAGCCAACCTTGGCGATCGGCACTGAACGCATGAGAAGTTATGGGAGTCTGAGAGAGAGGGTGTATTTCAGGAGGCATGGCTGAATTTGCAGAGGACTAGCAGTCAACTACTGCGCGATGATGTGGGAGAGATTAACAACTGTGACGCTACTACACACTGTCACTTCTTGTACATAACATGAGTTATCTTCAGCCCAGCTTAGTAGCGCAGAATAGAAAACAGAACTTAATGTTCTATAGCATATGGTCTATGTAAAGGAGCATCAAACAGCTTTATCGGTTCCCGGAGTCGAAGACGGCTGACTGGAGTTGGACCCCGTTTCTTCTGTAGGTTCATCAAACTTACGCATCTGCTTCGCCCAACGGAGACCACAAGCATTGCAAAGAGTCTTGGGCCCGTCAGGTCCCTGAGAGGTTTAGTTGAAGTCAGTGTGAAGGGACTATATTTATGACTTACCTTCCGCCACTCAGGGGAGTCCGTTCGCCCACACTTTCGGCACACATATTGTTCAATTCCATGGGTCTTCTTGAGCTTGGGGGCAGAAAGGAAATAAATATAATTCTGTCGTAAAAAGCAAAGCAGATCTTACTTTCTTTTTTCTGGCACTGTCCTCATGATCATCCGAGCTTGGTCTGAGAGTTTCTCCATTATAGTTCGCATTAATCAAACTGCTGTCGTAGCTAGTTGCCGGAGCATTCTTAAGTGCATCATCAAGGAGACTAGAATATTGAGCGCTGCAAACGTGAGAGGAAGTTCAAAAAAGTAAAAAGAAGGTGCTGACTGTTGCAAGGAAGACGTGGCATATATGGAGTTCATACTTGGCAATGATTGTCCGCAGGACATGATGTGTGAATCTATCTGTGTTCTGAGAATAGAAAGACGTTGTTGTAATCTCTCATTTTCTGTCTGTAAATCCAGGAAGGTGTTAAGCCTGTAAGTGAATGAGATCCACGACTGTTGATGACTTCGATGACCCAGCCCACATAGCAATATTCCTGCTAGGGTATGGCTTCGCTATAGCAAAAAAACACTTGCAATCTGGACCCTGCTCGGTAACGGAGTGCGGATAACCCTTTAACTCGAAAAGCACATCGTTGGGCGCAACTGACCCCGGGTTGATCGATGGGTTACTCTTCAGTCGAACATATGAAACTAATTCACTATTAGTGCGAATTGAGTCTTCGAACCCACGCTGAAATGCGGTCTGATCTTCGCCTACATTGTGTTTAAGGAGGATCGCTGGCAAGTCGGTATCCAGGTTTGATCTCACCAACAACAAAATCATTTAAGTACAGATCCAAGACTTCCGTCTCATTCCAACCCAGGAGCTCGGTAACAGCAGTTCCACAATATAAGACTTTGCCCTCAGGCGAGAGAATGAGTATAAGAACATCTGTGAGTCCAGTAACCAATATGTCCGCCCAACGTTTGCGCTTGGTGAACTCGAAAGTAGACAAAGGATTGGATGTCGTATGGTGATTTGTCTGGGAAGATCCTGCGCCTGACATGGCTGCCGTCTTTCAAGCACCCGCTGCTTTCTATTTATAGAAACACAATGAGGTCAACTATCACAATCACACACAAATCCGACGTACATCCGACGTACTCTCTGCGCTTACACCAATTTATCTGAATCGAGCGTATCAAGGGGGAAATTACTCGATTGATGAGTCTAAGCTATATTCACCCGCCGTGGGACGCAACTGACTCAAGAGACATAGGCGATCAGCCTTCACTCGAAAGCAAGTGCGGCTTATGTAACCGGGCTCTCTACTGGGGCTATAACAAGTAACGAGACACCCAGGTTTCTCTCTCCGTTAACAACATGTATGTACTTGTTTATATCCAGATAGCCACATAAGGCTGACACATGTCATACATAATAGTGGGAGCCTTAGGCTCATCAAGCTACTTCAACGGAGCCAGACATCAGAGGGTCGTCTATGATTAGACTATTCACATCTTATCTTATCTCATCTTATCCTAGAACTAACTAAGTAATTGTAAGTATTGTTCATTCTGTAAGCCCTCGCAGGCTTTCAGCTAACATAGTAATAGTAGGCCATGTTATATAACAGTCACGAAATATGAAGATTGATGACTATTTGAGCGATCACCTCAGCAACCAGGTATGCCTTTATCTGATAAGCGAAAAACAAGTCGTAAGACAATCCTATCGCCAAGTCATGTTTCAACAACGTGCTTGACTGGGACTTACAGATTGGTATGGACTGAAAGTGCTCATCAGAAAGACCCGAGTCTGACAACACTGGCTTGAAGCTTGAAGCAAACGTCAGCTCAGTCTTCAAGGTGCGTGACAGACGACAGACGACAGACATGATGGATCTTGGAAAAGATAAGTCATACAAACACAGGTATAATAAACCATGTGAAGCCAATAGAGGGTATAAAACACTACTGAGGAAACCTAGGGTGCCGGAGACCAATATAAACAGAAACGTTGAGGAGCGAACCGTATCGAGACAATAACATAACGGGCGAAGAGGACAAAAGGAGGGAGCTCTCTAGGAGATCCGGATGACCGAAAATGTACAATAATAAAGATAACGAGACTATAGGCACGCAAATTTGGATTTTCGCTTTTGAAGTTCTTCAGTCCGCAGGTCGAGTTGATGACGTACTCGCTCCTTTGCTTTCTTCTCTTCCTCAAGTCTCTGTTCAAGGGATTGCTTCTCCTCGACAATTGACCGCCGGACATTCGCAACCTCGTATTTTGCCTCAGATAGCTCGCTGCGAAGGCTCTCAATTCGGGCAGTGAGGGTGTCGCGCTCACGAGCCAGCTCCGTTGCTTGCACACGGGCCTTACGGACTGGATGACTGTCAATGAAACAGCATTGGGATGAAGGTAATAAATAACTCACGGTTCTTCTCCGAGTCTCCCAGTGACGCCTCTAGGGTGCTCACAAGATCCATATGAGCCTGAAGGTCACTCTCACAATGATTCAATTGTTTATTAAGTGTCTTGATTATTGTTTCTTGTTCTTCGATCTGCTTGGATTGTTGCTCGATCTTAGCGGTTAACTTGGTATCGGGAGTAGGTTGAATGTTTTGAATGTTCGGTGGTAGATGTCCGAGCGAAGTGGCTGGGGAATCAGGTTGGGACTCCTTGGAACTGGAGATCGTCATATTAGAGGATGTATGCGATGACGTGCTGAGATTAGAATCGCCATTGATATGAGTTGTCAAGCGGGGAGCAGGAGGCGGTGGCATTGAAGGCGGTGGGGTGGGGGGAGGCAGTTTTGAAGGTGGAAGGCCAGTAGCGCGGGAATAGCCAAGGGGGCGGTCTGAGGATCGGACATCAGGTGGGGAGCCACTGCGCGCTATCTGCGCCTGCAAATCGCGGACTAGAGTGTCTTGTTTACTTTTCTCTGATTGCAAGTTATCCTTCTCATCTTTAGCCTTTTGCCAACTTTCCTTCAGATCTGCAATGTGTGATCGATGTCGCTCAAGTTCTGAGACCAATGATTCCCGTTTGGATGCCTCTTGTACCAACTTGGCTTGTTCAGATCGATTTTTATCTAATTCCTGCTTCTGCTTTGCAACCTCAGCTTTAAGCCCATCCCGTTCCGAAGTGATAGTCAAGATCTGTTCCTGCATTGCATTCATTTTCTCTGCCATCAATTCCTCGTATTGACGGCGTGCTTCATCGTGTAGCTTGGTGGATTCTGCAGCGGCCACCTTGTTTGCTTCGAGTTCTTGAGTAAGAAGGTCTTGGTCGTTCTGAAGCGCCTGCTTTTCTGCAATGTATTTTCGTTCAATCTCGGAAAGTCGTGTCTCCAATGCTTCGGCATATTCGTTCCCAAGAAGCTTTCGCAACTCCTCCTGCTCTGCAGCGTTCGAGCCTTGAAGGGCATTAACAGCATCCTCGTGCTCTACTAAAGCTCGCTGGCTCTCCTTCTGCATGTCCTCGAGAACCTTATGATGCTGCTGCTGGACAGTAGCAACGTCAGCCCGCAAGGTAGCAAGCTTCTGGTCATAGTTGGTTGACAACTGATAGCACATCTCTTCATGTGTTTGTCTCAAAAGTTTCAATTCATCCTCCGATCGAAGCTGGGCATCCTTCAGTTCTTGGTCATGCTCCACTTTCAGCTTTTCAATATCCTGCTCATGACCACGCTCCATCTCTTGAAGAATGGTTGCATGATGTTCGCGAACACTTTGGAGAATTGTATCCGAGTACTTATTGGCCTTGGATAATGCAGAGTCAGCCTGCTCTTTCTGATCCAAGAGCGACGATGACAAGGAGTCTACTTCCTCCCTCCACTCTTCTCGAAGCTTCAGATTCAATTGCTCAGATTCAAGACGGAGACGATCCATCTGCAATCTCAAATCATCTTCTTTTGCTTGCAACATTCGTGCATGAGAGTCTTTCAGCGCTTCAATCTCCTTCGTGTATGATGTTTCTCTTCGAACAAGGGCAGCAGCATGCCCCTCTTGTAACTCCTTGATGGCAACATTCCGGAAGGTTTCGGACTCAGATAGCGTGCCTTGGCGTGCAATTTCGGCCATCCGTAGTTCACTGGCATGTTCCTCTTGGAGACGCTCAGCTGTCGCACTGGCCTCGTCCTTCAGCTTTCTGATTGCTTCTGCATGATCGGCGCGTAGCTTGGTGAGGACATTGTAGTATTCTTCCTCTGTAGTTTGCGACGCTGCAGAAACCTCGATTTCCTTCTGCCGAATAGCTTCGGCATGGTCAGAAAGTACTTTGTTAACAGTTTTTTGATGCTCCGCGCGAGTGTTGGAGAGAATTTCGTTCGCTTCTTCGATCTGATGCCGGAGTTCCTTATCGTGATCGGCCCTGAGCTTTTGAAAAGCTTCTTCATGATCGGCACGCACTTGTCCCAATGCCGCCGCCGCCTTCTCTAACTCAGACTGAAGGGAGTTCAGTGCAGACCCGTGCTCTCCTTCCATGCGACTTAGCAACTCTTCAACCTCTGCCTCCTTGGCCAGAATGGCAACCTCGTGTTCTCTGCGTAAATGCTCGACCTCTTCCTTGCGATTTTCTTCGGACTGGTGCAGTTGGTTCTCTAGTGCGAACTTGTGTTGTGAGGCTTCTTCCAATAAGCCTTGATGGTCCTTCAGTTCATCCAGGTTGCTGATATACTTCTTCTGCAGTGCCTCCAGTTCCTGAGACATGTTCAAAGCCTGGGAAGATGTGAGTGTTTGAAATTTTTTGAATACAATATCCTCACCTGATCACGCGAAAGCGCGGTGAGTTCGTCGAGCTGGCGCTTTGTTTGAGCCAATTCAGCATTGAGCTCCTCCATAACTTCACGATGTTGGGATTCCTTCTGAGCCATTGAACTAGAAAGGAGACAAATCAGGATTGATTTAGTTGAAGTTCAAGCTGAACATACAGCATGAGTTCGTTCAGACGCTCTAGAGATTCATCTGACTCCGAATGATTGGATCCGTGTTCGGATTGAGTATGGGCGACGCCGTTAACCATTGACTTTTTGATATGATCGAAATGGTTCAAGGTCCTGGGAGACAAACCAGCATTGTTGGAAACTGTGACTTGATCTCCCAAAGGTGTTGCAACAGCTGTTTTCTCTTGTGCGACAATCTGAGCAGCTCGAGTCTTCGTCAGTGACTTTTCAAGGGCGTGTATTTCGGTCTCGCGCTCCTTCAAAACCTCCTGTAAACGCATGATCTCTTCTTCCAAACTCAAAATTATCCTTTCTTGTCCGTTGGTAATAGGTGCAAGTGAATCTGATAGGTTAGGGCGAGAATGACGGGAGTGAGAACTGGTGGGTGAATGTAAGCTATTGACGTGGGAGGAGGATGAAGCCTTGCGCCGGTGCACCGAGGAAAACTCCTGTGAGAGCGATACAGATTGCGATAACGACCTGCCATCCCATACTAGCGTGAGCGGTGAGTACAGGTGCACATGGATTCCACAACCTACCTCGAGTGGAGTGATTCCGCCGAGGCCGCCTGACGGAAAAAAAGCCGTCGCCCTGCTATGTTCACTTGAGTCTCTTCCCGATGTCTGCTGTTCGGGACTCTCCTCCGAAATTGGGGAAATTCGGAACGTTCTGCAGCGAGTAATTCTGTTGACGGCTCTTCCTCAGCTATTGTCGGGCTCCCTAATTTAACCTCGTCCAGCTGGGCGGCTAAGTCTGAAATTTCACGAAGGGCGTCACGGTATTTGGCAGAGACGGCGGAAAGGTCTGCAAGAGTCGCCGTGTGGGTTTGCTGAAGAACTAAGTACTGTGGGGTCATGTCTTGATCAGGCTGGGAAGTGACGACTGAGGTGGTCCCCTGGGATGTTGTCTCTACTGTAAGCTCGTCTGTAGATGCATCGGTGGATGTCGGACTATTTGGTAGACCCTCAAGGTCCTTCTTAGCCGTAACAACCTCCTCGACCACATTCCCGAGACGTATCCTAGCTTCCCCTGCCTCCTTCTTTCTTTGTTCCCACTCCGTCATTTTCTGCTCTAACTCAAGGACCCTTTTCTCTCGCTTCTCTAAGTCCGCACGCCACCCATCACCGTCCTGCTGCAACGCGTCCAGTTTGAATTGCAAGGCATCAACTTCATCACGACGTTTATCACATTCTTGCTCCATATGTTCGACACTTTGTTGTAGGGCGAGGATAGATTCGTCGGACTTTGAAAGCCTCACTTCAAGGTCGGCGATGTATTTGGCTGAATAGACTTCCTGGTCTTTTAAGCGAGTAAGTTCACGTTTGAGATCACCCAAGGATTCGTTTGAAGAGGTAGATGTCTCATCGTACGCTTTTATTTTTTCTTCGAGATCACGTACATATGCCTATGAAAAATGTCAGAACAAAGGACAACTAAGGATCAACTCCCGACAGCTGACCTCAGTTGAAGCTTCATGCTCAGTTAATTTCGAAACTTTGTTCCTGAGTTCTTCAACGTAGAGCTCGGTTGCAGCATGTCGGGAAGTCAAAGAGGCCAGCTCTTCTTCATTCTCTTCGACCAACTCATTTGTATGCCGCAGAGCTGCCCTGTTGAGGCTGAGCTCTGCTTCCATTGTTGCAATTGCCTTCTCGTATTCCTCGATAACAGGACCCACAATCTCTTCATATCTGGCCGTCCCAGGGATGTTGCCATTCATACTTAATCTCTTTCTCTCGCCAAGCTCCCCTCGCAAGCGGCCCAACTCCTCCGACCGTTCCACATATTTCTCGCGGAGATCCTCATATTTGTTTTGCAGTTCTGTGAACTGAGCCAAAACTCGCTTCCCTGCACCCTCCGGTATCTCTGAATCTTTCTCAGCCCCCGTCGGGAATCTGCCTTCCTTCAAACCCTTCATTTCTCTACGTAAACGAGTGACAGTGTTCTGTAACCACTCGATATCATCCCAGCCGTCCTCCTTCTCATTAACAACCACGCGATTCTTGATATTCCTAGCCCTGTTGGCATACTTGAGGGTATTGATAGTCTCACCCGCGTTCCATTCAGCAGGACTGACGCAGGCAATCATGAGGGTATGAGCATTGCCCCCAAGGGAATCTTGAAGTAAACGAGTGAGTTTGGAGTCTCGATATGGAATGTGGGTATTTGTGTTTGATTTCGCTCGAGAAGGATCACCAAGGGCTGAAATAACATTGCCGAGGGCTAAGAGACCACTATTGATGGAGATGCCTTCCTTGATTCGTTCTCCTATGGCAGCGGTTCGCTTAAGCTAAGAAAATTATTTAGTTCCGGGAGCCAAGCACAAAACACTTGCATTGATCTTACTCTTTCAGACCCAGCAAGGTCCACAAAATGGAATTTCGAGATGACCGTGATCCACTCGCCGGAATCCTCATCGCCATGCAAGGAGCGCTCTCCTGCGTGGCCCAAGGCGCTTGAAGGACGCAGCGCCCCACGTGCTACAGCTGAGGCAAAGCTGGGAGTGCTCGGTCGTCCAAGTGTCGGAGAAGTGACTCGCATAGAATTGTTAGGTCCAGCATACATGGAACCAGGACGCACCAGTCGCGAGGGAGACCGACCTGTGTGTGGAAGAGGGGAGGATGGTATAGTGCCTGCGAATTTTTTCTGCGTAAGAGTAAGCGAAAAGATGGCATGCGAACGAGAAGATTGAGCGTTCATATCTGTCTCGTTGGTGCGACGAATCGATGTGCCTTGACGAATCAAACTAGAAATTTGTATGTCGGGAGAGACCACAGAGACAGGGGTAAAAATCTACCTCATGACTTCTGTCACGTTCTTAACGCTGACCTCACGTAGTCCACCCCAAATTATGTGCCCTTCTTTGTCCTCTCGTATTTGTACTTCACGTTTGAATCCAGTCGCATCGTCGGCACTCAGCAAATCAAGGAGGTCCTCGTTGTAGATCTCGATGAAGGAGCCTTTGATATTATACATCCACGCTCCTCCACGCTCCTCTTTCAGGTGCTTTGCGCGAGAAAAGATTGTCGAAACAGCCCTAGGGATAATCCCCATCCCAGTATTGGGATCCGAAGGATCTGCGTCTAAGTCGACACCAGTCATAGTGAACGTCTTTCCACTGCTCGTTTGACCATATGCAAGAACGGTACAATTGAAGCCATCGATAAAACGAGTGATCATAGGTTTGGCGGTCGCCTCAAAGAGTTCGTACTGCGAGGTCGGTGGACCATGGACCTGGTCGAAAGTGAAGGCCTGTTTTCTGGAAACAGAGCTGCCTGAATAAGTGGGTGCACCTGGAGCTCCAGCGCCAGCAAGGGAATTTGAGGGAGTCTCAATAACGACAGAAGTGGAAGAAGTAGTCTGGATAACGGAGCGTTGGAAGCGAACGGGAATGGAGTTTGAATCCTGAGTCGTTGTTGGTCGGATTCGAAGCGCTACGGGTGGTCAAAATGGAATGAGATAGAATGAGAAAGAGAGAGAAGGAAAAGAACTAACCAACTTGGACCGAAGTCGTCGCTGCAGCCGATGAGATCAAGGGTGCCATGGCTGGGACTCTCAACAAGGAGAGTATGACTTACCAATGACCCTTTGCGGCAAGTGCCGTTCAGGATCAGATGACAGGCTTTCTGTTCACGAACATCTGTTCCAATCTAAACATCTGTTCCAATCTCTTGTTTCAGCTACTCCTCACAGCAACGCCCCCATCAGCGTACAACAGTCAATTCCATAGACAGGGCCATTGTGCGTGCAGAGGTGTATGTCTGACCCAGGGGACGAATATGGGTCCACATCATCATTTCTTATGGCAACCACTGCCCTTCGTAAAATTGTCCAGTCATGTTTAGTCCATGCGTTGACGGAAACATTCTCAGTTTTCACTTCGGCCACCTAACACATTGGGGGAACCTATCGATCGAGAGCCGTTTGTAGGCTACTAGTAGAACTCCTACAACTCTTATAATCCCGTGTGCGTATTTGAATCTCAATATGCAAAAAGGTACGACTGTAATTGGTATCATGCGACCAGATACAGCATCGTAGGCTTTCGGCGGTGGTGTTTTGTAAGTAAACTCGGCCTTCAATGCTGTTAGGATTTCCTTCAGATATAGGAGCAAGGCGCTATTCTGCCTATTGCTCTCCATATCGGTAATGGAGGTCAAGGATTAGGATCACGATGTATGGGGACGAAACCGCATTCTTAGGCTCGCTAGCAAATAGCGACATGGCCCACCAAAGTATGAACCCTACATTGAAGACTCATGCAGTACTAACGCTAGCTGAGGCAGCGAGTCAGTTACATCTATACTGATTGGCGTCCAGCAGCGTTACAATCCAACGGAAATTAAAGGGAGGGTGGTCATTGTGCAATCCACTTTATAAGAGAGTTTCACCTGAAAAGCGATCAACACGCAGTTCAGAGCAGCCAAAAATCTGCATACCTAATGCGGCCCTCACAAGTGAACAGCCAACTGCGACAGTTTTCTCGACGTCCGCAATTCCAGCAAGAGAAGGGTTCACTTCCTATGCGTAAATTATCAGTGAACCATCGGAAAATGATTTTGTTTCAAACCACAAACCACTAGATCTAGTGCTACAAGCAATCCTGTCTCGTGCACAGCTTCGCAAATGTAGTGACCTTCGCGGAAGGTTAGACCTCCTCTCACCTAGCTATGATAAGGTACAGAAAGCTTGGGTAGTAGACTTCGTACCGGAGTGCCTGTGGAGGGCGCCACACTAGGATCCAAAGCGTCGACGTCGAAGCTTAAATGGATTGGCAAATCCCTGTTGGGATTTATATGGTTTAGAGCCATTTCTACCACATTCCCGATACCATATCTATCAACTTCGTGCATACTGAAAGCTTTAATGTTATTTTCCCGCAGGATCTTTTTCTCTCCTGCTTCGACGTCACGGAGACCGATGTAAACCAAACGTTCAGGTTTCAGAAGAGGTTTGATCCAATCGAATACTTTCTCTTTACTACCAATACCGAGAAGAAATGAGACGGGCATGCCATGAATATTTCCTGTTGTACAGTCAGTAGGGACCAAGCTAAGAACAAACTCACCTACCAGATACTGTTGTATCGATAGTGTTAATGTCGGCGTGGGCATCAACCCAGATGACGCAGGCATTAGGATGTGCCCTGGGTAAAGCTCAGAGAACTAATTGCTTCTATAATATAGGAACCTACTCTAGCGTCCCAGAAATGGTGCCCATTGCCTGTCAAGTGCAAATCAGTCTTAAGTAAGCTCAATGCGTTTATGGACTCACTAGCGAATGATCGCCTCCAAGCATCACTGGAAGTACGCCTGCTTTTGCGTGGCTCCTGACGACATCAGCAACGGATCTTGTAACCCGAGAGACAGTACGAGGGTTCTTCAACTTCCCGATAGGTGGGTCGTCCAGGTCATTGTTCTCTTCGAACTGATGGTGGCCATGAAAAGCAACGTTCCAGGCCAACTCCTTGAGTTGGTCGACTAGACCTGCTTGGACCAAATGAATTGGACCCTCATCAACACCTGCTTTGGGCTGGATTGAAGTGAGCTAGATTGGAGGGTCGGAGGACTGGGCGCATTCACCTGTCCGCCACTCAAAAAGGACCCTCGGACCATGAACATCCTCGATTCATGTAAAGAAAAACTAACCTGAAGGGACAGCTGACAATCTGCGATAAATTGTCAGTGAAGGGAGATCACATATTCACGGTCGACATACAGCTACAGTTTTAGGCGAAGAGAGGAACTGCAAGTTCATAGCTGCAAGGAAGATTGAAACCAGAACTGGAGGCTGAACCGGTGGGTTTAAATGGCCACCAAGATCCGATGGTCGAATGACCCAAGCCGATGTCCGGCTGGCGCTGTTTGGTTTAAGTGATAGCCTCCGCCCCAAGACACGCTCCACGAAAGTACCATCATTAATGGAAAGTTGGCTACTTTTGGCTTATGCCTCGACTGTTCTGGGCTTCAACCGTGCTCAGCACCTCACACGTCCAAATATTTCTGACAAGTAGTTTTTCCGATGAGGTGTCAACCATCAGTCACGACTTGTCACAGGCAGTCGGTCGGACATGGTTATTGCGGGACGGTAGCTATGTTATGCGCGGACCAGCGGCGGACCAGCACCAGCATTCCCCATCAGATGGCTCTGACAGATTATTGATAATCAGTCCTGGCATTGAGATCTGTTTTAGAGCCAATATATTACAGCCGTCGAACCCCTTTCTCGCTTATACACTGCCAGCTTTTTGGCCGTCTCCTAACTACAACAACTTAGCCCTGTGCCCTTCTGATGCCTCATGAATCAAGCACTCTTGGATCTGGCGCTGACACCCCGTTGCTTAGAACCCCAAGGATAGGTTCTGGTATAAGTACTCCCTTGCGGTTTTTCACCGACATGGTGCGTCCCCTCCATTAAAATGCACTTCCAGACTCGTATTTTACCCTTTTCTGATCTGCTGTCTCAGGTCCGCGATGTCATAAAGCATCACAAGCACGAGAATGAGTCTGAAGCCCATCAGGTTTGTTCGTTAACCTTTGCATATAGTCGTCCTTATCCAGTACTTCAGATCTTCCGCCAAGCACCTGGTCACCAGCCCAAAGGTCTTCCTCAGCTTGTGAACCCAGTATGTTTCTCTCTGCCTGATATCAACTCCGATTTCTTACCTCCTCCGAGGACGAAGAGACTGTCCCGGGTATAGAACACCCAGGAAGCACTGGTGTCATTTATTGCTCGGATCGAGCGATGGCAAATGGCTTCAGCTACTCTTCTTCGCATGAATGGTCAAATCTAGGGCAAGGTGCCCCTGAGGTTGGGCCCATTCCTGGCGCACCAGAACGCCCGAGTACCATTCCAATGCCAACAGATTCCCTCGAGTATGCTCCTACAGTAGGTGTCAAAGGTAAACTTGGAGCCACACACTCTTAGTGGCCTTCTAAAAATATCTCATCACTCAGCCCTTCGCGAAGCTGTGGCTCATTTGTATAACCACACTTATCGTCAAGGAAAACAAAGCCAGTATACATTTGAAAATGTCTGTATCGTCCCTGGTGGCCGTTCTGGTCTTTCACGAGTGGCTGCTGTCATCGGAGATGTTTACACAGTGAGTCAATGTTTGGTTGACCACTGATAGACGTCCCTGAATTGAGCTTAGAGCTACCAAGTACCGGACTATACCGCTTATGACCAGGTTCTGAGCGCATTCCGTCGTCTCGTGCCCGTCCCCACAGCGTGAGTGTCTGGCTCCAAAGTTTTGCCTCATACTAATCCCTATCATTATAGTCTTGACCCCAAGGTATGAGCCTCCCTGTACAGTATTCAACTCTCTAAAGCCTCCACTACCAGAATAAATATCGCTTAGACATTGAACAGACGAAAGTAATCCACTCTCGTCACGTGATAAAATTACTCGTTTAACCATTCATTCCAGCGGGATATTCACACTCAGGGTCTACAGGTCGTCCTTGCATCGAATCCCCGAAACCCCACTGGACAGGTATACTACTCCATTCACCGCAACTGAAGTATCCGCTGATTGGAGTCATGAATGATTCAGGTAATTAGGTAAGCCCTCTTCTGACGTCAAGATCATCCGACAACCCGGCTTCAGAGGTCGTGACTTGAAAGAGCTGGTGAGCCTCGGAAAGGAAGGGACTACTATTATTCTTGACGAGGTAGATCTTTTCTCACCCCCTCAGCAATTACCCTGACAATTTAAAAAGTTCTACTCTTGGTATATCTACCCCGACCGTAGCGATGACCTTGGCAAGTCTATCTCTGCGGCAAAACATGTTGAGAATGTTGACGAGGTAATGGATGTGAGCGTCCTCATACAGATTCCTCGATCTCATCTAGCTCTAGGACTCTGTCGTCCTTATTGATGGACTTACTAAGGTGTGTTATCATCATTGATGTCCAAGACTTGGACTGTGTGAGATAATGATCGGCGTAGAATTGGAGACTCCCTGGCTGGCGAATTTGCTGGGTTATTGGGCCCAAAAATTTGATTACAGCCCTCTCTCAAGCTGGTTCATTCCTTGACGGAGGAGCAAACCACCCGTGAGCCTCATACCAACGCAGCTGACGTATCCTTGAAAGCCATTTCTAGGATGCAATTGGCAGCTATCCCCTTACTTGACCCTGCTCATGTTGCAATCGAGAAGATGGCACTCCAAAAACACTTTAAGAAGAAGCGTGATCACGTTCTTGCTCGTCTCCATGAACTCCATCTAGACGTCGAATGTCCACCTACTAGTACCTTCTACATTTGGCTCAATCTTGAGAAACTCCCGCCTCCTCTCAACAATGGTCTTGTAAGTTCACTTCCTATTACATCACGCCAAATTCAGTTCTAAGTCACCAAATCAAGACCTTTTTCGAAGAGCTTCTCAAGGAGAAGACCATTGTGATTCCTGGTATCTTCTTTGATATCAATCCTTCGCATCGTAGGAACCTCTTCAACTCTCCTTGCCACCACTTCGTCCGCCTCTCATTTGGCCCCCCTATTGAAGATTTGGATAAAGGTGTGTATCAACCATTCCCTGGTCCCGTCACATTCATCTAATTTCTCAAAAGGGCTCGATGCTATCGCAAATGTCCTGAAGAAGGTAAAGAAGTCTGGTATGCAGGCCTTCGGACACAGTTACAAAAAGAGCCTTGAAAGTCCTGTGGAGCCCACCTTCGTTTAAGATGCTGGACTTGTCGTTTGCATAAAGAATCAATGTGTATGTATTCGGCAATGAGACTTAAGATACTCGTCTTGTAGCATATGATTGATACTATAAGCTCGGATCGAATGGCGCGAAAGCGGTTTTGAAAGCTTGCGCATCAGTTCGATCTTCCTCTTCAGTCAACATACACGCCTTCCAGTTCATCCGCTCCGGGACGTTTAGGAGTGAGACAAGTACCTGCCTGATTCCAGAGCGAGAGATATCAGCAAACGCATTCCATGCGACCCAGGGGACAACTGACCGCCCAAACTGCAAGTTGAAAGGAGTCCGGTCTCTGATGAGATGAACCATCTTCCTCCTGTCAGGTAAATCAACTTTAAAATATCCACCTCTACCGCCAGCGCAAAATTTCATCGCTCCTTCAGCATCTGCCTCAAAATCTACACCCGAATTTCTCCCCTCACGGATAAACCAGTCTTCTACTTGACTTTCAAGCTTCCGTGGAATCGGCACAGCCTGTATATGTGCATGGCCACCTTTAGCACTGAGACGACCAATCTCGAAAAAAACAATGCCACAATCATGCTTCGCGAAAAACGCTCGAAGGGCTGATTTATATCTATGCAGTCCATGCAATGAGTTGTGACACTCGCCATTGCAAAGGGTGACTCATCGACTTACTTCTCGGTCTCCTCCAGTATCGGAGGCGCTAAATCTGGAGGGATCGTTGTGAACGTAGGATAATGTGTAATGGGGACGATCAAAACGTGGCCACCACCGGGAACGTTAACACGTTCAGCCGCTGACTGTGTCGGGATGATTTGGCCCTTGGGTAAAGTCATGTAGACCTCGGATCCAATGGACACAATTAGATGTTTCCTGTGTCCCAATCAGTATCTCAGCGCCAAGAACAAAAACGGACTGCTTCATGCAATGCAACGTTCCGAACAAAAATGTAACCCACGCGAGATTGGGATTTGATAGGCAAAACCAGCATTCATCAGCTAACGGTATAAGTTTATGGTGGTATTTCAAACAGAGATAGTCAATCACTCACGCTCAATTTCCTTAGGTGGCCCCCGACGACCTGATGATCTCTCGCCTCCCTGGTTTTGTCGTACAATCAAACAATCTTCGATATAGTGTTCTTCACTGCCACATGCTCTACACACATACCCTGGCTTCGGCTTACGACCACCTGTGTCCCCGACAGCATCTCTAGTGGGACAATCACGAACGAAGTGACCTGGCTACATAAGAATGAGATCCAGTCGATGGTATTCCAAAGCCCAAAACATACTTCGCTGCACAATCTGCACATATAGTCCTCGGGTGGTTTTGTTCGTTCAGGACAATTACTAATGAAGTGCTACCAACAAACCGAATGAAAACAGGTCGCAGGATATGTCTAGACATCCTACCTCTGTTGACTCGCAACGACGACATTTGTAACCTGGAGGGGGCTTTCCAGGCTCACCTTGAACTAGCTGATGTCAACAATTCCTTTTTTCCCTTTCCCATTTGATATTCACCTCTAGTACGTTTCACAGGGTGCTGAACATTCCCGAAGATAAAGTTACTTCCCTCGGATGTTTCGAAAGAACGTTTGGGTCCCCTTGCGGCAGGTTCCGAGAAAGGATTTGCGGATACATTTGAAGGGAGTGCGATATTCGTCGAGAGTTTTGATGATATGCTGAAAGCATAGAACCACTGTAAGAAGGTAAGATGTCATATCATGTAGTTCATATAATCCAACACATACCCTCTGCTTCTTGTCAGTTGAGGGAGTACCACCGAATGCCCCCAATGATACAAATCGAGTCACTCGTTTGCTATCGGCCTCCCACATAAACGGTTCGCGTTCCCAAAAGGTTGGGGTCGTGCCTCCACCCATGGCAAAGTGATATCGTGGTCGTGTACGGCGTACAAGATCATCGAGTGGTTGAGCCAGAAGCGTTGTCAATTCTTTCGAGGGTATTAAACAATCTGAGTGAGCTGTGATAAGTGACGGCCACGCGTTGCTCATCAAGATATCAATCGTTTGAGAAGATGACAAAGTTGACGCTGACTGTATTGCAGCAAGCGTTTCATGACTCCCGCTCTTGGACATCGGAGAAAGCGTATTTTCAAGCAACCTTTCTTTGGTATGGGACGAAAAGTAAGGAGAGATAAAACCCTACGTATCGTCTTGAGCGTGCCTGGAAATGAGTGGTAATAGTAGCTTTACATACTAGAGGTGTGTCGGCCGAGGTATATATTTCCGGGTCGTATACACCTCCCAGACATGCTATTCGCAAGCCACTTGCCGTGGTCATTAAGCCAGATTTACCTAGGTGAAATTCAATAGATAGACTAAACGTGAGTCGTTCGCATTACAGCTTACCTAGGAGAAAGACGTTTTTGCAAAGTTCGCCTCCAGTTTCTGCGAACCTCTGGATTACTTGCCGAGGCAATGGATATTTTCCTTGCATTATATAGCATTCAACCGACACTAAATGCATGACCAATCCGATGAGAGCTTACAGAGTAATCAGACGTGCTACATACCTTCGAGCTTTCCGTCAAGTAGCAGAGAGACCTCATCATCATCATCTCTGTTCTCTTCATCTTCTTTCGGTGGGCCGAAGAAGTCACCGATGCACAACGCAAAACCGAATTTTCCGTGCTTTGCATTGATGACCTTGATTTTAGCTAAGAGGTCTCGTATTGAGCCCACTGCAGATCCAACGGTAAGTCTGGCACACGATGCCTCAATGAGTTTCCATTTAACGCAGAAGAATTCTTACACTCTAACAGGTTCTGTGTTGTTCATGTTTGCCCTTCTAGGAGAGCGGTAAAGTCATGTGCCCTTGTTTGTGTTAAATAAATGCATTACATAATCGTATGCTGTCAAAAGGTCATCTGTCTTATTTTATCGTAGAGGCCTTGTACCATCTGCCACTTGGGCCAAGCACTTAAAGTGATATAACGTTTGATTAGATGGATATTTATTCAATTGAGGCAACTGTAAGTGACTGCGATCGATTTGCTAATGGTTCGATTTGTTGTTAGTTCTTGTGACTGCTACGAAATGCCTGTTCCATGGTCGTCATTCAAGACTAAAAAATACTCTCGCACTGGGCATCAAGAAAGTTGGGAGATTGTGCAGGCTGTCTGGATCTATGGTGAGGGAGAACTCAACTAGAGAGAACATATGATAGATAGTGAAATTTTCGAGTTTCAGTCGAGTAAGTACTGTTACCTACTTCAGGTCTACCCCCATACTGGCCGTCACCGTCACTTAATCTATCAGCCATTTTTGAAACCTCACTACTGCCATATCATCGTCCATATCATCGTCTCAGCCGTTCGTAACTTCAGGTCTGGATGCACTGCTATTTATAGATTATTACTATGTAGATATTATTAGAAAATGATGTAGCGAAATGATTATAAGAAATGGGGATAAGTCAAGAATAGGTTCAATCTCCGGTTCTGAACTGATAAATAACATTCAAGATCAAGCTGAATAACAAATCTTGTATCATTTCAGATATAGATCTATCTGTACAAGTTGACTAAATGTGAGGGATAATGTACAATCTAACTGGGAGGCCAGTGCGGTGGTAGACCCTGAAAGTGGCCAGTATGACCGTGGGGATAACAGTGGAGAGCCAAGTTGTTGGAAGTCGAACATCGTGCGAGTCTGCGTGATGTATATAGTATTTTTCAGTCTTTACATCCGTTTGCCTCACTCACTCGTTGCGTGGTTGCTTCTGCACATGTTCCAAGCAGTGTTCTATGAACCTTGAGCTTCCTGAGGAATACCAAGTCAACAAATAGCATGGCATTCATAGTGGGAGAAATTCATCAGTCGAATGACACCGCAACAGACATGTCTGCGACAGACCACATCAGCGACCATGTTAGTAACTGATTGAATTTCTAAGTGTGACATGTCACAGACAATTATTTGAAAGCATCAGCAACAGGGCTGTGCAAGGACCTGGTGCTACGACTCACCTTATATGTCCGTTTGTTACAATGAAAATTTCCAATCTCGCCAATCATATCTACTACATTTAAAGCGGAACGCACACAATTGCTGACGTCAGTCACATCACTATATCGATAAATCTCCGTGGGAAAAACCACATGATGCTTCGAGGATTGGGACGTAAACGAAGAGGTCTCTAGGCTGGAGCAAGACATGAACTCTGCACTAGATATCCTGGTGAATATGGTATACAATGTTGGAGTTTTATTGTTCGATATACTTGAGCAATGTAGTGCAGTCTTTTGATCGGAATCCATGGCGCTCGTGCCATACCGAGCATTCGTTGATCTGTACCCACCAGCCGTGTCTCGAAGTCTCTGCTGTTCTTTACTTTCTCATCATTCAACAACTATGGTCACTTTAGCCTTTGTTGCTTCCCTGGCCTTATTCACTGCCCCTGGTCTTGCTGGTCCGATGGGAGAGTCATTGAATATCCGTCACTTAGTTTCCAATAGTATTATATGTCAGATCCCCATCCTCAAGACTTATATTTGTTCCCCTTCCACTCAGATTGACATCGTACGTATGACTCCTTTGGGACAAGCAAAAGGAACAGTCGATCCTGGTGGAGCATACAGGTTCGTAGTCAAGTATGCGAATTCGGAGCGATGGAAACATTCCTCAACGGTCTCAACCTGGGGTCTACCGTGCGTATGTTTGATATGAATTGAATAAACTTACTCATTCTGATTATTCGTCAGGACTGGCTCATCCAATATAACCGACATGCCTTTGGCTTGTCCCCAGTCGTCTATTGATCCGTCAGGGTACAACGAGGACTGCCTGTCAATGATTCTTTATGTCCCGCCTTCCCTTATACCTCTGAGTCATGCGCCAACGCTCATGTGGTCAGCTGTCATCATTTTCTAAGATTCAGCTACGCTGAGAGAAATCTAGGATCCATGGAGGATCTCTCATCATGGGTTCTGCCAGTGCGGCTGAATTAGATGGCTCAAGTCTAGCTTTGGCCACGAATTCTATTATTTCCGTTGTTCAGTATCGTCTTGGTGCTGTAAGCGTCTATGATCCAGTACTTCTTGCCCTGATTATTTTCTAGCTCGGCTTCATGGCACCCGATGGCACAACAAATTTAGCTGTCAAGGATCTTGTTAACGCCCTTCACTTCCTTCAAAAAGTTCTACCGGCATTTGGAGGTAGCCCCGGAAAGATCACCATTGCTGGACAGAGTTCTGGTGCCAGTTTAGTTCGGACTCTTTTGGCAGTACCTTCGGCCTCATCCCTGTTTCGCTATGCAATTATTCAGTCCGACCCGATGGTAATTCTTTCCGTCTTTGTTCGACTATAAACTGAATTCTTGTATCTCAATAGAACTTTGGCCTCTTGTCGTCCTCTGCGCAGCAATCTTTGCAGCATTTGTTCAATGACATTATTGCCTGCAACGGGGAAGATATCAGTTGTCGCAATTCGCTTTCCCTTACTTCCATCCTGGACAGCCAAATGATACTTTACAAAACAGCTCTCCGCACGATGCCTGTTGTTGGTCAGTTTGAGCCGATGCGACCCGTGCTGGACGGTTCATTCGTCACAACTTCTCTGGATTCAACAACGCCCTTCCCCGCCGTATCAAAATCGATTCTCATATCCACTGTTGCACAAGAAGCTGGATCGACAATATACAGCACCTACCCCAAGGCTCTCAATCAGAGCGACCTTATTGATTTCTGCGATGCTTTTTTGGGCCCAGATCGCGCCAAAACGATCCTCTCTTCCAAATTCTATCCCATAACTCCGGACCCACGCGCTCAGTTACAAAGTATTGGAACCGACTATATATGGAGATGTCCAAGCTGGACCTTTGCTCGTAATTGGGTTACCCATGGGGGAAAGGCATACGTGGGCGAGTACGTTATTGGTGCGACACACCCGGCCAACGAGGATATATCATATTGTCTTCAGCCTCATATTGTCTGTCACCAGGACGATATCGAGGTCGTGGTATGTAGGGATTCTGTTTCAGTGACACTCGACTGAAGATCATTTTAGTTTGGAACTGTTCCGAATCCATCTATCCCTCAGAAACGTCTGGTCTCTGAAATGCAAACTCGATATAAAGCCTTCCTCAACACTGGTAGTCCAAATGTCCCAAAATTACCTATCTGGAGAGCAGCAGGTGCCTCTGAAGTCAATCCAATTAAGTTAGGTGGTTCTGATCCTGTTCCCACTGGTGCTTGTACACCCGGCTTCTGGGGCCAAGCTGTTCAATTCGACTACCAGTTTTTTGCTAATAGCTAGATTATGACCTTAGATTATGACCTAAGTTTATCCTTACGCATTATTTCGAGTTACCTTTTTGTCTGCGATACTGTATTTTTACTTCCTACCGAGTATGTGTGTATGTATCCATTGGTCATGACTCCGACAAGGTGAATCCCATGAAGTTTCGAGCGAGGTTAGAGGCAAAATGCACATTCTAGTCTGGATTTAAAGATTGGATAAGGGAACCTCATAAATTCACAAATATTCCCTAATTCAAAGCTTGGAAGTCTCCTGGAACAGATGTGTTTCGATTTCTGTAAAAATATCAAAGTTACGTTGTAAAATGATCTCTTTAATAACCTGAAAGTACGTCAGATACCTTTCCAGCAGGTGAAATCATTTAATAGCTCACCCCGTCTGTAATCCGCAACTTGGCTCGATGTAGTCGCCCCTTTGAGCCCCCACGTGTTTCATCACCTTCGTAAGTGAGGATTGAGTAACCACCCGTGAGGTCGTCACCCTCAGGCTTGCACGGTCGAGGGTTCAATACCATTTGTCCAAATGCACCCCGAGATAACTTGCTGACTAGAGCACGCTGGTCACCTGTATTCAGTGTTCCCTGGAGGACATCGGCAAGTGTTGCAAGGATATAAAACTGGGGTGGCATAAAGGTGATCTTTCCTTCTCGGAACTCCCGAAGCGCTTCACTAGGGTGAAGGAACCACGCTGAAATGATTTCCTGGCCACCATCTACACATGAACGGGACCCAAAGATTCACAACCAAGCAACGTAATGCAAGTGATGTTGAATACTTACCAGGTTTTGGAATACATTCTTGTTTCGCACCCGAATTAAAACCAGCAGATGATGAAGCCGGTAGGAAGGCAACAAAAAACTGAGTATGGAATCGGCTAGAACGCCAGGGGCCAACTTGAGATAGCTTCCAACTGGACTATATCTATATTACATACCGGGGGGAACCGATAGGCGTTATCCACTGTGTGAATGGCAGAAGCTGGTCACTGTCTGCTCTCAGGTGGTTGGATTTGAGAAAGTCTTGAAAAAGGTATCTCTGTTGGTGAATACCGTTTCGCGCGTCGTCTAGCCGAATGTCATCCAGGAGTAAAGTATCTGGGGAAGAGTCATCGGAAGAAGCAAATAAGAGACCAGATTCTTCGAAAGTCTCTCTGATCGCGGTTATTGCTAACGAGGAATCCTGCTTTTGATCGTAATTTCCTCCTGGGAACACCTTGAGAGGATAATGTTGGTCGCCCTGCCTTCGAAGCTAAAATGATTCAATATGGCACACCGTCATTCCACCAAACGCGCGGGCTTTCGGATTTCGGTGAACTAGGAGTACTTCATTGTGTGCATTGACCACGATCAAACTTGCAGAAGGCCGTGGAACCGGAGCAGACGCTGATAACATGGAGAACGTTGACAACCTTGAGCGGTTCTTTGGTAGCTTCAATATGTTGATTACGGCGTGATTAAAATGAAGGACAAGTGAGAGAGGACCAGACGGGACCAGACGGGACCAGAGAGAGACGAGCAGCATGAGTTTGACAACTTATGATTAGCCAGTAGAATTGCAGAATTGCAGGTGACATCCGACCACTCAAAGTATAGTCTGGCACACCAGAAAAGCCGGAAATCTGCTGCTATACTCAATAGCATTTCCTATACACTGCCAGAGCTGAAACATCACACCAAGTCCCAGACGGAGTATTCTGCCATTCGTCGAACCAACGCCAGAGATATCATTTCTCAGCCAACGGAAACCAAAGTAACGACGATGAACTATCAACACGAAATTTACGTGACGCTACGAAAACCTAGTGAACACTCTAGTTCACATACTTGTCAATTTCAGATCATCCATTCGACAGCCTCGTAAACCACGACTGCAAATGTGAATTGAATTGACCTTCGGAGAAGTATTCCGTAAGTCCCTAAATCCTAGGCCCGGCCAGCGATTTGATAATGTGTTTCCAATTCTGTTGAAGGTGAGTACATGAAAACGAAGAATTGGAGTCTTACCTTGTGCATGATTGTACGGAGATCAGCAATCTGAGCTATATGAAGTAGATACTGTGTGATTTTATAAAGTTCTCGGTCAGCCATCGCCTCCAGGGTCTGAGCGTTCCGAAATGCGGATATCTTCAGGCCTTGTCTCGGATTTAAAGCAAAGTTGCGGCTCTATAAGGCATCATTCGTTGGAACAAATGCAAGGCAATCGAATATGCCCACTAGGTCATCAATATGGATTGTATTACTAGCATCGCTAAGAAGCACCGTCCTGTCTGCTCGCCGTTCTCATCGATTAGATGGTAACTTACAATTGAGGGAAATGGTTCCATATGATTTGCAGCGGCTTCACAAAGTGGCTCCATGGCTTTCCATTACGCTGCGAGAAAACCGTGAACATGCATGTTTTATCCAACACTATAGGCCACTGAAGTAAGTTTTCAGGAAAAAATGAAGATATCAGACACGCGCCGAACGAAATCTAACCCCCGAATCATAGTGAGAAAAAATTTTCACGCTGCTTGAGAATAACGCTCTTTACCTGATAATTCCGACTTGAACCGATCATTCCTAGTTCAACAAGCTTAGTTTCGAGCCACATCCAACCAGTTTGAGACCTAGAGACAAGTCAACAATGCCAGTAGCGTTGGGTTTCATGGATAATAAACCATATACAAACTACGGATAATGAGTCTTGAATTGCGACGATTGTGAATTAAGGATTTGCTCACTGTCGTAATAGGGGTATATAGTTTCCAGAAACTCGTGAAGGCCAGGTCTTGCACATAGATCTGGTGGGAGCAGTCCGGAAGTCAGTGGTCGTGTATCAAGGATCGCTGTACTGGTTGTCAGAAGAGTCAGAGAGCCAAGGCGGCCACACCCACTGTAATCAATATCCAATACCAAAAGCTTCTTTCCTTCACGGAGCGGAGCTATAATATTGATCTTGAGCTTCTCCGATGCCTCTTTTACCTTCCTTCGGTTACGCTGATCATTCAGGTAGGCCAAGCTTGCCGCTGGGTCCTCTGTAAAGTCCATGTCCAGGTCGTTGACGATGTCAGGGAGGCTCTCGAGTTCTGAGATAGAAAACAGTCTGTTTCATCAGATTATGGCACGTAAGAACTTGGACGAACGAGATGGGTCCTTAATCTCGTTTCCTGCCGGCGTCCCAACGAGTGTAAATTTCTTTCCAGCTGGAAGATGCAGGTCTGCGCTAGCTCATGGTACAAGAGTTATCGAAAGTTGTCATTCAATGATCCAATTGGAAAACTCACATAAGGACCTGATCCTCCGGCAGCTTCCCTTTCACCAACCCCAGTATTTTCTGACGCTCAAGTGGCACATTGGTGAGGTCATGTAAAGCAGTCTTGAGGTCATAGACCCTTCAACTACACCATCAACGTGTTATTCGGGCCAAGAAATTACGGCGCGAACCTATCTGTGTCAGCTACAGTGAGCTCGAAAGATTTACCGGACCATGTGAAATTGAGAGCAGTCCACTGTTCCAATACATCCTCGGTAGATATCTGTGGGGCGCAATGAGGTTAATCGTACAGAATTGTGACCCAGGCTACCACCCACATCATCCGTACAAGTAGCTTTATTTGCGTCAGTGTCAATCCTATGCTCTTGGGAAGAATTCAAAGACATGAGTTGGAAAGGTCGTTGAATGAGGTGAGAGATGGAGGTTGACAACTTGTATGCTGTGACAACACAAGAAGCGTAGCTCTCCTTGCGGGTATTCGCAAGAATGTGTCAATTAATCATCCAGCGCTCACATCCAAATTGACATGAGCAATCATACCGTCACGCTTAATCGGATGTTGTCTTGTGGCACATACAAGCTGAAAACAGTGCTACAAATACAGGTATGAAAGACAATCATAATTGCGCGGCTGGAAATAGTCTAAGCTTCAAGTTCACCAACGCTGTCAGCAACAAATTTAAAGGTAGAGAGGGATGACACTGGTATGAAACAGTAAGCGATTAGTCCCACCAATGGTTAGCAAAGTACTGACCGGGTTGTTTTTCCATCATGAGAAGTTCGGCTGCCTTCGGTTCCAGTATTTGTGAAGGTGCGTCGTACTTCCATCCTTGTTGCTCCACAGCTGTTCCAAGTCAGTAGAAAGGAAGTTTGGTCAAGGTGTATACGAACCTCTGACAATCTGGTCTCCAGGAAGTCCGAGGTAAATTTGTGCCAACGACAGGGGTAAAGAACTGTACGCCTTGGATATTAAGACGAAAGTACGTTCACGGAAAGCCTCTGCGGAAGATTGAAATCAAAAGGCATACTCCGCGTTTACAAGCAACCTACCAACAAAATTTGTTACTAGGTTGGCAATGAGAGAAGCCAATTTAGCGTCTGGGAAATCTGGTTGAGCCACGAGGCCAAACAGTGTCTCTGCATGAGCATAAATCTTGTTATAGTGTCTCTCCGATGTTGCATTAACGAGGTCGAGTAGGGCTTGGGTCAGGGGAGAAGCTTGCAAAGAATCTGGCAAGCGTACCAGCGCATACTGCGCAGGAGGACTAGACCGAGTTGGAGGGTTGGCCACTGGTTCATAAGGGTGAGGTATACTGACATGTTGTCCAGGATTAAATATGTGAGCACCAAGGGGCTGACGGTAAAGAGACGAGAAGAAGAGCGACTCGTATGGGACTAGATGCGAGATAAGGAGATGACTCAGTAGATTGAGTTACTTTCTGACCAGGACATCTGTTTCCTCTGCTTTGAGTAGAAGCTCATGGTACTGTCCTTTGGCAGCAAGGTCGACGATGAGTGGGAAGATGGTAGGAAGACAGTCCTGAGACGGGGAAGACGGGGGAGGTGGTAGGTTTGGAGCAGACACTTGAGGTTGAGACTGAGGCTGGGAGCGCAACTGATCCTGAAGCTCAGTAGCGGTTGTGGGCGGAGGCGTGGGGGGGCCGTTGACCATGGTTGAGGTCAAGTGATCAATGTATCTACTTCTTGATCCTCTTTTATGGACTCGGAAATCGAATCAATTCTTTACATTGGGCGGGAGGTTTCTGGTGCATTCTAATCTGTCATTGTGGTCCCTTCGCTCATGTTTTGGCACTATCAGTCTACAAGATACCTCCACTCAGGGCTAATATTGGCCATCGCGCCGGCGAATGGGGTGATTTGGCCCAGCCTCTATGGAAGGGCAGGGTACGGGTCATCGAGCTATCGAGTGGTGTTTCTATCCAGTTTGAAGACTCGCAGACAGGTGAGTATCCGATTCTGCTACGGCATCCGATGACCCTCAAAATTTCTAGGAGAATGTACGTCTACCCTAATCCAACTCCTTGACTTCTTCTAAAGATCCAGATGCTGCAGTGTTTGCCAAGGCAGACTACGATCCTGAGCGACCATCTGTTGAAGCTGTTCTTGATTCCTCTCGTTACTTTGTGATCAGGGTAGAGGACTCCGGCCGAAAAGCTTATATTGGTATGGGTTTTGCAGAACGCACGGATAGTTTTGACTTTAGTGAGTAACGCAGCTATCCTAAGCTCATGCACTTGGCTCATTTCGGATACTCGTGGTAGATGTGGCTTTGCAAGATTATACAAAGTGAGCAGCACCTGTGCTGTTATAGGCTGGCAAGTATAGCTCACTCATGTCGCATAGACGTTACAAAGCCAGCCTCTTAAATGCCGAGATCGCAGAGTCTGACGCGCCTTCTCCTCATCTACCTGTGGGCCTGAAGAAAGACTATACCCTGAAGGAAGGACAAACATTCACCATACATCTTCCGGGTGGCAAGACTAAAGCAAACACTACGACCAGAGGTGATAGTCTTCTAAGCACCAGCGGCACCAGCGGTGTACCTCTCCTGCCTCCTCCACCAGGTAGTATGAAGAGGGGGTGAGAACATGTTCATGGATTGATTTCAACCCGTATTGCTTGAACTCGTATATCATCCTATTTAGCCGACTCGGAGATGTCAAGGTTGTAAAATGCTTCACATGGGCAAACATATGATAAGTCTATTATCATTGCGACTGGTTCTTAGAGGCGATGTATATAATCCCGGCGGATCAGTGTATAGGTAATTTCTGATTTTCTGGGAATCCCCTGTTGCGCCCAAGAGTTACTGGGGAAACCAGATTGTTATTTCTCCGAGCATCTTGTCTCCTTTTTTGTCGCAAGTCTGGAATATGGCAATAACTTCAAATTTCTATTAGTCTAGCCGACGTTCGACCGAATTTCAGAAAAGACTGGAACGCTTGTTTCTCCATCAGAACAAAATATCCTTTAGTGGCCAGATGAACTCAAGCTTTGTGAATCACCGCAAAGACGTCGCAATTCTCCCGACATGTTTCCGGTTAGTCCTGTCGGGATTTCGCCGAAGCCAATACTGAGGCGAATCATATAAAATGTTGGTTGTTTTTTCGACTTATCAGGGAGTTCTTCAATCTTCTCATAAACGAAATGTTCAAGTTAACCTCTTTTCTGGCTTTTGCCTCTCTTGTTCCTGCCTTTGTCAAGGCCCAACAGCCCGCGTGGGCGCAGTGCGGTGGTATTGGTTGGAGTGAGTGGTAATGTTCGTTAATATTTGCGTGCTGAACTTCCTGACGACAAAAAGCCGGCGGAACTACCTGTGTTTCTGGCTCCGTCTGCACTGAGATCAATGAATTTTACTTCCAGTGCATGTATGTGTCATTTCTCTGCACCCTCGATAGACAGTCCTGAACTTGCCCTTAGCCCCGGATCTTCTACACCTCCATCCTCCACTAACACTCTGCCAGTTAGCACGACAACTTCCGGCTCTGGAGGCCCAACCTCAAATCCGGTTCCCGATGCTGGTAATCCATACACTGGTTACAGCGTGGGAGAAATATCTTCTTGACAGATATGTTCGACTGACTGATCTCCCAGGTTTGGTTGACTCCTAATTATGCTGATGAAGTCAATGCTGCTGCTTCCAACATAACCGACGCTACTGTAAAGGCAAAGGCTCTGAAGGTAGCTCAGATCCCTACCTTTACTTGGTTCGACGCTGTTGCCAAGGTTCCGACCCTCGGTGATTACCTCGCCGATGCTGAGGCCAAGCAAAAATCAACTGGCCAAAAGCAACTCGTTCAAATCGTCGTCTATGACTTGCCTGATCGTGATTGCGCAGCTCTTGCCTCCAATGGTGAATTCTCCATTGTTGATGATGGTGTGAACAAGTACAAGGACTATATCGATCAGCTTGCTGCTCAGATCCAGAGTACGTTTTGTTCTGCTCTTCTCCTGGGCGAGGCTTAGTGGTGTTGTTAGAATTCCCTGATATCCGAATCGTTGCTGTCATTGAACCTGATTCGCTCGCCAACTTAGTTACTAACTTGAGCGTTCAGAAGTGTGCAAACGCTCAGTCTGCGTACAAAGAATCCGTCATTTACGCTGTTCAGAAACTGAATGCCCTCGGCGTTTACATGTACCTTGATGCTGGTCATGCCGGCTGGCTCGGCTGGCCTGCTAACCTCACCCCAGCAGCTCAGTTGTTTTCTCAGCTGTACACTTCAGCTGATAGACCGGAATTTCTCCGTGGCCTCGCTACAAATGTTGCCAATTACAACGCCATCAATGCTGTTTCCCCTGATCCCATCACTCAAGGAAACTCCAACTATGATGAAATGCACTACATCAATGTGAATTTCCTACTTTCCTGTAGTTTCCGGACCTCTTACTATTTTGTTAGGCCCTCGCTCCCGTACTTTCAAGCTCTGGCTTCCCTGCCCACTTTATTATTGACCAAGGTCGATCTGGTGTACAGAACATCAGGCAACAGTGGGGTGACTGGTGCAACGTCAAGGGTGCTGGCTTTGGTATCCATCCTACCACCAGTACTGGTTCCAGTCTCATTGACTCTATCGTTTGGGTCAAGCCTGGCGGTGAGTGCGATGGTACCTCCAGCTCCTCTTCCCCCCGCTTTGACTCTCATTGTGCTCTTTCGTGAGTATTATCTCGTTAAGAAACGACATACGAGATTTACGGTACTTCTAGTGATGCTGCCCAGCCCGCTCCAGAGGCTGGCACCTGGTTCCAAGACTACTTCGTAGCCCTCGTCGAGAACGCCAATCCTGCTCTTTAAAGACATACACATCTCTCTTGTATTGTTTGAATCGCAAAAGTTTCTTCCTGTATTTATTATTGTTTAATGCAACACATCAGAACGTTCGACCATTGCTAATCAGTTTCATTTATGCCTAAAGTCCAGGCATCTTGTATTGGAGGTTTGAACAGAGAGAGATCCAGGTCCAGAGGAGATTGTGTTGGCAGTTGCGAGAAAGTCAGGTCGAAACGTGCTTGTGTCATATAGAGCCGCCAACCTCAACCAACACCCTTCAGTACAACAACCACACTACTACACACATCTACACCTCCTTCAGGACAAGTCCTGCAGACTAAGCGTAGTACATTGTACTTCTACCCTGCTACACACCACGTCTTAGCACTAGAATGTATATATAGAACGCTGCATCACGTGATTGTCTTCGTCATTCCCCATGACGCGCAGTAGTCTCTGGTTTGTTCTCTCAACTTATCCGATAAGCCATCTATCATTTAGGGATGTTAGCTAGACTTGCCCGTACTGCATCTTGGGGAACGGGTCGGGATTTTCTTGTTGCTGGGTATCAAGCACGAAGGTCGTTTGTACAGCCATCTGGTGCTGACCGGGCGAGCGTAGTGGATGTGCCTTCGACGTACAAGGATGAAGGCCATTTCACTCCTCGTGCAGGTTTGACAAAAAATTTCCGCCATGTTTTGCTGCTTATCAAAGCGGTCTCTAGACATGCTTGGTTTTAAACTAGAAGTTCCCCAGCGTGAAAGCAGTGTGGAAGGAAAAACGAGGCCGATTTACCTTGACATGCAGGCAGGTCGTATTGAGCGAGACTTGCCTTTATTTTAGTTCACAGTGTTGTTCAAGGCGACGACGCCCGTCGATCCTCGTGTTCTAGATGCCATGCTTCCTTATTTTACAGACCAATATGGTAATCCTCACAGCAGGACGCACGCTTATGGCTGGGAGGCTGAGAAAGCTGTTGAGGACGCCCGCAAGGTGAGTGTTGGGATTTTCAGAATTGATTATTGAACTTGAATTCTTGACAGCATGTTGCGGACTTGATAGGCGCAGACTCGAAGGACATTATTTTCACTTCAGGAGCGACTGAATCAAATAATCTGTCGATAAAAGGTGTTGCTCATTTTTACAAGGAAAAAAAGCGCCATATTATTACGACTCAAACGGTTAGTCGTCAAGTTTCTCCGATGGTCTCGCCTACTTAATTCGTTGAAGGAGCATAAATGTGTTCTTGACTCATGTCGCAAATTAGGAGAGGAGGGTTTCGATGTTACTTACCTTCCAGTTCAGAAGAACGGCGTCATTAACCTCAACGACCTTGAAGCTGCTATTCGACCTGACACATCACTAGTAACAATCATGACCGTGAACAACGAAACTGGCGTTATCCAACCTATCAAGGAAATTGGAGAGGTTATTCGCAGGTACCGAGGAGTTTACTTCCACACGGATGCAGCACAGGCGGCTGGAAAGATTCCTTTGGATGTGAACGAATTGAACATCGATTTGATGAGCATTTCTGGTCATAAATTGTATGGTCCTAAGGGAGTTGGCGCTGCCTACGTGAGAAGACGGCCTCGTGTCAGACTGGAGCCCATTTTGAGTGGTGGTGGTCAAGAGCGCGGATTACGCAGCGGGACGTTACCTACTGCATTGGCTGTTGGGATGGGAGAGGCCGCCCGAATAGCGCAGAAAGAAATGACTGTGAGTATCCGATTTGTCTTATGGTCATGATGATATCTGCACTCGACCAAACGTATGAGCCGGGTGATTCCAGGAACCATTGCAGGCCTTTTCAGCTCGGTGATGACTTGAGTGCAGGGGTACTGAAAATTCGGTCTTTTCTTTGCTCGTTTGAATTTTCAGCCCACTGAACGAAATTGATAGAGGGACCACGCCCGTGTCAAAGAACTTTCTGACCGGTTAATCAAAGGAATCAACGATCAAGTGGAGCACGTTGTGCGGAATGGTGATCCCAATGGGTATCCTGGTTGTGTAAATTTGAGCTTCTCGTATGTAGAAGGCGAGAGTCTACTTATGGCGCTGAAGGTCAGTATATATACATGATTTATCTTTGTGTATTACTTATCTCAATCCAGGATATTGCTCTTTCATCGGGAAGTGCTTGTACATCAGCCTCTCTCGAGCCTTCTTATGTGCTCCGTGCCCTTGGTGAGTTGTCACTGTCCTTTGGAGATTGAGCTTCCCTGACTCCATGTTGCAGGTGCCGCTGAAGACATGGCACACTCGTCTCTGCGGTTTGGGATTGGAAGGTTTACCACGGAAGCAGAAGTTGATTTTGTCGTCAAACACATTATTAAGACCGTTGACAGACTACGTGAAATGAGGTGAGATTTTGCTATATTCACATGAACCTTTAACGCTATGTCCATTGCAGCCCACTATGGGAGATGGTTCAAGAGGGCATTGATATAAACACCATTGACTGGTCTCAACATTAGATTTTGGCTTTATTTCTATGCTTTCGTCTTTAATCTATCTGTTTACACCTAAAAACTTTGTCAGACATACTGTATGATGAGTGCTACTCGCTACTCGTTCTCTCCTTGTTTAACAGGCCGAGGGTTGCGCACCGTTGCTCAGTTTAACTACTACATAAAGTAACTGAAAGTGCCAATAATGAGAACTACCATGACCACAGAAAAATTTGTCACTTCTCAGGATCACGCAACTGGTCCGTGCGTGAAATGTCTGTCAACCAAGCGGAGTCCAATTCCCATCAAAAACGCTCTCTTGTCTACCAACCACCAACCACCATGTCTAGGCGCTTATATCTTGGCAGTAAGAATCCATTAATTCTGCTCATTAACACATTTCACTCTGAAACGACAGGGCTTCCTACCGATGCCCGTACTGAGGATGTACAAAAATTCTTCGATGGTTTCGGCCGAATTATCGACTGTCGTGTCATGACCGGTACGTTTTAGTGGTTCACTACGTTCTCTTGTGCCAATTTGCTTGGAAGGTTTTGGGTTCGTTGAATTTGAAAGTCCCAAAGTAAGGGAACCCTGAATAATCTCGCTGTTTCATCGTACCTGACCATGCGAAGGATGCCGAAGAAGCTGTCCAGACTTGTAATGGCAAAGCCCTTATGGGTGCTAGGTCAGTCAATTGTTTTATTATACTACTTTCACCTCAGGTAAAGTAACTCTGCCAGCATCGTTGTTGAATTTGCGAAAGAGAGCCGACCACGTCGTGAGAACTATGACGACCGAGGCAGCGGGTAGGGAAGAAGGTTTATGGGAAGATCTTTCTAATGGCTTTAATATTCTAGTCCTCGCACCCGCCGTCCACCTGGCATCCGCCTCATCGTAACTGGTGTTTCCCGTGATACAAGTTGGCAGGTACGATCGCTTCTTGGCTCCATGGCTTCCCCCGCACGCATCCACGACTTTGGACCCATACATTTTCCCCGGCTGGATACTTTCTCCTCATAGCCTTATAACGTTCAGGATTCCATGGACATGGCCTCCATTCCGGCTGAATGCACCCTTGTCTTGGCAAAGGACCCTCCTAATAATAACTTGACAATCATAGGACCTCAAGGATTTTGGACGCGATGCTGGCAGCGTTTCTTTTGCTGACATCGATCGTGACTATCCCGGACAAGGGTGAGTATATCAGTAATTATCCCTCATTTTGTTGCAACTCAAATTATGTGAAGTGTCCTCGAATATTTGTCTCGGGAAGATGCTGATCGGGCTATCAAAGAACTTGATGGTAGAGAACTCCGAGGAAGGCCTGTTCGAGTCACCTTGGACGACTCTGTACGTGAATGTCAGAAATTAAGCAGCAGCAGTGTGATTGATATCATTTGCTTCAGCGTGGTGGTGGTCCGGACAATTATCGACGTGATGATCGTCGCGACGACCGCTATCGGGATGACCGCTATAGGGATGATCGATACCGCCGGGATCGTTCCAGATCACCTCCTCGCCGTCCAGAATATGACGATCGTCGACCCAGGTCTCCGCCCTACAAGAGGGAGGATTATGATAGAAGGCCTGCAGGGTACGATGATCACCGGCGAGGAGGCTATGATGACCGCAGACTCTCTGATTATTATTATGACCGTCGCAGGGATGATTTCGATCGTCGCAGGGACGATAGAAGACGTGACGAGAAGGACGAACGCTACGATGAAAGAGCCAGACATGTGAATGGTGAAAGTGGTTGGTCTCGTTAATGGTTCTTTAAATGGACAGCCGGGACAATGCGGTTTTTTTATGGTCGACTTGCGATGAATTGTTTTGCTTTTATTCTTGGTCTCTCAATACTGGTGTTGTTTGTGCGGACCGCATTTTCAATGGTCGAAATCTGGTCCAATGACACGAGGCTTTACTTGAGGAACGCTTGGACACATTCCGTCCAAACGGTAAATGATCAACCTTGAATTTTGGAGTCTCATCAGACGGAGAACACAAGCGGGTTATAGCAATTGGACTCGTTTTGTTATATTGATTGCCTATTATTTATATAATAGCTGGAAGGTAGCAATGTCATGACACCATGCACAAGAGTTGGGAGCCTGATTCAAGTCCAACCCAAGAAAGAGTGCGATCATCCAGGTCTTCGGTGAGGGTGACGAAGGAATGATCACGCATGACCATTAGAACTTTGATGTCGTCTTCGGAAGTGGCACTGAGAACCTTGCGTATTCTGCCACGTAACATTTTGAGTGTCATACTTGGCAAGGCTCGAATGACTTGTGCCGTATCTTCATTTAAAACATTTGACTCTGATGTTAGGTAAATTCTAAGCTCTATCGTGACATGAGTTATTGTTAGTTGAGATAGTGCTGACCCACCCAGAAGTCGGTTTTTCAAGGTATCTGATGCCGCCTTTGCCAGTGTTGCATCAGGTTTGCCGTATTCTGTATTGTGCATCCCAGGGCAACGGGCGTCGGGTTGGGACATAATTCAAAGAAATGTTAACTTACTCAAGCACAAATCCTGCCACCTTGAATGTTCCTGAGTCTGCTGATGGTCTGGCATGGATCCTTGATTAACAATGTAGGAAAGATAATAGAGTTCCGCATTACGACGCTCCTTTTCCGAAATCTAGCCTTCTAAGCACGCAAAGATGAAGAGTCGAGGAAGTGATGAACTCACTGATGCCCCATCGAGCACTTGAAGTGTCGCCAATCGCGCAATTATCAGAGGCCGTGCATTTTGTGAATGATCTCAAATCGGTTGTATTCAGGCAAAACATCTACAACTAATGTGTATATCTCACCCATGATGGGATTGCCACTGAGTGTTAGTGACTCCAGCGAAGGGGCCCAGGCTGCAAGAGCATGTATATTACTCCAAGACTCCAGACGGTTGAAGGATAACGAGAGCTGTTTAAGCTGCAATAACTTGTCCTGAGGCATTGGGAAAGGGATGTTTTCGATCTGGTTGTTGGCGAGTATAACCCGAGAAAGGCTGTAATGCGCCATGCAATCAGTAACACGAGGCCCATAAGGTAGGTGGAAGTGCCATACGATGGGAAGTCTAGAAAGGAAAGATAAACATTACGCCAGCCCCCGATCTGATTGTTGTCTAGATTGAGGGTGTGAACAGGAGTGGTAAGGTTAACGTGGTCATCGGAATAGAAACAAGCTTCAGTGAAGCGGTTGTATCCACACTCAAGCTCTTGCAGCGCTGGCATGTTCATGATAGTCCGTAGAATATTCTGCCAGGTCATGAGGGTGTTGTTCAACCTGAGCTCAATCAGCGAATTGAAGCAGTTGCTGGAGAGTTTTGGGTCTAAATATCGCTGAAAACGATTTTGGCTATAAAATGCAGTTTGAGAGTCAAGATCTCTTGTTCAATTCGGAGCTTACTTCAAGTACAATCTTTGTAAGTGTGGAAGCTCTTGGGCAATTGCCGCAATATTGGTCCAAGAATGTATCAGGCTTTTGGATAAATCCAATCCTCGCACATCTGTAAAGTCGTCATCAGAAATTTTGAGCGTTTGACAGGCCTCATGCTGTTCCCTCACTCGGACAAGTTGCACCTATCATCCCTTGAGGATCAGCTTTCGCCACCCCTTCTAAACTTACTTCTCGCAAAGAGGACAGTCTGGCGAGCTTGTTCCTGACTTTATCCAAATTGACTGCTTCCACTTGAACTGCACCCTGAGAAGAACCCAGGATAACGACCTCTTGGGACTTCGAGCCATGAAAGGGTTCAATGTACTTGGATCTTAGAGCCTCGAGAAAGGTGTTGCCAAAGTATATGTTTTGGGAGAGTCGAATAAACGAGCCTGCACCAGATACCCTGAAATTTCATCATATGAGAGAATCTTGGGCACAGAAAGGTATAAATCTCACAAGCATTCAAAATACTGTTTTCCATCCTTTGAGCCGTCATGTTTGCCGCGTTTCGGGTCATCCCATTCAATGCCCAGCCAGGTGCCTGATGTCTGCTCGACAGGGCCAGAAAACCTGACGGTTCCAATATGTTTCATGTAAGATATGCGTAAACCAACTTCCATGGTTCTAAGAGCAAAAGCGAGGGGCTTAATTCCAGAATGTGAGAAAATAAATCGACTTGGGCTTTTGAGTCACATGAATATCAGCCATAAGTCTGAGAACCAAACGACTGGGCGGGTAGAATCAGACAAAGTTAGCACACTCACCCACTTTTCCAAACAAGTATGAGATGACAAGCTACAGTGTTTCTTGAAGAGTGGCATTTAGAACATTGGCAATTGCTGTTATCGTGTACTATAAACAGACTGTCAGTCGTATCAATCAATCAATCGTGCGTTTGTCGATTATTAGTGTGTGAGCGAGATTCTACTCTACAACTCTCTACTACATCTACCCTACCCTCCATTGCTTTCTCACCCTCAATGCTCTTTAAGAATTTCAATCCATCGAGGCACCTAGTGCAAGTTCATGGCACGTGGAGCGATACTCAGACCGTATTCCTCAACTCTAGGTATTGATAGATTGTATGACCATAGTACCGCTGCTGCTCACGACTCGTATGTAACCGAATCATATAAGTCCCGCTGCCTTGAAGGGACTCGAACCCAGCACATCGACAACATAACTGCTTGGACTGCTCATATAGACCAGTTTACGGCAACATCGTCCGCTATGGATGTATGGTCCAGCCAGGGTAGGGAATCTGCGGTCGCCAAGTCTTGTGCTGAGAGGACTACAGAACAGGCTCGAGGCTTTTTCTCTGGTAATAGCGTGGACGATCCCACGCGGATTTTCACAACTATTGCTCGTCAGCTCGCTACGGAGACCGACAAGTACAGAGAGGTACTAAACCTAAGGATTCAGCACAATCCTGTCCTGCCCAGTGAAAAGCTTGACATCCAGTTTCATCGCACTGTTTCCGGTATCTCGAGGCGAAATACAGAGGACCGTTTTTATCAATGACCTTGATGAATGCGACGGGGATCTTGCACTGTGCAAGATTGTAGAGCTTGTCGCCAAGTCGATCATTGAATATGCTGATAATTGAAAATTCCTTTCCTCTGGGCATTTTATCCGACCCGAGCTCCATATCAATCCTGCGTTCTCACTATACTCCAGTTCTCTTATTTTCTGGAAAATCGGGCTACTCGTGTCAGGCAGTGATGATGTGGATATCAAGCCCTACTTTTGTGACAAATTCTGTTCTCTTGCCTCCGTCGGCACCGTGTAGCCATCAGAGGAAAACCTCGTTGCGATATATGCTGCCACCTTTGTTGGGATTCATCATGGATCGAGATGCCATCAGCCCTCAATGACAGTTATTTCAATTTCATGATTGTTCTCTACCATAGTTACTTTCACACTCTGTCTGCTGTGCTTTAGATAGCTATGATACGGACCTCTATGACTACATAAATAGAAACATACCCAAGTGTTCATATTTAGTCTGTACATCTTAACACTAATTTACCCTAAAGTACAACTAAGTCTTTTTAGCAAGTTTCTATGATGTTCTACTTGTCACTTGACCATGTGACATGTGACAAAGATGTCACACCCCTTAGCTAACTTCAAAATGAAAAAGAGAAACTAAAATGAAAATAAAATGGAAACCTGAAGTTCAAGTCCAAAATCCAAGTCTGTTATAAAGTGAAACTTTCCAAGTGAAACTCTTCCTTTAACCACCATAGTTAACTTAAAAAATCCAAATAAATCAATGAAAAATCCTACACTTTCTCCTAGTTTCCAGAACAGTTCTCAATGTGTTAGTGAGTCCCCAGACTCACCTAACTTGCTCTTCAAAGCCAGTTCTAGAGCTAGAAAATAAATACATTCAAGAAGGAGACCTCAAACTTATTACATTGCAAGATATTTCTTAAGAAGTGTCTCTGCTTCTTCCATCTCTAAGAATGCCTCTTCTGAGGCCTTAGCTTTATCTTTTTCAAGAGAATGTGAGGAGAATGTAAAGTGACCTACTACTTTTCCAGAATTTGAGTCACTAATACCACTAGTGTTTGTCATTAACTCTATAGGTCTCTCTTTTGAAGTCTCAAGTCTCAACCTCATTACAAATCCCAATAGACTCTTACACACATCCTTATGATTATAATAACCCACTTTCTTCTGCCATTGCCCAATAAACTCTTGCTGTCCTACAATGTTTGAGATTTCTGACTACCTAGCTCCATTATTCTGTAGTTAGGTTAGTAAGTATTCTACCTGATATTCTGTCTGATTAGAATAAACTTCTTGAATATTTAGAGTAGCTGCTACCTCTAGAGAACTTCATTCTATTCTCTTAAGATTCTTTAGAGATTGTAAACTTTGTATAACTTTATAGACTTTGTTTAGTTGCTCTAATAATAAAACAGGATTTTTCCTCTAGAATCTCAAAAAATTGACTAGTCTAGCAGTTTAGGATTATATATTCTTATATCTTGATCTTTCTCACTATTTCTTACTTCTCAACTAATACTTGCTCTTAGTGACCACTCTATAACTCCTATTCACACTGACAAAGCTCTGGGACTTTTCTAGCATTATTTATGAGAAATAGCTAAGCACTAGTATGTCTTAGAGCATAACACTAACAATATTCTCACCAGTCCTTGTAAGCTAATTCCAAGACTCATGCACATTAGTATCTAACACTACTCCTGCATTTATGAGTATATTCTATTCACTATTATCTTTAATGTTAGAGTTAAAGACAATAGACTTTGTTTTTTTTCTTATTTAGGCTTAGGGTTAGAATATAGTGTGATATCATAAACTGTCACTGTTGCATGATCATGTGACACATAAAAGAATGTAGAAAGTTCTAGAACAATGATGTTATACAATATGTTTACTATATATTGATCTTATGAATAATATATAGTCTTTAGATATTAGATATAGTTTACATTTTGTTATCTGAGATCTGGTAAGATATCTTAGAAGTGACTTATACATTATCTAAGAACATAGAAGATAGGTCAGAATAACCTTTGGCTCCAGCTTGTATGCTATATTTCTACTGGCTATACTGGTTATATATTTTGGAATGAGACTTAGGAAATTTAACAGGTGGAAAACTACTAGAGGATAGTAAGGTATATTATTGCTAATAGTTGATTTTCAGAATAAGCTAGTATAGTATAACTACTAGATTGTATACTAGTTAACATACCTAGGGTAGCTATCTAAAATGTAAACTGCTAAGCAAGTTACTCTAGATACTGGTAATTCTCAGATGTTAGGGGACAGAGTCTATAGAATTAACAAAGGCCTAGTAAGGACATCTAAAGTGAACTAGAGGTATATGATCTGTACTGGAAGAAGCTAAGAAGTACAGATGAGAAAGAGAGGATTATTTGTAAGTTGGAATGGATGTGGTTAGAAAACAGGATGTGATATTAGCATAGGTTAGTATTAGTCTTGCACAGACTACTAGCTAGTATATATAAGACAGACACTTTGTACTGAAAACTCTATTAAATTTTCTTGTATAAACCTTAATATAAGATTCTATTCTTGACTTAACACTTTGAGTCTTGAATCATAACACTCAAAACCTCTAAAAAGCAAGGAATAAAGAGAGAGGTTAAGATATATAGGTGAGCAATTCTAGACTACTAGATCTGATTAATTTTGAAGTCCTAGAAGAAGGATTCCATTCTGTTATTAGAGTAACTGATGAGGTCCACAGAGTTTAGTGGACTTTCATAATCTCGGAAAATCTTTAATTGTATTGTTTACAGTTACTAAGTATATAACTTACTTTCAGAGAATTCTAAGAGAATAGAATAAATATTAGGAACAAACTAGCTACTAAACTAAAAGTGTATAATGCCAAGCTTAGCTTTGACATCTGGTTGGTACTATATATACACTTCATACTGTACTTCTAACACATGTCTCATTATTCAAAACTTGTTAGTAAGTTCCCAAAAGTCAGATTAGCAAGTATGTATTATCTAGATATATGAAATATAGATGTCAAAATAACCTTTGGCTTTAGCTTGTGTGCTGTGCCTCTACTAGTTGTATAGGTTACATATTTTGAAAGAGCTACTTAGAGAGATTTGTAGGGAACAAGTCTACCAGAAGGTAGTAAGGTATGTTGTTGCCAACACTGGAAGATAATATTAGTTTTAGTTGATTTTCAGAATAAGAATTTACAGTGTAACTACTAGCTTATATATTAAGTATTCTACCTAAAGTAGTTATTTAGGAATGAAGACTGTAAGCAAGTTATTCTGGTTCTGGATGGTCCTTAGATATTAGGATAGAGATCTATAAAGCTGTTGAGAAGTCCAGTGAGAATGTTTGAGATAAAATGGAAAGAGTGATATATATTGAAAGAGAATTGGAAGTGTGGATGAATTGAAAATTATTATCTGTAGATTGGGAGAAATATGACTGGATCAGGATATGACATGGGAGCTTATTAGGTAGTAGTAGAAAGAAGTGGGTTATTACAATTACAGTGACAATGTTGAGTGGAAGTTTAGCAGACTTGAGACTTGAGACTTAAGAAAAGAAGTCTATGAGGTTAATGACAGATGTTAGTAGTGTTTGTGACTTGAGTTTTGGTGAAGTAACAGATTTATTTATAGTACTTTATAGTAGGGTAGTATATACACACAAACTAACAAACTAAGATATATAAAGTAGACTACCTTGTACTAGAAACTCTATATTCTCTTGTATTCTCAATACACAAGTAATACTTTTGTTCTTACTTTTTATACTTAAGTTCTAACATACTCACTAGTTACCATAACTTAAGAGTGGTAGCTATAGCAAACATACTATAGTGTTGAAAAATAATATGTCTCAGTCATCACTTCTAGGTCACTTAGACCTACTAATACCAGATTGGTATATGTGGGTGGATGTAATCAAAGAATGTATATTGCCACATATAAAGAAAAATAATTTTTCTTCTATTTTACTTATATATAAAGAATATTGTTCTGTATACTAGAGTTCAACTTTTTGTATTGGATTTCAGACCTGGCAACTTAAGTTCATAACTGTTATTCTGTCTATCATTTGCATATCAACAATAGTAATCTATTCTCATGATATAGTTATATACATCAATTGTTCTAGCATTTTTTACTTCATGTGATCATATCATGTGTCTTCTCATCATTTATAAAACAAAATTTAAAATACAAAGGTCAAAAGTGTATGATACTATAAACACAGATAAGATAAGAAAATATCACAGGTTTGTTTAGATTATATCAGACCAAACAATAAAATACAAGGACTAAAGAGGAATTCTTACTCTTATATTTAAAATATTATAGTCTTGAGCTCTCAACTACCAGTCTTTGAGTTGAGTAAAGTCCAAGAACTTACAATGACTCATTTTCTGAACATATAACCTAGAGTTTATTTCTATAGTATTTCCTTAACTATCTCCTTCTTTACTATTGTTCTAGCCACAGTCCTAGCTATAATACTTAGTATCTAAGATACTCTGTACTTTTCTCCAGTATGATAATCAAACCTGATCCACCTGCACTCTCTCACTCTGCTTCACTCTATCTTGAAATTATGACTGCATGACAAGTAGTTGGCACAACATACAAGTTAAAGCCAAGATCATTGTTTACACCTGGCTGTATAACTTTATGGATAAGTCTTAGCATTTGATCTACCCCCAAAAAAACAAGTACTCTATATTTGATTCACTCTGCTCTGTACAACTAATCATGGACTTCCACTTGAAGTGAAAACTATACTTAACACAAGATAACACTGTAAAACATCTAGATTATTCCAACCAGTGGTAGCTACAACACCAAGTAAACACTAGCACTTTGAACAAAGCCAATAACATACACATTAAAAAGCACAAAATTAGATTGCGGCATATTAATACAGAAATGTAGTATGATGACCTACACTGAGATACACCATAAGGTCATGAAAACAATAAATATTCAGTGACTTCCCAGATTATCCTTCCATATCGGGTCAAAGCCTCTTTAGCTGAAGAAAGGGTGAGATCAGGTATTGGGATGGACATGAACATGAGATGCAGGTTTTCTAAGCCCAATTTCTCCCACAGAGATATTTGAAGTTTAGGCGCAAGTGCATTTCGGACAGTGGTGGCAACTAAAGCAGGTACAGAGCTGGTTACGGATGATATCGATGGTGTTGCTGCAGAACGGGTCTCCGTTGTTGATATGCTTTGTGGACGAAGGGATGGAACCATGGAACAGAATGTGGGGTTCACCGTATGATGAGAGCCAGCTGGACATTCGGCAACCGTAGTCAAGAGTGTAACTGTCGTTGTTAACGGCTCTTGGAAGTCGGTCATGGCCTGGTTTGACGAAGGTTTCTCCAAACACTCATCAAAGGAATATACCCGTAGGCCCGCACCCGAATTCTGACAGAAAAGCAAAACGAGAAGGGACGACAAGAGTGCAATGGTAAGCCACAGCCATGTGGTCGACTTTTCCGACCTGGCAGGCTTCATTTCAATTGAGACTCGTGGAGAAAAGAGCTCTCCTTGACCGAAATTCAGCAGATTTTGGCCGGACGGGCACGTGTATAGGTGTCCTAGGTTTGTATGGATTAGACATAATTCAAACCCTAAGCAATCGATTCAGAGTTCCAATAGCTACAAAATTGCAATACATCTCACCCTCTACAGATTTGAGTTTGACATGCAGTCTTCCAATGGGCAAAGTAAATGTTGGCAGCAACAAATCCCATTGTATCCCCTTGTTCCAACTCGAAAACCAGACCAAACTGGTCGGTTCAGCAGTTACGACATAATCGATGACAACCTTATCTCCGGAAGATGGTCCGACTTGTATCTTTACCCAACTCACCCATTTAGTGCCTTCCATTCTCTCGAACGCAGCGCCTGGTAGAACTTCCGATGGTTGCTTCTTAATGTCAATCACGTGTTGCACGGAGAGTCCATCAACACTGGCACCCGCAATTTGGACTCTTGGGGAACATGCTTCACCGTCAGGTAATGATGCATGTGACGGATTCAGGTCAACCCGGGATAACCCAAATTCCAACCAGTCCATCTCGTTATTGCCAGGTGTATTCAGATGTATCCTGACGGCATAGACGTCGGGTATGAGGGAGCGGCGGGAGACGAATGGTGTCACGATTACTTTAACTGAATGGATGAGGAGGGGATCGTGGTTATGCCTGACATGACGAAGGGAGCGTAATGGACGGGTTATGCCCGGAGATACTCGCAATATGGGGCTACTGGTGGGGGTATGAGGTTGAGCAAAAGGAATCTTGTCATGCCGACTTCCAATGGTTCTAAGTGCAATTCGGCCATTGACTTCGGTACGAGTTATACCGCCTTTTTGCAACACTGTTTTCCGGGTTTGCGGGTCCCTGGTAATGTCACCAGAGGGGCTGTACACCTCTACCGTTGCATCGTTACCTTCAATGGCATTCTTCACTACTATCTTAACTGCTTCAGCGTCGGCAGCCAGGACAGTAAAGTGTGGTAGAGTAATGGGCTCTGTTATTTCGGAGTAATCCAGAAGAGGAGATGAGGGATCAATGCCATTGACACGAGAAATAGTAGACTTCGGAGTCACGAGGACGGTGCCGTGAATAGAGAATGTAAAAGGTGTCTTGTTCGGGCGGAGGACGTCATTTATGTTGATGTGAAGTGTCAAAGGAGCTAAAGGAGGGGCGACAGCAGTAAATTGTGACAAAGAAACAGAAGATATTGTTCCGAAATGAGATGCTGTTACATCGTTTGTGTCTTCAAAAGAGCACTCTGCAACATTACTTAAAGGTAAGGGTGCCCTGAGAAGCGACTGGGTTGAAGATCTCTCCGTCGGACCTCCGTCGGGAAGTGGCAGGTAGTTGCCCATCGGTGAAATGGATAGGTGGGGGGACTGTGGATCGAATGACGATATTCTTGACGATGGTTGACTTGCTACTTGCTCTATTCCGTTGACACTAAACCCCGTGTATCCCACCCCCCCGATGACGCCCCATTCGACTGGTGAGCCATTGAGCCAACTAACGTCGGCATTTTTAGCAACAAGGCACACATCCATGCCCAGTAAAGTGGCTACTCCCGGGAACCATATACCCCTGCAGGTGGCCTTGTATTCGACATCCATCACAATGCCTTCTGGACTGTTATCATTTCTTTGTCTCTTTCCTCGAACCACACACAGGATTTCGCTTTTAACATCTTTAACACCGACCCGTCGTCTAAGGTCTCCGCTTCCAGCTGCACCCTCTAGAGATTTCATGGGCTTCGCCCATCGGACACGAAGCCGATCAGTACTTGGAAATGTACCCTGTATCCCAAATCCATCGAGGAACCCGCTTGATGACGAATCACTAGATTCGTCATCTGCGAAATGATTGTAAGAGACTGTACGCCCAAGGCGGTTGGATGTAGCTCGCGTTACATGTGGATCTGAGGTGAGATCCCAGGAGTTAGAATCATCTTCAAGCGATGAGAGTGATGCGAACGATGCCGGTGTATTGGAAGGAGGAAATATACGAAGCCGAATATTGTTATGAAGACATCGTGGAGTTGGAATCGAAAGCTGTACACAGTCATGCATCAACATATGATTCGATTCAACAGTTCGTTTGGAAGTTCTTACATGATAGGGAAACCGGGGAGGCCGTGTCATGTATGGAACCCACATATCCACCGCCGCCATGAAATGTGCATGGTTACGATCACCCACTGAAAGACGTCGTTTATTGTGCAATGATTGACTACTTTCACTTTCATGCTGCCCACTTTCTCGGCTAGGGAAGTATTTTGGCAAAACATAGGCAATGCTGTAGCCACTGACTAGGATTTGACCTGTATAATGTGGATCAACTAGAGGAATACCAATGTCGCCTGACTCAGGAGAGCGGTTCGCTGAAACAATGGGTGCAGAGATGGGACTTGAATTGAGGTGATGCATTGCGTCAAACGTCGTAGGCAGCCGTGTTGGCAGATTAAGAGCACGAGCTGCGTTGTGTAGCAAGGGTGATGTACTAGATGAAAAATTGTATGGAACTGAGTTGCTATCCAGCGGGTGAACTTGAGACGTCAGAATTTTGACATTCTCCTCTATTGCAATGAATGATATCATCCAGCTACAAATGATCATCTCTCTTACCTGGGAAAAGCGGAACGGTTGATCCTGGCGTCATAGAGTCCACAGGGATAGCAAGCTATCAAATTTGTCATACTTAGAATTAACATTCTCTGAATAACTCACCTTCAAGTACATTTTAATCGACGCGCCTTCCTCACCCTGCTTTGTTTTACCCTCGATAGCAATGCGAGTAACTACGTTGATTTTGACCCCAGCAGATGTGACAGTTGGAACATGGATGTTCGTCGAAGGAGATTTCGTTGAATTTGGAGAAGCACATGAAGGAGTAAAAGGAGATGCTGGAATTGCGTATGCCGTAGAACTTCGTGTTGAGGTGGAAACTGGCATGTTGGCATGCCTGGTACTAATCTGAAGGTAAGAACGGGTCGATACCAAGAAATCTCGAAACTTGTCTGTTGAGTGAGGAAGCAGGGCCAGAGAGTGTTGCAAATTCCAGATATTAACACAAAAGACGCGCGAGAGATACAGGAAAAGCCGTGTCAAGGAAAGAACTGCGTCCAGGAGTTCGCGTCTCCGGCCCGGCAAACCCTAAACGGGTAACTCATGCAATACATATTGATTCTATTCCACGAAAAAACTACATATATAGAAGATGTTCATATTCCCCACTGCAAACTACGGAGAAGCTCGATCATGTAACTGGTCTCTTCGCAACAATCCACGGGAACAACGCGCGAAATTCCACAGCGGGGGCGTGCCCAATCCTATTACAAGGAAATATGAGCATAGGTGTATTATCATGGAAAATCTGGACGAACACCAGACGTATCCCTTTGGCACAACATTAAAAGTCGTAAATATGACAAGTTGCTTGGTGAACAATTTTATTATATCTGTCCTCATCTTGCATCTAATCGGGATGGCTGAGCATTTGTATGTTCAATCGCGGAACGCTCACTTTGATATTATGTAGCTCATTGGCTGGCATCTCGAATATTGCAATACTCACTTCATTGAAACTCGGCAGCCAAGCAACATCAGACCAGTCTGCTATGCACATGTGCATGATATATCTATCCATCATTGCCATTTTCCAGCCAGTATCTCAGGTAGACGATAAAGACTTTACCGGTAGTCTGGTGCCTGGACCTCGGTGCCACATTTGTCACAACGCCAGAGATCTACATACCTAGTCAATTTTTTGAGGCAGTCCGGACCCCTGCAGGCAGGATAATAGAGATTCTCTGTGTTAATGTGAAGGATTGTCGCCTGTACCGAAAATGAATCACTGCTCTCTCCCATTTCACCAATATCGTGCAGGCTGTGTAATTCCGCGCGATTGAAACCTACTTTGAACCTGCAATTAGTGAGGACCCTTGTTTGGAGTGCCAGTTGTGAGTCCTGCGTGTTATACTACTGTCGGAGTCTGACGCCTTCCTCTGTCCAAGGTTCAACCTCTATTTGCGTCAAGGCTGTCGTGAAAAGCGAGACACCTTGAAATGTGAGCATGATTTGGACATTCAAGTTGATGGTACTTTACCCCCGAAGTCCCCGACTTTGATTGTTTTGAATGCGACAACGGAATTTCGAGGAGATTCGAGAGATTCGGCTTTGTTTCCCCACAGAGTTACTGGGACTGAACAACCAGTGTCGTCTATGAGACTAAGTTCCAACTTTTTGACCTAGGATTCTGTCCAATTCAATCCGGGTGAAATAGATAATTTGTAGACCACATACCGTTCGACCACAATCACCTTGCCGAATTGTAATATCCGAAATAAGGCCGGCCTCCCGAACAACCCAAATGACATCTATAAGTGACATGACATGAGGAAAGCCAAAAGTATTACCATATGGTACTTCAGCTTACCGCAAAATACATCTTTCCCAAGTCGGTCGAGAGGAACGAAGCAGTTTCTGGGTACAGAAGTGGTGTCATGGCACTACATAAATAGTTCTATTATCAGGGATTTGCCAGAGGCTCAAAAAGATATTAACTCTTCTATATGAGTGGTTCTCTCTAGAGTCAGCTCATAACCGTGCTTCGAATATGAATATGTTTTATCAGCTGTCTTGATCCGGGCCTTTGAGACCTGATACACCCTCTCTTTTTCCAGACGTGAGAATAGCTCGTCTGCTACCGTGTTGAAGGCGGTGGCCGTGATCTTGCCACTTTGGTCTAAAAACACTATACTAAACAACTTTCCATCGCTCGTTTCCTTAGACCATCTTTTGATGTCGGTTTTCTGAACTACTCGAGCCTTGATGGTCCAGTTGATCCTATATGAATTCAACTCCTCAATAGGAATGATTGGCAAAGATTGCGCGTTGCCCTCAGAATCTCGATGACCATCGAACAGAAGGTAGTTCTGACGTTGTTGCTGGGTCCAATCACCCAAGGAAGCTGCAGCAGACACATGCCCCAAGAGTGTGCTACTGCAGACGCCGTCCAAGGCTTTAGGAAATCCAATCTTCTGGTCCGGAATACCAAGAATACAGACTCTAAGTAAAATCACCAATCTGCATAATTATGACTTCCATCTGAGATCAGGATAATCAAAACAAGGTGTACACACCGCCTATTCTGTACAATGTTTGACGTCTATTTTTCGATAACTGCAACGGTGAAATCCTGAATCTTCTCGGCCTCAACAAGAGCACTGTAGTGCGTGGCCAACATTCCTTGGATGAAGTACGCTCCATCGGATATAATCAGTCGATAACGTTCACTATTCCCTCTCACCACCTTCTTCACCAATAGGAATTGGACGACATATTCTTCCTTCTGATTTAAACCGTTGTCACATGAAGACAGAGGTAGATGCGCACAACAGCCAGTGCTCAGCTGAAAAGACGACATGGACAGGCTGTAAACCAGAAACAATAACGATCATTTCATTTCCTAATCATGATCTTACCATCTGGGTCATCAAATACTTATCAATGTCTCAGTCAAACCCTGATTTTTACAAATCAAACATAGCTTGATGATGATTAGGTAATTACCACACAGTCTGACTTCAGGGTCTTATTACATATAAACAAACACACGGGTGCTGAAAATCCGATTTTAGTGTGCTCCGAACACCGCCATGCGTAGATACCGGCGGAAACAGGACTTACTTATGCCTTCATTCATACACTTACATCATATTATTGAGAATTCGACCCTGAATGACTTATCAGTCAGTGCTTCTCCTGTAATAGTGCCACACTAGCGCTCCCTTGGCAACTTTGCTTTATGTATACACCAGAAGACATTAATTGACTATAAATATGGCAAATAGAAATAAATATGCATGTGTTTAGCTGTGACGGATAACAAGCAATAATAGGTATCGTAGGATGAAGTCGCAGATATTAATTGGACTATCATTAGCGATTAAACTATTCTTCAAACAAATCTTCCGGGGAGCATAGTTTGTTTTGTAGCATCTCGTCCGTGCTTAAGTAATGACGCGACCGTGTTCCCACCCGTTCCCAGTGCATTCCCTCGCGCCTCACCCTTCTGGAGGCGTGACCACATACTAGCGATGGGGCAGCCTGGAGCCGACTGTGCATGCGCCATAGTGACAATATAAAGGCATGCAATTTTAATATGTTCTGTTCGGAGCTTCTGCAGTGCCGCGACAGCTGCATTAAACGGATCGCGAAGAATAGATTCTTCTTTTGCGAGTTCGCGGATGGACCGGGATGTGGATGACAGGGAGGCGATATAGTCACGGTGCTTTTTGGGCATGTATAACCGCATCTTCTCCATGAATTGGCCATGGCGGTCCTTGGTTTTGACGGAACTCCTATGCGGAACAGTTTTGTGATCAACGCCAAGAAAAGCGTCAAGCGCATGCATGACACTACTCTGACCGGCGGAAGGACCGCTTCGCAGTAGTTTATGATCATCGGGAACACCCTCATATTTCCAACAGGGTCCGTCGCTCCCACTTCCGCTATACCAGGGTCGAATCTGCCAGTAAAAAACGTGCGGATCACATGCCGGGTGAACAGACTGGATGGTTTCGTTAATGTCGCTGATTATTCCCGTAAGACGGATCAGGTCTCGAGAAACTTTGCCTACTGCGGTATAGTCACCTGTGTTGGGCGATAATTGGTTGTATTCGTCAAAGATTCGTAGCATTTTGACACCAACAAGCTCAGCTCTAGCTGATGCAAGATAAAAGTTGGCTTCGTCTTTCGTCCCCGAAAAAAGATGGCGAAAGCGTATATTCTTCACTGAAAGGGGCTCGGCTGGGTTTATGAGTTCGTAATTCCATAAAACAGTATCAGCGAATGTGAGTACTGGAGCTATCCCAAGCAGTTGGGATACCTCGACTAGTGGTACAGTGATCGATTTTGGAACGACGATGACTTCGGGTGGAGCGGGGAACATTGGAACGGAATGGACGTAGAGATGGAGAAGCCATGAAAGGACGTAATGGGCTCGTTGCAGGAAACGAAGGCTTGATTCAACTTCATTTATGGAAAGCATTGGCCACTTGAGATACTGAGGATGAGAATTTGCATAAACCTGAAATCAGAAAGATACTCACTGAGTCTATGTCGTCTCGCCATGCCTGGCCAAATTCACGCTTGCTTTTGGCTTCGCTGGAATCGTTGTCACCGAGACACAGGCTACCTGCAGCAGCAGAAAGACTATTTTCCCAAATATCGAAAGAAGGTGGCAAACGTGAAAGTGGAGTCGGAGGGAAAAAACCAGTGTGAAGGTCAATGTCAAAGTCACCAAGCGAGCGACAGTCTGGTAGCGAAAGGCGGGGAGCATGAGGGAAGTAGAAGTTGTATAGGGAAAAAACAGCATCAAGAAGGGTGCCGACTGCGTGAGGAGTTGAGAGGTGTGGTTGGAAAAGAGCCATGGTCATAAGTAGGAAGAGAGGGGAAGATAAAACAAGGCACGTCTGGAATCTTAGAGGTTCAAAGTTAGTGGTCCTTTAAATGAAATTTGACCACGCCACTGATCATATTGACAGAATACATATCGCTGCAGAAACGTTAAGGATGCGGTTCGGGAGGGAAGCGAGCTGGACCGATCATGATCCAGGTCCGTTCCAGGTCCGTTCTTGCTCGGAGGAAGATCTCCCAGCCAGTGTATTTGTGATGAAGCAACATTAGGGTAAGCAGTACATGATTAGTTCCGTCTGCGTTCATCGGTTGGAAAAGAATATGTGAGGAATAATATCTGAGATCCAGAGATCGTGGACGTACTAACTAATAATTATTGATGTGACTTCGTTTTGTGCGGAGTCACAATGCCGCTGCCTGTGTATTATCCCACAGTTAAGCCTGTGTATTATCAGCAACTTGGCCTGATCAAATGTCTCCTCAAACAAAATCAGCTTGACGAGGATCAGATATGGATATGAAGCTTTGCTTTTTTCCTCTGTTAATGCTGTACAAGATCTGGCAACGAACGCTGGCATGTACATACGTACGACACTTCGCTGCATCTTATTCTCCTGCAAATTTATATGAAATCTCTCCAAAATTTTCTAGGGTCGAAGTTCTAGGCTTAGATTCCCTCTAGTGCCATGTGCTCATTGCAGTCCATCACCGATTGAAATAATACTTGTCAGGAACCGATATAGATGAAACGCCTTGCGATTGCGATTGCATTTTCAACATGAAATCTACACAAAGATATATGATTCATATATGATTCCACATTCATCTCACTTGAAAACTAGAAACTGCCACTTTAAAGCCGCATATTGACTCGAAAAGGCAACGCTGCCTCGAAAACGTAACATTGCCGTTCCGCACCTGATTATGACGCTTCAGATATGGAACGGAACAAACGATCGGAACTTTATCAAAAAGGAGTATAACAAAAATTGGTAGGAATCAGAGAGAATATTCCTCATCCCTCCACTTCGACAGGACAACATTACCATCGGCATGATCCTGTAATCTACATTTACGCCGTACAACTTCAAGAACCTTTTCCTTGACGCCCGACTTACCCTGTCTTGAATAGACAAGTCGAGAGATTAGCTCTCCAAGCCGAAGGCCTGGGAATCCACCAGTATGAGAATTAACGACAGCTTCACGGATTTCGTTTTCAGTGGGAAGTGCAAACTGGGACGGCGGAGGCAGTTGGACTACTATGGGAACTTCAAGTTTGGGTGCCGATCTCAGGTATTCCGAAGTTGGGTCGAAGAAACGGTTGACGAGGTCATCAGTAACCTCATTTAGATTTGCTGGCTGCCAACAGGGTCGTTTCCCTTCCCTATCTGACTTTTCAATGATGACCGCCTTTACGCCAGTGATGAAATCGGGCGTCGCTTGATTCTGCAATCACAGGATTAAGGAAAAAGTAATCTGATTCCAGGGGCTCGGACTTACACAAAATGCTGTTGCTATTTTCAACTCCATGTCGAGTGCTTCAAGTAGACTCTTTTTTTTGCCCTTCCTGATAGCTTTGAGAGCAACTTTGAGACTGGTTGGGCTCCGTGCTTCTAATTTGGCCAAAGTAATGATAGCAAACTCCCGTACAACCAAATCTTGGTGGGCGGTGAGAGTTTGCAACCTAGTAATAATTTCTTCAACTGTATTGCAGCCAAAGGCGAAGTCGAGAGCCACGCGAACAGCACCAATCAAAGGTGTGGGCGGTTCTTCCGGTTGGCGCTCCGAAGAAAATTCCTCGATTGTTTGATCAATCACAGAGGGATGTGGCTTGTCGAGCGCTGATAACCGATCAATGAGCACTGGGACTCTCCTTGATGGGATGTAATGCGTCGCGCATCCTAGTTCACTGCAAAGTGAGGTCATCACTATGTCTCCACTTAGAGAACAAAACCTAGGACACTCACAACACCGCCCGACCCCGTAGACTGTCTGAAGTCAGCGCGAGGTAAGTACCTAGTTCGCCATCTAGACGTGATAGGAAATAACTTGCGCCCACGTCGGGGCAGTAGCCGATCTTCGTTTCAGGCATGCCGTACATTGTATTTTCCGTCGCAATCTTGAATGGTGCATTTGCACTCAGACCCACCCCTCCGCCTACTGTGGGAAAGTCGAGCAGTTAGACCTGATTTGTGCCGTAGAATTTTATACACACATGTGACTCCATCCATTACAACAATATAGGGCTTCTTCAAAGCTGCCAGAATATAGTCCATTTCAAATCTGAACATCAACAAGTCAGGTTAGCATTCAAACATCCAATTGACAACATACTCGCGCTTGAAATAGTCAATTGCCTTCTGACGGTTAATCGGGTCGGCGGCATTCTTCATAACATCTGCGGGTAATAAAGATTCAGTTTCACGGTGGAATTGAAATGATTAAACTGACCTTCAACATCACCTCCACAACAAAAGGCACGCCCAACACCAGTTCCAACTATCGCGCCGCAGAGATCGGATGAACTCCATTCCTAGTGATGTTTCAAATCAGGAAATTAGGACAAATTAACGTGACACTGGAGTATACTTCAACTTTGGGGCGAAGCAAAGTGAGCATATTGTCATTGAGTGCATTGAGCTTGGATTCACGATTGAGGATGAATTTCCTGAGCCTCTGATGGCTTTCAAAGAGAACATTCTGTTCCTATACACGAATAAATGAAAGGAGGTGAAGAGTGTTAGAACTCACCTCGGGAGCTGTAGTGGACATCATGTGCTGAGAAATGGCTTGTGTCCTCCGGGCAGCACGAAGACCACTTCGAGTCATTAAGAAGGTTGTAGCTAGCATGAGTGCCTTACTACATGGAAAATGATGGAGAAACAGCCATCACATGACTTTCTCATGAAGAATCTACTTCAGATAATAGTCTACAGCTTTAAAGCCAGTGCTGCTCTATCTCTGGCATTAAGATGTTACTCAAGGTGCTAGAACAATGATGTCAATTACCCATGGTAGATGTGTGTAGTCCTCATGATGTTATGATACTCCCCTAGGACTCTAGCATTTTATTTGGATTTTATATTGATTTTATGGAGTTTATATCTTTTGTTTTTGATTTAGTTTAGTTTTACTTTTCTTTTAGTTAGCAGTGGGCAATCACATGATACAACATATGACGTTATAGGTCTAGAAGATAGTAGAAGGGTCTAGAGTAATGATGTTAGGATACTAGAATTTGGCAGAGTAAACTTAGTCATTTTATCCTTTTTCTTTTATTTTCCCTTTTTTCATAGTTTTGTTTCTCTTGTTTTCTTATATAGACTTAGCCCAAAGACATGGGTAAATGTCACACCTATCACAGTTATGGTCATATAGTTGTGTGACCTAATGAAATATCATAAAACTCTCTAAAAGAACTTAGTCATTACTTTAGAGTATGTTATGATCGATGCCTCTAAGAAACAGCATGGACATGGGTAAAGGGTATGATGACATGATCAGCTGCGCCACATGTAGTCTCAGTCAGCGCCTCATGCAGTAGGTGTTGCTACCTTGCCTTATCCTTGCAGTTTCCTCATGTTTTAATCCTCATGTATACTTTATGGTTGGATGATGGACTCGTATAAGTAGCGTAGATACATTCCTGTATCCTTACGCTTTACCACTTCTATATCATCCCTTATACTTCCTCAAGTCTTTGCCTAAGTGCAACCT
>Ga0157368_1000021_pt1 | contig 62316 bp, 56 predicted proteins | sample AttbisABBM3_FD_113146 | JGI IMG/M metagenome (GOLD analysis project Ga0157368, IMG submission 113146) | Fungus gardens microbial communities from leaf cutter ant in Botucatu, State of São Paulo, Brazil - Atta bisphaerica ABBM3 | ecosystem: Host-associated > Fungi > Mycelium > Unclassified ... | reverse complement strand
TTGCTTGCCATGCTGCTAAGTAGCGACTATCCGTTGTACCAGGTTGCGTTAATAAATCCGCAATTAATGCCATCTCATCAACGGCTAAAGTGGTTTGCGTATGGCGCGTATGGTCATGCCCTGCATGATTCATTCCAACTTGCACCACCGGAATATTTAATTGACGTAACCAACTCACCACACGGGCCGAAACAGGCGTCCCGCCAAAACGCAACACCATTTGAGGTGTTAATGCCGCTGGCAATGCATCAGCTTCTAATAAAGCATCAATACCATTAATTGCAAAGTCGCTTGGCCGTAAGTTACTCAAGACATCAGCTAAAATTGGTGTTTGATAATGGGCCGCTAATTGTTCAAATTGCGTTGCATCCCAATTAACTTCATCAGGCCCAGCTAAAATCAATGCCTTATCCGCCCGCAATGCTGTAGCAACTTGTCCTAACATATCAGCTGGGACATGGGTAACCCCTGCCTCATACACACGTGGTGTCACCGTAGGCCAAGTTAGACCTAAATCAGGCATTAAAGGCTTACGCAATGGTAAATTAATTTGGACTGGTCCGGCAGGTGCTGTCTTTGCCAGCGCCGTCACATTTTGTACATGATAATCAATGTAATCCGTCACATCCGCATGAGCATCTTGTAGTGACACATCGACAAATACTTTAACATTGTCGCCATACATCTTCGTTTGTTCCACGGTTTGTGGGGCTCCGATTTGTTGTAATTCAGCTGGTCGATCAGTCGTTAGGACGACCAACGGAATATGTGAGATGTGGGCTTCCATAATTGCTGGTAAATAATTGGCCGTTGCCGTTCCAGATGTTGCTAACAAAGCAACCGGTTCCTGCGTGTTCTTAGCCATCCCCAAAGCAAAAAAGGCTGCTGACCGCTCATCCACATCGATAGTTACTTGAACATCACTTTGTGTCGCCTGCATTTCAGCAATTAATAATGCGATCGGCGTCGTACGTGAACCTGGTGATACGACAAAATTATGGACACCCTGGGCCACTAGACTGCCTAATAAGTGCTTAATATTATTTGTTAACACATCATTCGCCATTTTACTTTGTTTGCTCCTTTAATAAATTCATCATGGGCATCATTTTCAATGCCGTTTCTTGATATTCTGCTTGCGCATCTGAATCTGCCAAAATACCGGCACCCGCAAATAAATGGGCGGTTTGTTGGTGGAGCCACATCGCCCGAATCCCGACAATCATCTCGCCGTCTCCAGATGGCTGGACTATCCCAATTGGACCAGCAAATAAGCCACGTGGTTGCTGTTCAATCGCTTTAATCGTTGGCAAAGCCCAATCAACTGGCTTACCACCTAACGCAGGTGTGGGATGTAGGCGTTGTGCTAATGCTAAAACTGTATTAGCACCGGTTAATTGCCCAGCGATTGGTGTATAAAGATGTTGCACTTGCGGATTTTTCATAATTTGTGGCGTCGCTGGCATTTGTAGCGCGGCAATGTCAGCCAGGCGAGCCTTAATCTCATCAACCACATAGGCATGTTCTTGTAAGTTCTTGGCATCATGTAATAATTCATCCGCCAATTGTGCATCTGCCAGCGCTGTCTGACCACGTCTGATCGTACCAGCTACGCCGGCCGTTTCAAACTGTCCCTTTTGCACCTTGGCTAAGCGCTCTGGTGTTGCTGATACAAACACCTCATCACCCCGCTTCAAAACAAAGTGATAACTGGTTGGCTGTTGCACCGCTAACGCCGCTAACAACGTTGATAAGTTCACCTGATGATCAAGTTGCACTTGTCGCTGTCGTCCTAGCACCACTTTTTGATGCGCTGGTTTTTCCTGCATAGCTTGAATAATCGTCTTTATCCGTGCAGGCCAATCCGTTTCATCGGTAGTCGCCAAAATAGCGGCCCCAGCTGCTTGATGTGGTGATCCAAAAGGATTCGTTTCACGACCCCAGAGATGTTGATCCGTGATATCATACAAAACTTCTGGTAACACAAAATAGCCATTCATCAAGTTACTATCAACAACCGCCTGACTATCAAACGCAAAGCCACCAAATACTGGATAGCGTTGCGCTTGCGCCCAGTCGGCAACCTCTTGATAGCTTGCCCCGATTTTTTCTTCGCGAATGCCAAAGCCATAGTACCGGGTCCGTTTATCAGCGGTAGCAAAATATACCGCATTTTCAGCTTGTGCAAAGCGGTCACGTAATTGTTTTTCAGTTGGAAAACTCATCATTGCCTCTTTCCTAACAGGATGCCCAGCTATACCTGTGCATCAAGTACTCTTTTTACTTATTTCTAGTATAGCCTACTCTCAGGCACAATCAAAAATTGACTTCATGCTTATTACTAATAACAATCAACGCCCCACTGCCTCATGTCCATACCTACCTTTAAGCAAATTGTGCATTATACAAGGTCTGATAGATGCCATTTTGCGCCAATAATTCGGCATGGACGCCTTGTTGCGCCACTGCCCCCTGATCGAGCACGACAATTTGATCGGCATTATGAATCGTACTTAACCGATGCGCAATCACAATCGTTGTTTTATGTGTCATCAAGTTATCTAACGCTTGTTGAATAATTTTTTCAGATTCGTTATCCAAGGCTGCTGTTGCTTCATCAAGTATAACGATGGGGGCATCTTTAACTAATGCGCGGGCAATTGATAGTCGTTGCTTTTGCCCACCAGATAATTTAACGCCACGCTCACCAACTGGTGTTGCCATTCCGTGTGGTAACGTACGAATAAAATCAGCCACAGCTGCGCGTTCAGCGGCATCCCATAATATGGCGTCTGTTACATTAGCTGTCCCATACGCAATATTATCAGCAATCGTGCCATCAACAATCGTAACGTCCTGGCTCACAATGGCAATATGCCGCCGTAACTCTGTTAAATCAATTTTTTCAATTGGGATGTCATCGAATATAATTTGACCAGCTGTTTTATCATAAAATCGCATCAACAATCGAATTAATGTTGATTTCCCTGCTCCCGAGCGCCCCACCAACGCGGTTGTTTTACCAGCAGGAATGTGCAGGCTAATAGATTGTAACGAATCTGCTGCTGTATCACTATAATGAAACGCAACTTGATTAAATGTTATCCCATCTTGTAAGGGCATTGGAAACTTCTGAGGTACCATCGCATTGATAATCACCGGTTCAGCCCCCATCACTTCTTTAATACGATCATAGGAAACTTGGGCATTTTGAAACATGGTCAATAATCTTGAAAATGAACGAATCGGATCCTGTAAGAGTACTAAATAACTTAAGTAGGCCACAAGCGCCCCGACTGTCATTCGATTTTCAATCACCAACCAGCCACCAAAAGCCAACACAATAGCCGTCCCAACCGTGTTAATTAAATTAACGAGTGGTTGAAAAATTGCCTGCCATCGAGTGGCCTCAAGTTGATAATTATTTTGAACCGCCACAACCTTAGCAAAACGTGCCGTTTCTTCTCGTTCGGTTGTATAACTTTTAATCAATTCAATTTCGGTCATTGTGCCTTGTAATTGATTCGAAATTTGTGAATTCGTCACTCTAATTTTCATATAAGCTTGCCGAATTTTGCCACGAAAAAACCGAATCGTCACAAATAAAACCGGAAATGTCAGGCTGACCAACAAGGCCAACTGCCAATTTTGAATGTATAGAAATGTTAAAACAGCAATAAACGTAAAAATATTGCCAATAATCCCAAAGCTATCCGAACTGATTAAATTCTGTAAATTACTAATGTCACTGGTTAACCGTACCATTAAATCACCTGTTTTCGCATTTTGAAAATAAGCATAGTCTTGTTTTAAAATGCGTTGATACGTTTGTAACCGTAACTGCGTAATTGCCCGTTGTGATAACATTTGCATCAAATAAGTAGACGCAAATGTTACCACCCCTAGCATGACAGTTGTCATCAGTAGCCACCCTACTTGTATTCTCAACGCTGTTAAATCATGCCGTGTAATCGCATGATCAATAATCTGTTGCGTAAATTGCGGCACAATAAAATTCAAGCCCGCAATCGCCGTTAACAACACCACATTAATAATTAACAGACTTTTTCGATTCAACACGCCACTAAAAACAAATTTTAACGTCTCCAGTAAGGTCGTATCTGATTTCTTTAAATATTTTTTGACTTCTGTCGGACTCATGCGGCCACGATCCATGGTTGATACCTCCTAAATAAGATGAGTTTCACCTATCATAACACTTACCAAAAGTAATTTTAATTTCAGTTCCTGCATTTATAACTGGCCTACCAACAGATTAATGCAAAAAAAGACTCGTGAACTAATAATAGTTCACGAGTCTAATTAAATCTCGCTTAAAGTAACGAATTACTTAGCAATGATTTCCTTGTACTCTTCACGAGTAACAACTGATACTTGGCGCTTGTCACGGCCCAAACGACCGAACTTAACAACACCATCAGTCAATGCGTACAACGTATCGTCGTTTCCACGACCAACGTTTACACCTGGGTAGATGTGCGTACCGCGTTGACGGTAGATGATTGAACCGGCCTTGATGTCTTGTCCATCGGCACGCTTCGTACCTAGACGACGTCCTGCTGAGTCACGACCGTTGGCTGATGATCCACCACCCTTGTGGTGAGAAAGCATCGTCAAGTTATTCAAATTCAATTGCATGATTTAAATCCTCCTCTTTCCGACGGCTTAGGCGATAGCGTCAATGACAACCTTAGTGTATGGTTGACGGTGACCTTGCTTCTTGTGAGAGTGCTTCTTTGGCTTGTACTTGAAAGTAACAACCTTCTTTTCCTTACCTTGCTTCTCAACAGTACCTGAAACCGTTACACCTTCAACGTAAGGTGCTCCGATCTTGCCATCAGCGAAGACAACCTTGTCAAAGACAACCTTGTCACCTTCTGAGGCGTCCATCTTTTCGACGTAGATTACGTCACCGGCAGAAACCTTGTATTGCTTTCCACCGTTCTCAATGATTGCATATGCTGCCATGAGTCTGTAGACCTCCATATAATATATTTCTAAATAAAAACTTAGACTCACCGAGTCCGCGAGTTCTAAAGAACTACTTAATACAGACCACGAGTGGTTGCAGTTTGTGAGAATCCACAAACACAACATAAATGATTATAACGCAATCATCTCTTAAATACAATAAAAAGCCCTCAAATTTCTGAGGGCCTTATAAAGATGCAGCTGGTGGGACTCGAACCCACAACCGCTCGGGTAGAAACCGAGTGCACTATCCAGTTGTGCTACAGCTGCGCCATACAATTGCTGTTACAGTAAAAACACTGCATCACCTATTGTAAGGTTAAAATTCACTAGAATCAAGCGCTAAAATATTTTCTAATGCGTTTTGTAAATCTGCTTCCGACAACTTTAGTTCAAATAAACCTAATTTCAAAAATGACCGCCAAGCATGTGCAAAGTCACTTTGCCGCTTTTGATGATAACTGTTCAAGAGCATCGTATGAATGCCCATAAACTGATGTGCCAACCGTTGTTGCGGAAACCGACTGAGCTTAGCCAAGTCTTCTTCATCAAGCACCATTAAATGTGTCCATTGTTGCCTTAAGCTGATAATCAAAAATTGACCATATGCCAGCGCATATTGCTCTACCATCAAGTTACGGGCTGTCATCGCAGTTTGGTTAAGATTATTAACAACCGCTTGACTAAGCATCATCAATTCACTGATTGAATTAATCAAATTCAAATAGTCATTTAGTAGACGTTCCTTAGGTGGGATTGGTTGATGCCATTCACGCGGAACTTGCTGCATTTTAACACGGGCTAGCCGCAAATGTTGCACAGTGTCCATACTACTTACTCCGTAATCAAATTGCGCGGCTGTAAGATTTCAACTTTTGGTGTTGCAACTGCAACGCTAATTGGTTTTTGTAATTTACCAGTTTGATCAAACCCAAATACTAACGGATTCGTCTCGACAGCTAATACACGCCGTTCATTTAAATACCAAGCCCCAATAAAATCATAATCCAATAACACATCTAGCCATGATACCGCATCTTGACCATCAACAACTTGGAAATGCCAGCGCTGACCACCCACCGCAGCGACATCCTCTTGATAGAAAATGCGAATTTCCACGCCTTGCGCTAACTGCATACCAGCACCATTTTGAATAGTTTGTAAGAAATAATTTGAATCCGCTGATAACACAAAGAGGCGATCTAATAGCCCAGCTGGCATTTCATTTTGTACAAGCGGATACAAAAAAGCATCCCGTGTTTCCAAAATATTGTAATCAACTGTATAACCAAATTGACGCTCCATATACCTTGCAAATTCAGTCATCAAGATTGTCAATGTCCGAATACGAGGGGCCGTGGTACGCTTACGGAAATTCTGAACTAACAAATCCGTCAGCGCATCTGCATTAAATAAAATCTGCTTCCGTTCTAATGACCAATAGAACAACTTTGCATCCGTGCCTAATTCAACAAAATAAGCACCGCCATTCGCATCAACGTTGGTTTGAAACTCGAACGTGGCTGGCACATCCAACTCGGTTGGCACAAATGTTAATTGTTCACGCTCAGCCGGCGTTAAAATATCATATGCTGGCAGACTAGCAAAACTCAAAAACCGATCGAAGGCTAGCATATACCAATCAACGACTCGATATTGCCGAGGTACAACTACCCAGTCGGTTTGTAAATGGGTTTGAATCAATTGTTCCGCAATCATATGCACTTGTTTTGGATCATTGGTTTGCGCTAACTCACCGACTTGATGTAATACCTGCTGAATCTCAGCAATATCTGCATTAAGGAGATCAACATAAGCAACTGTCCGCTCTTGTAGATGTTGCGTCATATCACTTACCTCCTTGCACAGCAATTAAATCAGCCATGTAACTCTCATATAGCTTCGCAACGGCCTGTTGGAAATCTGAAAATGACCCAAATGTGTCAACAATGGCCCGTTGCTCATAAATGAGAATCGTATCTTCCTTAGAATAATTCAAAATTTGCGCATTGTTTGCCGCAATTAACGTTGGCACCTGATCGGCTTTAGCATCAATTGTATCTAATTGGGCAAGGCGCTCTTTTAAGACTTCCCGGTGCTCAGATTGGCTACGATTACCAAACAAGCCCCCTCGATCCTCACTAGCTGCTAATTGCGCTAACAATTGCGTCCGCTCTGCATCGCGCTGATTTTGTTCATTTACGACTTGTTGCAACGCTTCGTTAGCTTGGGTCAATTCTTCAATCACCTGCGCATTATAACGTTGTCCCGTCGCTGATAACGTAACCGCCTTAACTAACTTATCATATTCAGTATCATCAAAAATGAGCTGCACAGCTAATGGGTCTAATACACCAAAATGCCGGCGATCCCACCAATTCCCAAAGTACAGTTGGAAGACCCCTAACTGCGTCTCTTCATAGTAGAAAAATGGGAAATGCTCCGCCATATACGTCACTAACCGTTGCCCCAAATGATGACTTAGCTCATCTTGCATATCAGCAACTAAGTCAGCTAACGGTTGATTTGATTCTGCATGCGGCGCCTGTCGTACTTTCACATTGTATGTTTGACTATCAAGCAATTCGTATACACGGCGATCATCATCTTCATTCACGGCCTGTTGCATGTCGTTAATATAGTTTAATTTTGCTTGTAACTTCCCATTTAATACGGATTGATTTGACGGTAAGGTCGTCTTTAAGTATGGCGTATGCTCCATCTCATCCCCTCCTCATGTTTCATTATCTTAAAACTGATTTTATAATCGTATCACTATCTCTATCATACAACGATATGGACAAAAACAACCTTAACCATCGGCTGGTTAAGGTTGTTTTTTAGAAGATTTTACTAAAATTTTAGTATTGCTCAATGTATGAGTCTAATTCCCATTGTGAAACGGCTTGACGATATGCTTGATACTCCAAACGCTTAGCATCAATAAACGTCCGTGCCATGTATTCACCCATAGCTTCTCTGACACGTTCATCTTCTTCAAGACTACTCAAAGCAGCCAACAATGTATCTGGCAAATCCGTAATGCCGGCACGCTTACGCTCATTTTCATCCATCAAGTAAATGTTACGATCTACTGAATGAGTTGGTTCCAATGAACGTTCAATACCATCTAACCCAGCTGACAAAATTGTTGCAAAGGCTAAGTAAGGATTTGCGGTTGGATCTACTGAACGCAATTCAAGGCGAGTTGAGTTACCACGTGAAGATGGTACGCGCACCATTGGTGAACGGTTTGAACCTGACCAAGCTACATAAACAGGCGCTTCAAAGCCAGGTGTCAATCGCTTGTATGAATTAACCGTTGGATTTGTAACAGCCGTAAAGTTAGCTGCGTGTTCTAAAATACCACCTAAGAAGTGGTAAGCCGTTTCTGACAATTGCATTTCATCTTGTTCATCGAAAAAGGCATTACCTTGTTCATTAAACAATGACATGTTAATGTGCATACCATTTCCATTAATACCTGAAATTGGCTTTGGCATAAACGTTGCATACAAACCATGCTTACGAGCAATCGTCTTAACAAGCAACTTAAATGTTTGGATGTTATCAGCTGCATCCAAAGCATCAGCGTACTTAAAGTCAACTTCGTGTTGTCCTGGTGCAACTTCGTGATGGGCTGCTTCCACTTCAAAGCCCATCTTTTCCATTTCTAAGACAATTTCACGGCGTGTGTTTTCTCCAAGATCAAGTGGTGCTAGGTCAAAGTACCCACCCTTATCATTTAGATTCATCGTTGGATTACCGTTTTCATCCATCTTAAATAGGAAAAATTCTGGTTCTGTTCCTAGATTAAAAGCCTTAAACCCGGCCCCTTCCATTTGCTTCAAAACACGCTTCAAGTTACCACGTGGATCACCAGCAAATGGTTCGCGATCAGCTGTGTAAATATCAGCGATCAAACGGGCAACCTTCCCCCCGCGTGAATCAGTTGCCCATGGAAAAATCATAAACGTTTCCAAATCAGGATATAGATACATATCTGATTCTTCGATGCGGACAAATCCTTCGATTGAAGAACCATCAAACATCATCTTGTTTTCTAGCACCTTTTCAAGTTGTGAAACCGGTACTTCGACATTCTTAATCGTGCCAAACACGTCAGAAAATTGCAAACGTAGAAACTCCACATTTTCTTCCACAATCAATCGTCGAATATCATCTTTACTATATGCTTTGCGAACCATCTGGATCTCCTTTTAATAACCTAGCAATTAAATCGAAATATCAAAACTTATTCTGATTGTTAAATCGCCCAATTTTCAACAATTCATTAGCTAACATGTGGCGCATATTTTCTTCCTGCGGCGCTTGTTGCACAGCCTTACGTTGCTTTTTAGCATCAACTTCATGAATTTCAGCAATTGAATAACCAGCATCTAAGTAGTCAGCAATTTCAATGAGACGATCTACATCCTTTAATGAAAATCTTCGTTGTTTGCCGGCTCCTCGATGCGGTTCGATAAGCCCTTGTTGATCATAGTAGCGAATTTGACGATCAGATAAGCCAGTCAGTTCACGTACGACGCTCATTGGCAACACTGCCAAATCGCGACGAAGTTCTCGTCCACCCATACGTTCTGACCCCCTATGCTTAGCATGTTATCATTAAAATTTAATCCCGTTTTCAACAGTGTCAGGTTTTATGACATAAAACCTTTTACCTGAGCCTCGATGTCAGCTATTTGCTCGGGATGCTGCACCAAATCAAACCAATGAATGTCGGTAAATTGATTATTAAACCATGTCATTTGCCGTTTTGCATATCGGCGTGACGCTGTTTTAAGGTCAGCAACAGCCTCATCTAATGGCATATCACCAGTCAAATACGGAAATAATTCCTTATAGCCAATCGCTTTTCGCGCCGTACTCTCAGCTGGTAAAGTCATTGCTAACTGCGCTTCAGATAATAAGCCCGCAGTCATCATCATATCCACCCGTAGATTAATGCGGTCATGTAATACGGAACGATCTGTGGTTAAGCCAATAATAAACGCATCATATTGACGCTTAGCCACTGGTTGCTGGTCTGAAAACGGCTTCCCCGTATGGTCACTAACCAATAAAGCGCGTACTAATCGCCGAATTTGACCTGGTAAAATACGCGCCTCACTAACCGGGTCAATTTTCTTCAGTGCCGCTCTGACAACTGCTTCACCCTGAGTATGCGCAATTTGGGTCCACTGTGTTACAAAGGCTTCATCCTGGACATCATCAACTTCAGCCAGCGGTTTGTCACCCAATAAGGCTTGGACATAAAAACCAGTCCCACCCACTAAAATAGGGACCTTTCCCCGTTCGTGAATGGCTGCAATGGCCGTCTGTGCTTCACGAACAAAGCGCGCTGCTGAATATGGATCTGTTGGTTCGGCAATATCAATCATATGATGCGGTACTAAGGCTTGTTCTGCCATACTGGCTTTAGCGGTACCAACATCTAGTTGTCGATATATTTGCATCGAATCACCCGAGACAATTTCACCGTCTATTGCAGCGGCAATTTTGATTGATAAAGCTGTTTTTCCCACGGCAGTTGGCCCGACAATGACAATCAATTTTTCCATTTTCTACCCATTTCTCTTCCGTTTTCTTTTCATTTTAATAGCCGCATCCGTAATAATGGCTGCTAATGGCAACCGCCGCATCGCTGCCAGCGTTGGCTTATTATTGGGGGTCCACCAAAATGTCTTAGTGCCCCACGGCCGTAACCAACCTAAAAACCAAAAACGATAATCTAAATTAACATACTGAATAATGCCTTGCCATCGTAAACGCCAAGCTTTTAAATTAGGCCAGTGGCGTAAATAACCGATTGCTATTTTGGCATCTAGTTGACGCCAAACTTTTAATGGTCGCGTCCGAAACGATTGTAAAATAATCGGATTTGTTAGATGAGCCATCATTAACTGTTCATACAATAACGCGGCTCCTTCAGTACCTTTTAATTCAATTAGCAACAATCCTTGATAATTAGTTTGCCGAACCAAATCCAGAAACATTGGAAATGTTGCCGTATCCGGTGCAATATCTTGCGCGATATCATGCTTTAAAATTAATTCCTGATTATGTAGTTGCACATCGACTTCTAACCCATCCATATGCACATCAATCGCCTTCTGAAAAGCCGTTAACGTATTTTCATCGTCACGATTAACGTGCACACCACGGTGCGCAATAATTAGTGGTTGCCTTTGTTGCATAATTTATTTCCTCAATGTTTTAAATTGCATAAAATATGTTAAACTTATCTTAACAAATATTTGGAGGGACCACATCATGAAGAAGTTTGGTTTGGGGATTTTAACAGGGGTTGCTGGTACTGTTTTGACTGCAGCGGCAGCAGCATTGACTTTCCACAAGGTGGCAATTGAACCTTTAGAGGAAGAAGAAGCTAAATTTGAAGAAACTGATCGTAAAGCCGCTCGTAAGGCTGCCCATTCACACGGTGCTCGTTTCTAATCTAAATTATCAAAAATAAAAAGGTTTGGTGGTGTTTATCATAACACTACCAAACCTTTTTTTGATTAATTTGACTTTGTTTTACCTGTATATTCGGCAAAACCATTCTTTAAGACAACAATTTCTGAATAGCCATCTTTTTTAAGCTTACGTGCCAAGCGCGCAGCATATTGCATGTTTTCATCATACAAAAAGACAGGCTTATCTTTACGTAATGCACTGTGGTTATCATTAAGCATTGCATATTGAATATTACGGGCCCCCAGAATATGCTTTATCTTAAACTTGGCAGGTTCGCGAATATCAATAAGTTGTTGGTTACGACTCTGCTTTTCAAATTCTTCTGATGGCAATACATTCGCTGCCCGCTTTAACGTCGTACGCGTCCAAACGATTGTACCAACCGTCCAAATAATCCAAAGTAAAATCAAAATAAACAATGCTGTTAACATCTGAACTAAATCCCCATTTCATATAACATATCATTATATATATTAGCAAAAATACGTTTAAAAGTCTGCTCGATTGGCTGATGTTTATCACTTTCCAACAATCTCGCTAAACTTTTCCTATAGAAAAAAGATCTGCCATTACAGCAAATCTTTTAATCAGTCATTATTAATGGATGTATTGCCAACCAGCAGCAGAAATTGTACGTACGTGGTAAGCCATACCAGCATAGTTTCCTTCTGAAATCGTGATTGTCCCATCTGAGTTTACTGAGTCAACAACTGCAACGTGTCCTAGGGCACCTGCACCAGCTTGACCAGGTGCAAAGACAGCAACTGCACCAGCAGCTGGTGTACCATTAACAGCACGACCAGCAGCGGCAGCACTAGCACCCCAACCAGAAGCGTTACCCCAGTTGTTACCAACCCATGACAAAGCGTTCTTTACGAACCACGTGCATTGTCCAGCAGGATATGAATTACCAGCTGTACTATAAGTTGGTGCAGCCACAGCCGGTTGTGATGCAGCATCCGTTGCAACAACTGCTGGTGTTTCCACAGCCGGTTGAGCAACCACTTGTGGCGCAGCATCAGTTGTTGCTGGCGCCACTGCTTCGTCTGCCGTTTGGTCAGCAGCTGTATGTAACTTCAACGTCTCACCTACTGTAATAAAGTGAATATTTGACAACCCATTTGCCTTAGCAATTTGGTCAACAGTTTCATCAGTTGCGGCTGCAATTGTTGATAACGTATCACCTGATTGCACAGTGTACTCAGTACCAGCAGTAAGCAATACTGCCTTAACATCTTCAACTGACTTCGCACGCCATGAAGTGTTTGTGTTTGTACTTGTGTTTGACGTTTCATCAGCTGAGGCTAATGATCCTTGTGACATTGGTACAATCGCTGCTGCAGCTGTCGCAACAGCTACCCATAGACTCTTTGTTACATTTTGTGACTTAATACTCATTTTTAATTTAACCCTCTAAGATAATATCGATTATTTTTTGATATTCAATTACTTTTTTTGTTATATCCAAGCATTAGTTTATCAATTCGATTTAACGACCCAGTTACATTGATATAACAGATTTGTTGTCCTAGATAAGAGAACTAAATGCCCATATAACAAGCTTTTTTCGTACCAACACTTATTAATTAATTGCAATCATCTCAACAAACCTTAACAAATTCATTAAATATAACAAATGTGTTACATAAAATAACACTGACTGTCATAAAAAATGAGGTGGCTGACCACCTCATCCCTAACAGTCTAATTATTATGCAATAACACGGTCTGAATTACGTGCCAATGATGCAGCACCATATGCACCAGCATCGTTACCTAGTTCAGCAAGCTTTACTTCGGTAACATCGCGTGTAGACTTAAAAGCAAATTGCTTAAAGTTCTTATCCACGCGCTCCAACAGGAACTTACCAGCGGCTGAAACACCACCACCAATAACAACGGCTGATGGGTTCAAAATGTTAGCAATGTTAGCTGACGCTAGCCCAAGGTAGAAAGAAACCTTATCCACCACTTCGTTTGCTAAGAAATCACCCTCCTTGGCTAAGTCAAAGACAATCTTTGATGTGACTTCTTCGCCATTATCAACCATGGCCTTCAATTGTGACTTACCAGCGTAAGCTTCGGCAAAATCTTGTGCCAAGTGAACTACACCCGTTGCTGAAGCATATTGTTCCAAGCAACCATAGTTTCCGCAAGTACATAGGTACCCACCTGGTTCAACGATCATGTGACCAACTTCTCCACCAGCGCCGACAACACCGTGAATCAAACGACCATCATTAATCAAACCACCACCAACACCAGTTCCAAGTGTGATAAAGGCTACGTCTGGTTGATTATTTCCAGCCCCACGCCATTGCTCACCCAAGGCAGCTGCGTTAGCATCGTTATCTAACGTCAAAGGCAATCCTGTTCCAGCTTCAATTTGTTCACGAACAGATTGTGAGTTCTTCCAGTTTAAGTTAAAAGCACCCTTAACAGTTCCGGCTTTAGTATCAACCGTTCCAGGCGTTCCCATTCCGATACCAATAATACGTTCCTTATCTAATTGGTACAAATCCAAATGGTGGTTAATTGACTCAATAATATCTGGCACAATGTGTGATCCTTCATCCAACACGTTGGTCTTTACTGACCACTTTTGTTGAATTTCTCCTTCTGCCGTCAAAATGGCGAACTTAATCGTTGTTCCACCTAAATCAACACCAATTAACTTATCTTTAGTCATTCTCTCGTCCTCATATTTCTCAAAAAATACTTTATTCTTATCTACTTGCTTTCAACACACCTACAATTATAGCGATTTTATAGCTTTAAAACAAGTCCACTGGCAAGCGCTTACAAGCCTTGGTGTTTAAGTTCTTGTTCATACTCATTTTGCAAAACTAATTTAATTTGTGCATAATTTTTAGCTTCTAATAAAGACGCGCGGTATAAATTATCAATTTCAATCGCTGCTAATTCAATATCCCATAATCGTTTACCGATGTGGATATATATATCATATTTTTTCAATAGCATTAGGACATCTAAAAACGTCTGCATGATTGCTCCCTCCCTAAAGGCGGCCCCATGATCGTATCAATAATAGTAACCAACCAATTATAAGCACCCCGCCGCTAATACGCCGATAAACTGGCCATTGGGCTTTCAACTTCGGACGTGTGGGGGTCGTGGGACTCAGTATCATCAGGGTTAATATACCACTTATAAAGCCGCCCAGATGGGCACTTAAATCGACATGTGGTGTGAAAATCGTTGTTAACAATGACAAAATCACAAAAATTGTCATCGATTTTGCCTGCGCTTGCCAAAATGGTTGCGTTGGATATAAGTATCCTAATGCAATAACGGCTCCAAATAAGCCAAAAATCCCCCCGGAAGCGCCCGCTGAGATAGTTTGCAGCTGCCCCAAGGTCAATGTAGTCAAGTTCCCCCCAATAACGGCCATTAAAAATATAATACTAAAACGCCAACTTCCCAAGGCGCGCTCTAGTAAACGTCCAATAAAATATAGGGCAACCATATTTAAGGCAATATGTGAAAAACTAATGTGCAAGAATCCGGCCGTGAGTAAACGCCACCATTGCTGCAAAACTAATACAGCAGGCGCATATTCAGCACCGAAATGAAAGAGCACCGGTATTGGAATTGTTAAACTCCGCGCAATCAGTATTTCTGCACCATAAATAACAATCATTAACATAACAAGTCCAACCGTTACCGGACTAAATTTAAAGGCTTTAATGAAGTTAGCCATGCTCGCCATCCAATCCTGGTGACACAATAATTACCTGATCAACTAGTTGATCAGTGGCTTCCAGCGGCCAACTTGGTTGAGAAAAATAATTATCTGGCGTCGCCAAAGCAACTTTTGTAGCGTTGGTTTTAGGCAACCAGCGATCGTAATAGCCACCTCCAAATCCAATTCGATCACCAGCCGCACTAAATGCTAAACCAGGAACCAACACAAAATCCAAGGTTGCAGGATCCACAACTTCATCCCCAATCGGTTCTAACATGCCAAACGGATGTTTTTCATAAACGGTCTCTGTTGTCACCCGCACAAAATTCATTTGACGTTTTGGTAGTACTCTTGGTAAATAAACTTTTTTCCCTTGTAGCAACGCATTTTGAATTAATAATTGTGTGGGAATTTCAACGTCCTGAGACAACGTTAATGCGATATGTTCGGCCGTCTGCCACACTGGTAATTTCATAATTGCGCTGGTTGCTTGTTGCATCAAACTACCGCGAGCTGTATCAGTAATCGCCGCCAAATTAGCTTGCGCTTGTGCCCGAATCATTTCTTTTTCCATATGATTTCCCCTATAAACAAAAAAACTGGTACTCAATAATTAAGTACCAGTTTAGCACAAGCATCTGCGCCTGATATGTTTACTTTGCGTTTGTCTTTGCGTCTTGGACGTCTTTCCAAAAGGCATCATAGATTGCAACAGCGATGTGCTGATTAACGTTTTCATCACCAACATCAGTGCCCGGTACAACGATGGCCATCGCCACGTCTGACCCTGGTACAAATGAAATTAGCGAACTCGTAATGGTTTGGACTTGTTTGTCACCATCAACATAAATAGTTTCCGCCGTACCTGTTTTGGCATTAGCATCTGGTTTAACCGCCTTCAAACCAGTACCAGTCGCATAACCAGAAGAACTATGAACTACTTCGTTCATTCCCTTCCAAATTAAATCACGTTCTGATTGTGACCACCCAATCGTCCCCAAAACTTTGGTTGGAATCGTCATACTTTGCTTACCATCTTGACTCGTAATGGCATCTACAATGTGCGGCTGCACACGGTAACCACCGTTGGCAATTGTTGATACGTACTGCGCTAATTGCATCGTCGTGTACGTATCATACTGACCGAATGATTCATCCAGAGCGTTACCAATGTGATCACGAGCCGTACTACCCTTAAGACCAGTAATCTCTCCTGGCAGATCCACACCTGTTTTAACCCCTAAGCCAAAACGAGCAAAACCATCCCGCATCGTCTGGTAAACCGAACTCGGCAAGTTAGCCAATGACATATTCGGTACATAATTCAACCCACCAATTTTCAACATGACCTGCATCACGTAAGTATTTGAAGACATCATTAAGGCTTGATCTGCTGTGATGGGCATGTTTCCACTACCATTCGTATTCCACCAAGAGGTCTTAGGCGCGGTTCCAGCCACCTTAATTGGTTGGTCAATTAACGTATTATCCGTTGGCGTAATAACATTGTTCATAAAGCCAGTTGTAATCATTGCCGGCTTCACCACTGACCCAACCACGTTGGCTTGGTTGACTGTTGATAGTGCATCCGGTGTAATTTGCCCAGTTTTAACATCCCGGTTAATACCGGCCGTGGCGTAAACCCCACCCGTATTCGGGTTCATAATCACCGCATAAGCGCCTGATGTATATCCGCCTGGAATTTGCTTTTCCAAAATAGCTTGCACATCATTTTGGAATTTCGCATTGACCGTTAACTTCAAATTATTTCCTGCCTTACCTTTGTAAAGCGTTTTTTGGGTTGTTTGTCCATTCTTATCAGTTGTTACTTTAACTTCTGCTTTGGTACCACTAAGCGCCGTTTCGTATTCTTTTTCTAGATAAGAAACCCCAACCACATCATCACGTGAATACCCCTCAGCAAGTAATTGGTTCACCGCTGATTCTGGCAGACCTGACTTGGACGTCCCACCAATCAATGACGTGATACCATCACCCTCTGGATAATTACGTGTGTAATAAATCCCTACAGCTACCCCGGGCATCTTTGATTGACGTTCACCAATATTCGCAATTTCAGCTTGCGTCACATCAGTTTCCTTAATGTAGACCGTTGATAACGCATACGCATTCGCCATCTTTTGATAAATCATCGCTTTATTTAGTTGACGATCACTCAATGGGAAAGCCCGCATATGGCTCTGAACATAATCTTTGATAGCCGTGACATATCCATCTGTTCCAGGCGTGTCCGTTGTTCCACTTGCCTTAGCCACCTTTTGCGCCCGCTTAGCATCTTCAACATAGTAACTGGCATAATTAGCGTCTGATAGCGTTGTTGCATCAACCGTGACATATTTACCAACATTATTTGCAATCTTATACATCTCAAGCTCGGTAATTGACCGTGGCTTTGTATAGGTAATTGCTTGTGACCCGGTATTAGTTGCTAAAACTTTACCGGTACTATCATAGACTGAGCCACGCTGGACATTCACTTTCTCAATGCTTGATTCAGCAATCGTTACGGCTGATTTATAATTTTCGGTATTTGTAATTTGCAGTGACACTAACCGCCATCCCAATGCCCCTAACATCAAGATCACAATTCCCATCAAGACACTTAACCGTGCTGGAATTCGTGATAATGAGTTTCTCGTCATTTTATGGTGCTTACCACGCTTCTTTGGTGACTGCATAACTGGCCCCAACTTTCTCTAGTTTAATTCTTTAATTGTAGCATAAATCATCATGGTCAAACCTTAACCGTTTTGCACATTTCACAGAATATATCGGTCTAAAATATGGTTTAATAGAACTATCTGAAGTTATTAGCGAGGATCCTATGTTTACACGTTTAAATCCCCTAAAATGGCGCGTAACAACCCAAGCATTATGGGTTAGTTTTTTATTACCATTTGGTATCATGTTAGGCTACTTTGCCTTCCGTCACATGGCGCCATTCGGTACAAGTTCCATTTTAACTGTTGATTTGGGGCAACAGTATATTGATTTTTTTGAATTCTACCGCCATACACTATTAGCTGATCCTGGTGGTTTTTTCTATAGTTTTGCCAAGGGACTAGGTGGTGAGACGTATGGCGATTGGGCTTACTATCTATTAAGCCCTACGAACTTATTGTTACTCCCATTTCCAAATACAATTCTCCCCAGTGCCATTTTGTTTTTAACCGTCTTAAAATACGGGTTGGCTAGCTGGAGTTTTAGTTTTAGCCTTCGCCAAATGCGCTGGCAAAACGGTTGGCGCTTACCTTTATTTGGTATTTCATATGCCATGATGGGGTGGTTTGTCGCCAATGATTTAAATTTGCTATGGCTAGATGCTGCCATTTTATTACCCTTAATTATTGTTGGCTTAGAACGCTTTCTAACTGGCAAGGCAGCCTGGCGCTTCATTGTTCCGCTAACCGCTATTTTCGTTATTAATTACTACATGGCTTATATGATTGGGCTATTTTTAATTTTATATACAATTTGGCGTCTTTCATGGCAACCATATACCATGAAGCAACGTTGGATTATGCTTAAACGCTTTATGTTTGGTAGCATCATTAGCATTGGATTAGCCGCAATTGTTTGGCTACCAACAGCCTATACGCTCCTAAACAGCAAGGGTCAGCATATGCTTAATAATCTAACTTGGCAATTTGAATATCATGCCCCAGATATTTTAGGCAAGTTATTTCTTGGAACCTTTAATTTCGATCAAATGCCAACTGGTTTGCCGAATATTTTTATTGGTAGCTTACCAATCCTGATGTTGTGGTTTTTCTTTAGTTACCGATTAATTCGCTGGCAAACCCGGCTCGTAGCTTTTTTGATTTCCGCAGTCTTAGTGGTATCGATGATGTATGCCCCACTTGATCTATTGTGGCATGGATTCCAGTTTCCAGTCTGGTATCCCTATCGTTTTTCGTATATCTTTAGTTTCTGGTTACTATGGTTAGTCGCCTCCGTTTGGTCACCAAAATTACGATTCTCACTAACGCAATTAGGGACTTTACTGGCTTTTGGGGTGTTAATTGTTGCCTACTTATACTTGCGCATTCCGCATTTGAATTTCTTAACGTATTGGCAATTAGGGATTGGCAGTGGTTTCTTTCTAGCCATCTTAGCCTTGCATGCATTGCCCCAACGCAAGTGGTGGTGGCTACTAATCGTTTCATTACTAACCATCGGTGAAATGACGACTAGCACCATCTGGACATTGAATCAATTTAGTTACTTAACTAATACTGAATATCAAACCTATATTAAGTCACTTAATACGATCGCAAAGCACTTGCCCACCAAATCCACATCTGATTTTTATCGGGTGGCGCAATCATTCCAACGAACTAAGGGGGATCCATTGCAGGGACACTACTATGGTGGCTCAACATTTAGTTCAGCCCTTGAACACCAGCAAAGCGATTTCATGGCCGCAATTGGTCAACCAGAAGGTGATAACTTTGTTACCTATGATGGCGGTACTCTAGTTAGTGATGCGTTATTAGGGATGCGTTACCTGTTGCAACCCACGGGGCAACAGCCTTCGCTACCAGGAACACCGGCTAATATGCAGACATATTCACGGACTGACACCAATGGTTATTATCAAATTATTAACCAATCGCAGATGGCTTTGTTGTCACAGAACCCATTCGCTTTACCAGTTGGATATGCTGCTAGTCGTGACCTACTAAATGTGACATTCAAAGCTAATGATCCCTTGCGTAACCAGGAAATGCTACTTCAAGGTGCTGCCGGAAAAGCCCAACAATCATTCTTTGTTAGCGCTAATTTTGACAGTTCAAATGCTTTAAACTTAAACGCCCCAAAGGTCATTACCGGGGCGTTTGTTAAAAAAACAGACACTAATCAAACTGGCCGTCTAACTTTAACGTACACGCCGGTTTCAAATGACCCATATTATCTCACGCTTGGGGATGCTCTCAATAAAGATAATGTTGATTTACAATTGAATGGTCATCCATTGCCAGCGGTACCCAATCATCGGCATACAATTATTCTGCCGTTACCGTCATATCAAGTTGGCCAACAACAAACAATCACGTTTACGTTAAAGAAGGCGGATCTTTGGTTACAAAATGTTTCCTTGTATCGTGCTAATACAGCCGCCATTAAAGCGGCCACCAACACCTTACAAGCTAATCCATGGCATCTAACCCACGCCAGTGAAACGCAACTACGCGGGACAGTTAAGGCCACGGCAGACCAACCACTATTGATGACCAGCATTCCAGCGGCTAACGGTTGGCAGGTTTTTGTTGATGGTAAACCACACGCATTTGTTAAAGTGGGCCATTTCTTGACCGGTGTTCTATTAACCCCTGGTCAACACGAGGTAACCTTTACATTTAGCCCCCCCTACTTAAAGATTGGTACAGCAATTACCATTGGTTTCGTGTTGTTCATGATTGGTTACAGTTGGTCTGAAAATGAAAAGCGCCAGCATCATTTGCCAAAATTTTAGGACAATTATCGGGTGAACCTTTACACTTGTTGAGCCGCGTGGTATCGTATCTCTTGAAACCTCCGGGTAAGATAGACCATTTATAATAAAATTTTGAGAATTAGGGGGCCACACACATGGCTGAAGAAAAGACATTTCCAATGACGCTTGAAGGTAAAGCGAAGATTGAAGAAGAACTAAACACAATGATTACAAAGACGCGTGCCGAAATTACTGGTCGTATCCAAGTCGCTCGTAGCTTTGGTGACTTATCAGAAAATTCTGAATACCAATCAGCAAAGGATGAACAAGCCTTTGTTGAAGGTCGTATCAAGGCATTACAAAACATGCTTGATAATGCAGTCATCATTGATTCTTCAGAAATTGCTGCTGACGAAGTATCCGTTGGTAAGAAAGTAACCTTCAAGGAATTACCTGATGAAGAACCTGAAACGTACGCCATCGTTGGTGCCGTTGAAGCTAACCCTTCAGAAGGAAAGATTTCAAACGAATCACCAATTGCGGTTGCTTTGATGGGTAAGAAGGTTGGTGACCAAGTTGAAGTAACGTTACCAAATGGCTTTACAATGGACGTTGAAATTATCGCCGTTGAAGTCGCTTAATGACACAAAAAAACTTCGTACATCATCGTACGAAGTTTTTTTTATGCCATTGACGCTTGAATTACTTGTAAGACCTCGGCACCATATTTTTCTGCTTTACCAGCGCCAATCCCAGGTACCGCTAGTAATGCCACCTCATCACGTGGTTGCTGCTTAGCTAGTTCGACCAATGTGCGATCATTAAAAATGATAAACGGTGGTAAATCTGTTACTTTCGCTAACTGTAACCGCCATCCACGCAACGCTTCAAAAATCTGGCGAGCCGTATCATCCAAATCATCTCGCGTTGTTGTTGCCCCTGATCGAACGCGATCATCAATAGTCTGACTCTCCTGCCGCCGTAGCACTTTTTCCTGCCCTTTTAAGACAGCAACGCCACTCGGTGACAAACTCAATCCAGCATACTGACCAGTAACACGCAGGTACCCGGCTGCAAGCAAATAATCAATTAAATCAATAATCCGAACCCGAGCCGTCCCTTTAAACATGCCAAACGTTGATAATTGATCAAACTGAGCCCACTTAAAGTTTTCTGGTACTTTACCGCGCAATGTTTCAGCGGTAACGGTTTTACCAAATCCTTGTTCTGTACTAACTTGTTTATTCATGCGTACGACGTGACTTAACACTTTTTGGGTATCAACGGTAATATCCACTGCTGTCCGTTGATCTAAACAATTGGTACATTGTCCGCAATCCGGCGTATCTTCTCCAAAATATTGCGTAATATATCGCTGCAAGCATAGTTGGGTGGCCCCATAATTAGCCATTTCTTGCAATTTGTTTTTTTGTAACTGTTGATATGCCGGTGTTTGATTCTCACTATTATCAATAAAAAAACGTTGTGTTTGTAAATCTGCCGCCGCATATAACAGCACAGCAGTTGCCGGTAACCCATCGCGACCGGCACGCCCAATCTCTTGATAATAAGCTTCAATTGAGCCTGGAATACCATAATGCAATACAAAACGGACATTTGACTTATTAATCCCCATCCCAAATGCATTTGTAGCCACTACGACATCCACGCGATCATAAATAAAATCATCTTGCGCCTGTGTCCGAACGTCATCCGGCATCCCCGCATGATAGCCAACAGCTTGCATGCCCGCTGCTTGTAAGGTTTCGGTAATTGCTTCCACCAATTTACGGGTTGGGGCATAAATTATCCCCGCTTCACCGCGGTGTTGCTTCATAAAACTGACAAGGTACGCATCTTTATGCTTCTTATTTAGCCCTTTTTCAATTTTAATGGCTAAATTATCCCGTACGACACTGGTGCGAATTGTTTTTTGCATGTGCAACAAGGTCTCTAAGTCATGTTGCACCTGACCAGTGGCTGTCGCCGTTAATGCCATCACCCGTGGATCAGACGTTAAATTATTAATGAGGTCGACTGCTTGTAAGTAACTCGGTCTAAAATCATGCCCCCATTGTGATAGGACGTGCGCTTCATCGATGACCACTAATGAAATGGGCAAGCGATTTAATAATTGGTACGTCCCTTCACTCCCTAACCGTTCAGGTGCCATATAAATTAGTTTGACATCTTCATTAAGAATACTATTCATAGCCGATCGATATTCAACATCACTTTGTGTTGAATTTAAAGTCACGGCTGGAATCCCTAATTCCTGTAATTCATCGACCTGGTTCTTCATTAGTGATAGCAGTGGTGAGATGACAATGGTCATGCCCGGTAGCAGCAAAGCCGGAATTTGATATGTCAAAGATTTCCCGCCCCCGGTTGGCATAATCCCTAATGTCCGTTCACCCGCTAAAATGCCATCAATAATTTCAGCCTGGCCGTGACGAAAAGCTGGATACCCAAAAGTTTTTTGTAATATATCTAACGCAGTTGTCATGTTTCCTCCTGTAAATAGTTGCTTATTTCTGGCAAAATCCGTATATTGTTCATTAAAGAGACGTTAAAATTTACTAATTCTTTACAAAGCGCTTACAAACCATTAATATAGTTCCGAATTGCGCCAGCATATAATATTAATTGAGAGAATTTAAAAAGTAGGATGAGTGCAACTATGGCAATAGATTTATTTAACCAACACGATTTTATGAATCGTGAATTAAGCTGGCTAGCGTTCAACGATCGTATCGTTGCGTTAAGCCGAGATATTAATCAACCTTTACTAGAGCGGGTTAATTTTTTAACGATTTCACAAAGCAACCTTGATGAATGGTATACCGTTCGAATCGCCAAGTTAATGCACGATATTAAAGACGGGGATACTTCTAAAGATCCATCAGGTTTAACCGCGGCTGACCAACTAAAAACGTTACGTAAAGCCCTAAAAAAGCACCTTAATACCCAACGAAAAGCTTATGAGAAGCATTTAATCCCAGCTTTAACAACTGCAGATATCAATATCCGTTCATTGGATGAATTAACTGCTGATCAATACAATCAAGCAAAGTATTTTTTTCAACAAAAAGTCCTACCTTTGCTAACTCCCCGTATCATTGAATCTGGTGAGCGTTGGCCTAAAGTTCAAAATGGGCAAGAACAGATTTTATCTCGCATTGGGATGACACGCCGCTTTGTCAATATCCCTGTCCCAGCAGAATTACCTGGTTTTGTTGCGCTCAACCACGCCAACACATTTGTTGCGTTACGTGAATTAATCATGCACTTTATTGGTCAAGTTTTACCTGATCAATCATTAAATCAAGCCTACAGTTACCGTATTTTGCGTGATATGCAACGCGACAATATTCCCGAAGATACAGCCAATGTACCGGCAGCGATTGCAGCCCAAGTTGAACGCCGACCATCGGCTCCGGTTATTAACTTAACCCTATCAACTGGTTTTCCAACCTTTTTACGTCGTGAATTGGTCAATCGCATCGGTATTGATCCAGCCTACGTTTTCCGCGTTAAGCAACTTTTGGACTATGGGAGCTTGCGTAGTATTGCTAAACAACTCCCTGCTGAACAAGCAACCACCCTCAAGTATCGGGAATATGATGCCTACGTGGAACCTGATTTAATGGGTGAAGATATTTTTAATAATATCCTAAATCGCGATTATTTGTTGCATCATCCCTATGATAGTTTTAATCCCGTTGTTAATTTCTTTGTACAGGCATCAATAAATCCAAAAGTCAGCCACATTGGCCTATCAATTTATCGCGTTTCAAGCCATTCGCCTCTTATTACAGCATTAAAACAAGCTGCTTCAGCAGGCAAAGAAGTAACAGTGCTCCTTGAAATCAAAGCCCGTTTTGACGAAGCACAAAACTTAGCCCTCATCGCTGATTTGAAAGCTGCTGGCGTCCATGTTTACACAAGTTTCCCAAATATGAAAGTTCACGCCAAAATGTCATATGTTGTTTATGATGGCGTCACCATTGCACATTTGGGTACGGGTAACTACAATGATAGCACAGCCCGCTTCTATACTGATTTAGGCTTATTCACAGCGAATCCAGAAATGACGGCTGATGTACGGCGTGTCTTTGCCTATGTAACCCAACAAGCTGACCGTCCAGCCAGTTTAAACCAAATCTATATGGCCCCCAATATGCTTAGTCAACAGTTGGTCGTTAAAATCGATGAGATGATCGCTTTAGCAAAAGCTGGTCACCATCCCGAAATTTGGTTTAAAGTTAATTCCTTATCAGATGAAGTCATTATTGAAAAATTGTACGCCGCTAGCAATGCTGGCGTTCATATTCACTTGTTAGTGCGTGGTATCGCAACCGCCAAGCCAAATCGACCTGATTTGAGTCTAAACATCCAAATTCGTTCAACGGTTGGCCGATTGCTAGAACACTCCCGTATCTATCTCTTTAAAGCTAATCGTGAAACCTTTGATGTGTACTTATCTTCAGCTGATGTTATGCCCCGTAACTTAGAGCGCCGGGTTGAATTATTATTCCCAATTCTTGATGAACAACTTAAAAATCAAGTGCGTCAAATTTTCCATGTTATGTGGCATGATCGTGCCCAAACATTTAATAAAGTTCGTTCTGGTAAGTATGTACACCGTAAGTTAAAGCAAAATTCTAATCCCCGCCCGGTGCAGGAAGAATTCTTAATTGCCGCCCAACAAAAACAAAAAAATCTGCTAAACTAGTAAGCATTATTAGGAGGATTGCTTCATGACTGTACTTGCCTTAATTGACCTTGGTTCAAATTCCGTTCGTTTAATGGTTAACCGAATTCACGATGACGGTACCTACGAGGTCCTAGATCGTCGCCAAGAAACCGTCCGTTTGTCAGCTGGTATGGGGGATCAAAAAATTCTACAACCTGATGCTATTGAACGTACTTTAGAAGCCCTCAAGGGATTTAAAAAAATATGTGATAGCATCGATGAACAGGTAACTATCCGTGCTGTTGCCACAGCCGCTGTGCGTCAAGCAAAGAATCAAGATGAATTTTTAAAGCGGTTTGAAGAAGTCATGGCCTTACCACTTGAAATTATTACGGGGGCCCAAGAAGCCACATTTGATTTTATTGGGGTTGCCAATTCACTTTCTACTGAAAATGCCTTAATTTTAGATACTGGTGGGGCCTCAACGGAAATCGTGTTGATGTTACAAAACAAGCTTATTCAACGTATTAGTTTGCCAGTTGGTTCAGTCAACATCACAGAAGGATATCTAGAAAAAGATATTGTTTCAGCCAAGAGTTTGTTTAACGCGACCCTTTTGCTACAAGATTTGTTCCATGATCTACCCTGGCTAAACCAAGCCAAGCATCTACCTGTGATTGCTATTGGTGGCTCAAATCGTACATTAGCAAAGATTTCACGTCGTCGTGGTAATAAATTGGATTTGCCAATTCACGGTTACCACATGTCCCGGCAAGAAGTATCTGATACCTTCGCAGAATTGTTAGGTAAAAATAAGGCCGAACGGATTGATGTACGTGGTGTCGCTAAAACGCGTGGTGATATTATCATTGGTGGCTTGCTGCCATTGGTCCTAATTCTAGAAAAGATTGATAGCTCACAAGTTATTTTCTCACAATCAGGAATTCGTGAAGGACTCCTCTTTAGCGCCATCGAAGAACACACCAACGCACCAGTTATCATGCCCGAAGCTGATCAACTAACGATTGACCAAGATTAATCATTTAATCGACTTTGCACATAAAACGCCTGGCTGACCATCATTAATGGTCAGCCAGGCGTTTTTAGTACTTATTTAGTTCGTTGATGAAGCTGACTGGTCAGCCGCATTGCTGCTCATGCTCGTATCACTACTACTTGCTGATGAGGTCATGGAAGCCGCCTTGGCAGAACTAGCTGCCGCATCGGCTGCTCCGACGGCATCATTCGTTGCTTGCACCTTATCTGACTTACCGTTATGTTCATTAAAGTCCTTTGAATAGAATACTTCACCGGTCTTTAAATTGGCCACAAAGTATAGATAGCCCTTATCACGGTCCTTAGGATTTAAGACTGCTTCAACCGAATTCTTTGATGGGTTGTTAAACGGTCCTGGTCCAAAGCCAGCAAATTTGTACAAGTTGTATGGATTATCCGAACGGACATCTGCATTGCTCAAATTGGTCTTGTTTGTGTCTAAGGCATACTTGGTTGCCACATCTGACTGCAATGGCATCTTAATATCAAGACGGTTCTCAAAGACACCTGCAATGGTTTGCCGACTATCATTATCAATCCCTTCACGTTCCACTAATGAAGCTAACGTAAGGACTTGGTGCATCGTCATCCCACTATCCTTGACCCGGTCAAATACATCCTTGAATTGCACATAACTTTGATAAACCATCTGATTAATCAATTCGTTTACATTTTTAGCATCCTGCCAGTTATATGTAGCTGGATATAGGTAACCTTCTAATTTGTAACGAATCTTATCGGCTTGCTCGCTATTAACTTCTGAATCAAGCAAGCCTGGGTAAGCCTTTTTTAATCGATCAAAAAAAGCTTGGTCATTCACGGCCTTCAAGAAGGCATCACGTGAAAAGTTCGTTTTCAATGCCACTTCATTGGCAATATCTGAAATGGTCTCGCCTTCACGAACCGTCACGGTATCCTTACCATCCAATGAATATGCTGAACCACCTTGTTGCAAGGTTTTCACAATCGTTTGCACATTATCAGCTGGGCTAAATAGATAGTACCCCGCCTTCAAATCTTGCCCATTATGCGTCTTCAGATAATGCATAAAGGCTGGTGCTGAACGTAACACCTTCGCATCATCTAATTGGTTGGCAATTTGTTGGGCACTGCTACCTGGCTTAACTTGAATTTGTACATTCTTCTTGTTAGCCGTGTTCAAAGCTGAGTAATCTGACAAATCACGTTGCACACTGTAATATTGATACCCCCCAACGCCAGCAACAATTAAAATAATAACAATAATAATTGTCGCCCAAAGTCCTTTATGTGATTTCTTTTGTTTGTTCGTAAAGTTATCGTTATCCATAATCTTCCTTCTTTATTGTTAATGAAAAGTCACCGTGATTATACCATAATCTCGATGACCTTTTGGTGATTAATTAGCGAATCTCAGCATTAAATTGTGCTGCTAGCGCTGTAGTAATGCGTGCAATCGCCGCATTAATCTCTTCATCAACTAGTGTCTTTTCAACATCAACGAAGGTCAAAGCATATGCCAATGACTTCTTATCATCAGCAACATTGGCACCAATGTAAACGTCAAAAATTTCCACATCGTGTAATAATGAACCACCGGCTGTGACAATGGCCGCCTTTAAATCAGCGGCTGCTACTTGCCGATCAACCAAAATAGCCAAATCACGTGACACTGCTGGGAAGCGTGATACAACCTGATAACCATCCTTTACTTTTGCCAAGGCAAAGATGGCATCCATGTTCAATTCAAACGCAAATGTTTCATTGATTTTGTAGGCCTTAGCCGTCAAGGGGTGAATTTGGCCGATAAAACCAATCAATGTCTCTCCAACATAAATATCAGCTGTCCGCCCTGGGTGCATTTCTGGACGTTCAGTGGTTGGCACGAATGTTACGACCTCAACTAACGCGTAGTTGGCCAATAAGCGTTCCACAATGCCCTTTAACGCAAAGAAATCGGCTTTTTGAGCGGCTTGCGCCCAAGTACGTGCAGCGACATTTCCTGTGATTACACCCGCTACGTGTTCAATTTCGGTTGGTAATTGCGCCGTATCAGCGTTAGCGATAAACACCCGCCCTTGTTCGTACAAGGCAATGTCTGTTTGCTTACGCGCCACATTATAAGCCACATCGTCTAACAAGCCCGTTAACAGGCTTCCACGCGTGTGTTGCCGATCTTGTGACATTGGGTAATCCAAGTGTACTGCGGCTCCCTCATGCAACTTAAAATGCGCTGCTTTTTCAGGTGTCGTCAAAACGTATGAAATTGCTTGATTCAATCCAAGCCCCTCTAAGTCATGACGGGTTGCCCGAATAAAGGCTTGCTTAGGTGTCAGCTTACCTGGTGTTGTTTCACCAGTTGGCAGCGTTGCTGGTAAATTATCGTAACCGTATAAACGTGCAATTTCTTCAACCAAGTCAGCTGGAATTGTAATATCCCAACGTCGGGCTGGTACCGTAACCGTAAATTCATCATCTTGCATATTGTAAGCAAAGAACAAACGATCAAAGATGGCCGCAATCTCAGCCGTCGTAATATTAGTTCCCAAAACATGGTTTACATGCGCTGTTGACACTGAGACAACTGGTGCCTCGTAAGTAAAGTCTTGTGCCACAACACGGCCAGCAGTTGCTGTTCCACCAGTAATTTCAGCAATCAGCGCTGCCGCATGATCTAACGCTGTAAAGGTATCCACTACATTCACACCACGTTCAAAACGAGTTGATGCTTCTGAGTGCAGGTTTTGATCACGGGCCGCATGCCGAATCGCCTTCGGTTCAAAAATGGCCCCTTCTAATACAATGTTTGTTGTTTGCGCAGTTACTTCTGTTGATTGTCCACCCATAACCCCAGCAAACATCAAAGCTTCATCCCCAGATGCAATCACAATATCACCAGCAGCGGCTTCACGTTCAACACCGTCAAGCGTTGTAATCTTTTCAGCCGCTTGCGCTGTACGTACCGTTAATTCGTTAGTTGGCAACGTATCCAAATCAAACGCATGTAATGGTTGCCCATATGTCAACAACATCAAGTTAGTCACATCGACAACATTAGAAATTGGACGAATGCCCATCGTCCATAAACGACGTTGCAACCATAATGGCGAATCCTTTACCACAACGTCTTTAACGACCCGCACACCATACTTTGGTGCGAGTTCAGCTGGTGCTGTGGCACTAATGTAGTCGGCTGTCTGTTCAGTAGATTCTTGCAAAGTAAATGTTGGCAAAGTTGGTTCTTGGCCTAAAATAGCGGCCACTTCCCAAGCTGTTCCATTCATAGAGAACAAGTCCGCACGATTTGGTGTAATCCCCGTTTCTAGTACATTATCAGTCATCCCCAAAACAGCCAAAGCATCCTCACCCGGCGTTAAAGCAGCTGCGTCAACGTCATTAAAGACCCAAATCCCGTCTTCAAAGTCCTTGGGTGAAACTTTGTCATCCATCCCTAATTCTTGTAAGGCTGTTAACATACCGTTTGAAGCAACCCCACGTAACTTACCCTTTTTAATCTTTTGGCCACCACCCACAATGGAATTGTGCTTAGCCAAAATAACCGTTTGCCCTGCTGCCACATTAGGTGCCCCTGTGACAATTTGAATAGGCTCGTCTTCACCAGCATCAACTTGCGTAATAACCATGTGATCTGAATCCGGATGTGGTTCAACTGACAACACCTTGGCAATGACAATGTTTTTCATATTCGCCTTGGGTTGGTATTGTCCTTCAATTTCAACCGTCGTACGCGAAATTTTTTCCGCTAATTCATTAGCGGGTACGTCGATTGGCATATAATCGCGTAACCAATTTACAGAAACTTTCATGTTCTTTATTTATCCTTTCTGGTCAAATTGCGTCAAGAAACGCACATCGTTTAAGTAGAAATTACGAATATCTTCAACACCGTACTTCAACATGGCAAAACGGTCTGGCCCTAATCCAAAGGCAAACCCCCCGTAAACTTCAGGATCCACGCCGGCCATACGCAAAACGTTTGGGTGAACCATGCCGGCACCAAGAACTTCAATCCATTCAATATCTTCCGGCTTCGTATTTGGGGTCACTGCGTTCCATGACACATCCACTTCAACAGATGGTTCGGTAAATGGGAAGTATGATGGCCGCAAACGAATATCATGATCCTCACCAAACAACTTGTGCGCCACTGCCAGCAAAGTTCCCTTCAAGTCCCCCATCGTAATGTGCTTGTCAATCACAAGACCTTCCATTTGGTGGAATTGGTGTGAGTGTGTGGCATCATCTGTATCACGACGGTACACACGCCCTGGTGAGACCATCTTTAATGGTCCTGCATTAAAATCATGTGTTTCTAAGGTACGGGCTTGTACTGGTGACGTTTGCGTACGAAGCAAGATTTCTGGCGTAATATAGAATGTGTCTTGCATATCACGGGCTGGGTGATCCTTTGGCAAATTCATCATTTCAAAGTTGTACTGATCCTGTTCAACTTCAGGACCTTCAATAACTTGATAGCCCATGCCCAAGAATTGATCTTCCAATGACTCAATAATTTGTTGTAACACGTGTGGTTGCCCTTGCTTGGTTGCCAAACCAGGCAATGTTACATCCAACGTTTCAGCCGCCAATTGTGCATTCAACGCGACTGCTTCCAAATTCGTTTGACGGTCAGTAATTGCCGTTGTCAAAGCGTCACGGACATCATTCGCCAACGCCCCCACAACTGGACGCTCTTCCGGTGTTAAGTCCTTCATACCACGTAACACTTCAGTTAGTGGCCCCTTCTTACCAAGCCAATTGACACGTACTTGATTTAAAGCTTTCAAATCTTCAGTGGCTGCAATTTCTTGCAACGCTTGCTGACGCAATTGCGTGAGTTCGTCTTGTAAACTCATGATTAATTCTCCTATCATTTCATAAAATGCAAATAAAAAAGCCCCTGTGACAAATAAACTTGTCACAGGGACGCTCATTAACGTGGTACCACCCTACTTCAGTAAGCCATATTAAACCCTTGGCTTACCCTCGATCATCCGTAACGAGGATGCTTCGCAATGGCCTTGCAACCACCGAACTCCTGACTGAAATTCAGTTTTAATGTTGATGGGCTTACACCAGTTCCCATTCGCTAAGACAACATACCAACTTACTAGGTCATTCATCGTTTCTAATAACATTGTACAATATCTCATGACCACTGCGCAAGATAACTCAGGGTGACCTAAAACCTAGTCATTCCAGTTATCAGACCACTCATGAATCGCCAACATCATATCACGCATTGACTCACCACGTGCTGTTAACGCATATTCAATCAAGGTTGAATCATCGTATGTGCGGCGTTCGACAATACCGGCTGTTTCCAGTTCTTTTAGTCGCTCAACTAACACACGATCGGAACACTTTGTTACCGCTTGCGCCAAGTCTTTAAAGCGACGGGGGCCATCATTTAACAATGCTTCAATAATTAACCCGTTCCACTTACGCCCTAGAATATCAAAAGTGGCCACAAATTTATTACATAATTGATTTGTTTGTTCATGCTCTGCTACTATCATAATTCTCAATCTCCTAATTGTGTACAAAAATCGATGCTAATTTTGTAGTTACATTTTATAAGTAACTACATCGTACTACGGCTGCCACAAAATTTCACGTTTGTCGCTTCCATCGTTTATCGAATTAGCTTCCCCCTCTATAGTTCCCCAATTCAATTCCCTCTATTATACAACGCAATACGGCACTAATGTAGTAGCATTCTAAAAAATGGTAGAAAAAAAGACTCCGGTACGAGCCCGTAGTCTTTTTACTAACATTATTAGTTCTTACGCAATTCCAATTCGATTTCTTCTAGTGACTTACCACGTGTCTCTGGGACCATGTAACGCACGAAGAAAATTGAGATGAAGGCGAAGATGGCAAAGACCCCAAACGGTCCCCCAACGTTATTGTGGAATACTGACAACAAAACCAAGAAGAATTGTGACACCACAAAGTTTCCAATCCAGTTAGCAGCTGATCCAATTGATGAACCAAGACCACGAACAGACATTGGGAAAATTTCACCAATCAACAACCAAGCAATTGGTCCCCATGAAATAGCGAATCCAAAGATGTAAGTGGCAATCATCAACATCGTTGGGATTGCAGCAGTTTCAACTGAAACTGTGTAGTTCAAAATAGTTAAAATAGCCAGTGAAACCGTCATAACAATTGAACCAAACGTCAACAACGCCTTACGACTAAAGTGATCCATAATCATCGTAGCCAAAATCGTCACGACAAAGTTCACCACCCCAATACCAACTGAAATCCAAATAGCATTCGCTTCATTAAAGCCAAATCCCTTAATGAAAACTTGTGGTAAGAAGTAGATCACTGAATTAATTCCTACTAATTGTTGCAAGAACATAATACCAACAGCAACAATAACCGCTGGGCGAGCAATCGTAAACAAGTCCTTTAGGCCACCCTTAGGTTCATTAGCAACTTGTGCCATCTCAGCCAATTCAGCCTCAACTGATTCACCAGACTTCGCACGCAAGTGATTCAACACACGCGTTGCATCTTCTTTTTGTCCCTTGGCAAACAAGAAACGTGGTGATTCAGGCAACAATAGTCCACCAATGAAAAGCAATACGGCCGGAATCAAAGCTGATCCAAGCATCCAACGCCAATCGTGAATACCAAAGAAATTGTGTCCCAAGAAGCCTAAGTTAGATACATAAGCAAACAAGATTCCAGCTGTAATCATCAATTGGAACATTGAACCCAATGACCCACGGTGCTTAGCAGGTGCTAATTCGGCTAGGTAGGCCGGTGTCAAAGCTGAAGCTGATCCAACCGCCAAACCAAGGACGATACGCGCCAAAGCCATCATAACAAAGCCAGTTGCAAAGGCTGTTAATAGTGATCCAGCAATGAACAAAACCGCTGCCAAGATTAGCAACTTCTTACGACCAAAGCGATCCGCTAGCGGTCCAACTCCTAGTGCACCAACTGCTGATCCAATCAATACGGCTGACGTTACAAACCCAGTTTGTCCGACAGTCAACTTAAAATCTGTTTCAATCAATGGTGACGCACCAGAAATGATACCCGTATCAAATCCGAATAGCAAGCCGCCTAACGCCCCAAAGAAGAAAATAAACGCTACGTTAATTTTCATGATTAAAATATTCCTCTCACAATCAATATATCAAAAAACTCAACCTAACCATCTTACCGTAAAACGCTTTCATTAGCAAGCGCTTTCATTAAAAATAAAATGATTGCCTACCCTTACAAATAAAAAACGTACACTGACTGTGTTAACAGTTAGTATACGTTTTAGTCTAGTTAGCATTAAAGAGTCGTTTTACCCGACTAGATGCTGGTGAAAAGAATTCGGCAATCGCCATATAATCATCAACTAAATCTAGCAGTAAGCTTTCACGGTAATGTGGCAAAGCCGCCGTTGCCCCCCACATATGTTTCAGGATAATATCCTTTTCCATCGGTGACAAACGCGTAATTTTTTCCGCATTCCGCAATGATACACGTGGATGAATAAAAGCATGTGAGCCTAATTCAAATTTTGTGGTGCGCCAATCATAGAAGAAAAGATCATGCAAAATACCGGCACGAGCTAAAGCAGTTGCATTTAGACCAAGCTTTAGCCCCCAACGATAGCTAACATATGACACTGCAATTGAGTGCGTTAGTCGATCAGAATGATGGTGTTGTGTATAATTTGCTAACTCTTGTACTTGTGGGTGGGCTAATAAGTCCGCCACAATACTTGAATATACTTTATCTTTCTGCCAATCTTGCATCAAATCTCCCCCTTGATATGATTAACGGTTTTCTTTTAGCGCGCCTTCAAAGCAAACATCGCTACCCCAGCAGCAACCCCAACATTCAATGATTCTGCCTTTCCAGATAATGGAATGTATAGATTTTGGGTTGTCATTTGTGCCAATGCTTCGTTCATGCCTTGCCCTTCATTTCCCATAATCAAGGCAAAATTAGCTTGCGCTGGAATGGTAAACAAATCCACTGCAGCCGGATTCAACTGCGTCCCATAAACGTTCATATCATTTTGTGTAAAGGCCGCAGTCCAGTCTTGTAACTCACCGGTTGTCAGTGTCATGTGGAATTGTGATCCTTGCATCGCACGTAACGCCTTTGGTGAATATGGATCAACTGACCCCGTTCCAAAGACAACCCCGGTAAAGCCGGCTGCGTCAGCAGTACGAATCATCGTCCCAATGTTTCCCGGATCTTGAATAGCATCCAAGAACAGCCAGGCACCATCATGAATAAAGCGTGGTTCGCGCGTAGCGGTTGGTAATGAAACTTCAGCAAAAATCCCCTGTGGGGTTACCAAATCTGATAACTTCTTGGCAATATCGACTGTAATTTCAAAAACCGGTACACCTAGTGGTAGATCCGCTTCGTGCTCGGTTAATTGTTCAGGGGTTGCCATAATTGCATGCAACTTACCCTCGTGTTCAATGGCCTCTTGGACCAAATGCCAACCGTCCAACAAATAAGTCTTACTTGTTTGACGGCCCTTCTTCGTTTGCAACTTTTGCCATGCTTTAACACGGCCATTTTGTACTGATGTAATAGTTTCCATATTCTCATTATACTCTCAAACCTTACAACTTGCCTATGTTATAATTTTTACAAGTTAAAAAAGTTCATGTTATAGAGAAAGAGGGAAATCATGCCAGTTTTGGATATGAATGATGCTGCCGCGGTTGAACGTTACCAAGCGTTTGTGCGTGGCTCAAAGTTTGGACAAGTTACACAAGATCTTGGTTGGGCCGAAGTAAAAAATAATTGGACCCCGCGGTATGCCTACGTGGAAAATGAAGCGGGGCAAATTATTGCAACCCTATCAATGCTACTAACCGATACACCAAGTGGCAAAAAATTTGCCTATGCCTCTAAAGGGCCGGTGATGGATATGACTGATTTGGATTTATTTGATGCATTAATGCAAGAAGCAAAATTAGCCTTAGCCCAAGATGACGCCTACTTACTCCGTATCGATCCAGAAATTGCTTATAGTGAGGAACTGGATGCCCAATTACGAGCCCGTGGCTATCAAACTCGTAATCGTAATGTAGCTGATCAAGGCATGCACGCAACAATTCAACCACGTTTAAACATGGTCTTGGATCTAACCACTAAGCCAGAGGCACAAGAAACCCTTGATTTATACCCATCAAAAACCAAGTCAAAGTTAAAGCGCCCCATGCGTGATGGTGTGACTGTCCGTTATGCAAACGATGCAGCTGCCTTAGATGCTTTCTTTGAGACATATGGTGACATGGCTGAACGTCATGGCATTTCACACCGTCCTAAAGCCTATTTTGAACGCATGCAAGCCGCCTTCCCTGGCAATGATATTATGCGTATTTACATTGCTGAACGTGAAGGTGAGCTACTTTCAACTGGCGTTGGTTTTAAATATGGTGACAAGATTTGGTACATGTATGCCGGGTCAATGGACGGTAACATTTACTATGCCCCATACGCCGTCCAAACTGCGATGATTCAATGGGCACTAGATAGCCAAGTTGCTCTTTATGACATGGGAGGCATTGGTGAGGCTTCACCTGAAGATGGTTTGTTTGTCTTCAAACGCACCTTCGTCAAAGAGGAACCGCGTGAATATATCGGTGAAATTGATGTTGTCCTAGACGACGCTACCTATCAAGCACTAGTTGATTAATTAAAAAAGCTATTTACCTAATGAAACTGGTAAATAGCTTTTTTGTTAGACAAACGACACGACTTCTGGCGCCGCCACAAAGGATGCCAAAAGCGCTGATTTAAATGTCAGTTCTAAAATAATTTCAGTTTCTGGCTTTGGATGGCCGGCCATAAATCCTTTATTATCCGTAAAATAATGTGCGACATCCGCCCAGCTTTTACGAGATTTATTAACCGTTGCTGCATTAGACGAGATACGGCGGCCGCCATCCCCCAGCATCGTTGTAAAGGCCACTTTTTCATTCGCTGTAATATCAATCATCTTAGCCGAAGTTGGATCAGTGACTAAGTACCACTTATTTGGTGTCTCGGCGTCCTGAGCAAAGCCCATAATTCGTGCACTAGGTTGGTTGTCATTTGCCGTAGCTAGCACTAATAATTGCTTCGCTGCCGTCACATACTCATTAAAATTATTCATGATACTTCCCTCTTTTTCATCAATATCGCCATTAGTTTAACCTATTTAATGAACGCTGTCAGCTCATTTTGCTTTATATAAAAAATAAGATCAAGGAAAAATTCCTTGACCTCATTCTAGTTAATGACCAGGCAGCTTCAACCCGTTGCTTATCACACTCTTTTTAAACGTGTTCTTAGCAACTGAAGTCTTTATGTAACGTTATTTTACGGTCCACGGCCTCCGCTATGCTGCGACCATAGCCCCTAAAACGACGTTACACTAGACTTCAACCCGTTACTTATCACACTCTTTTTTAATCTGGGTTTTGTTCGGCTAACTTCCAACGCAAGTAAGCATTGATAAACGGATCTAGGTCACCATCCATCACCCCTTGGGGATTACCAGATTCGTAATTAGTACGATGATCCTTAACCATGCGATATGGTTGGAACACGTAAGAGCGAATTTGTGATCCCCAACCATTTTCAAGTTGTTCACCAGCAATCGAAGCTCGTTCTTTTTCTTTCTTGTCCATTTCTAATTGATACAACTTAGCTCGTAACATTGCGTATGCCGTATCCTTGTTTTGGAACTGTGAACGTTGTTGCTGTGATGCAACCACAATACCGGTTGGCATGTGTGTTAAACGGACGGCTGAGGATGTCTTGTTAATGTGCTGTCCACCCGCCCCTGAGGCCCGATAAACATCCATTTTTACATCAGCTGGATTGATATCAACTTCAACGGAATCATCTAATTCAGGCATGACATCAATTGAAACGAATGATGTATGACGACGACCAGCTGAATCAAACGGCGAAATACGTACAAAACGGTGCACACCACGTTCAGAACGTAAATAACCGTATGCATTGTGGCCGGTAATCATTAAGGTGGCTGAATCAATCCCCGCCACATCCCCCGGGTGATAATCCATCAATTCAACCTTAAACCCGTGACGTTCTGCCCAACGTGTGTACATACGTTGCAGGTTGGCTCCCCAATCCGCTGATTCGGTCCCCCCTGAGCCAGGGTGAATTTCTAGAATCGCATTACTCTTATCATAGGGTTCATTCAGTAATTGGGCTAAGCGATAAGCCTCTAAATCTTCACCTAATTGGGCTAAATCAGCTTCCATCTCGGCTTGCATATCATCATCTGGTAATTCAGCCAAGAACTCTAATGCCGTTGTCACATTATCTACACCGATTGTTAGGTGCACATAATCATCGCGCCGCCCCTTTAAAATATTATTAGCATCAATAAACTTTTGGGCAGCCACGTTATCCTGCCAAAAATCTGGTTGCGCCATTTCATCTTCATTAGCAGCGATTTCATCATTTAGGGCTTCTAAATCCAAGGATTCACCAAATTTTGTAATTTCAGCCGTCATATCACCTAATAGACGGCGTGCTTCAGATAATTCCATCTCTTACACCTCGTATCAATAAAAAAGGAAGGTCAGTTTACCTGCCCTTCCCCTTGTTGGTATTAGTTCATTAGGCACGCAAGTTTTGGCGGATTTCTGACTTCATGAATAGACGGGTTGCATCATATTCAATCCCAGCAATCATTTCTTCAAACATGCGGAAGCCTTCGTTTTGGTACTCAATCAATGGGTTCAATTGACCATAACCACGCAATTGAATTGAATCACGTAATTGGTTCATTGCTTCCATGTGATCCGTCCATTGTGCATCAACAACACGTAGAATAACCACCCGTGTAAATTGTAGTAATTGCGTATCATCAACCAGAGCATCTCGCTTTTGCGCGTAGACCGCCTTGGCACGATTATACAAATCATCCTTGATTTCCGTGACATTCTTGCCCTGCAGATCAGCAACACTAACTGAATCTTCAGGAACTAAGACGGCACCAGCAAAATCAACAACTGCTTGCAAATCCCATTCACTTTCTTTACCCAAAGCATGGCGATCAACAACCCGATCAATCGTGCGTTCAACCATGGGCAAGATAATATCACGTAATGATTCGTCTTCGTCAATCACTTCATTACGGTCACCATAAAAAGTGTTACGTTGTTGTGACATCACATCATCGTATTGCAAAACGTTCTTACGTGAATCGTAGTTATTTCCCTCAACACGCTTTTGCGCTGATTCAACAGAACGGGTGATCAAGCGATTGCGGATTACCGCATCTTCTTCTGCCAGATTCATACGTTCCATCAATGTCTTAATGCGTTCACCACCAAAGCGAATCATCAAATCATCTTCCAATGACAAGAAGAATTGTGAATATCCCTTGTCACCTTGTCGTCCGGCACGTCCACGTAATTGATTATCAATACGACGTGATTCGTGACGTTCCGTTCCAATAACGGCTAATCCGCCCAAGTCTGATACCCCAGGGCCAAGCTTGATGTCAGTTCCACGACCAGCCATGTTAGTGGCAATCGTAACGGCGCCACGTTGCCCAGCATTGGCAACAATTTCAGCTTCACGTGCGTGGTTCTTGGCATTCAAGACATTGTGTGGAATTTCTTCACGATCCAATAATTGTGACAATAATTCAGAAGATTCAACCGCGACAGTACCAATCAGAATTGGTTGTCCCTTAGCATGCAGCTCCTTCACTAGGTTAACCACCGCCATAAACTTTGACTTTAAATTAGGGTAAAGCAAATCTTGCTCATCCACGCGTTGAATTGGACGGTTCGTTGGAATCGTCACAATTTCCATGTTGTAAATCTCACGGAATTCTTCAGCTTCAGTCTTCGCCGTTCCTGTCATACCAGATAACTTCTTGTAACGACGGAACAAGTTTTGGTACGTAATTGAAGCCATGGCACGATTGTCTTCTTGAATTTGCACTTGCTCTTTAGCTTCTAAAGCTTGGTGCAACCCATCAGAAAAACGCCGTCCTTCTTGAATACGACCAGAAAAGGCATCCACCAACACCACTTCACCATCACGCACAACATAATCCTTGTTGTTAAACATCGTATAGTTAGCACGTAAAGCTTGGTCAATGTGGTGCGTCAATGCTGTATTACCAGCTTCATACAAGTTAGTCAAATTAAAGTACTTTTCAGCCTTTTTAATTCCCTCATCTTGTAGCAGCACTGACTTTGATTCTTCATCAACCGTAAAGTCTTCTTCCTTTACCAATGACTTACTAAAGCGGTCTGCACGAATGTATAATTGCGTACTTTCTTGTGCCGGTGCCCCAGAAATAATCAACGGCGTCCGGGCTTCGTCAATCAAAATTGAATCAGTTTCGTCAACTAGGGCGAAATTCAAAGGTCGTTGCACACGGTCTTCCTTGCGAGTCACCATGTTATCACGCAAATAATCGAACCCAATTTCAGAATTAGTTGTATACGTAATATCAGCGTTATATGCTGCTCGCTTTTCGTCAGGTCCCATTTCAGAATTGTTAATGCCGACTGTTAAGCCTAGCCACTTATACAATTCACCCATTTCTTCACCGTCACGGGCTGACAAGTATTCGTTAACCGTCACAACATGGACACCTTCTTGTGGTAAGGCATTCAAATAAACTGCCATCGTGGCCGTCAATGTCTTACCTTCTCCGGTACGCATTTCCGCAATATTTCCACCGTGAAGCACAGTTGATCCCATAATTTGGACATGGAACGGGTAAAGCCCCAACACACGTCGGGCACCTTCACGAACCACGGCAAACGCTTCTGGCAAAATATCATCTAATGACTTACCATTTTTTAGCAAGTCACGGAAATAAGGCGTCTTTGCTTGTAGTTCTTCATCAGATAAGGCAGCCATGTCATCGGCATATGCTTCAACTTGTGTCGCAATACGATTCAAGCGACGCATGGTTCCTTTATCACTTTCAATAATTTTACGTAATGGATTGGCCATTTTTATCTCACCCTCTTGGTCTTCATTGGCTGATACAGCCAACGGTACTAACTAACATTTTAGCACATTGTGACCACGCGTGTGGTATTTATCTTTATTCGAAAACACAAAAAATGACTAGTACCACTAGTACTAGTCATTTCAGTTATTAGCTAGAACAGTAGGTTCTAAGCCTAATGATGATGCTTTGTAAAATTATTGTTTACAAAAAATCACGGATATTGGCAATCGTTTGTTCACGACCCAACAATTCTAATAGTTCCCCTAGGTTAGGACCTTGTTCTTCACGCGTCGTTGCAATACGCAATGGATTCCACAAAGCACGGGCTTTGACATCCATTTCATTTTGAATTTCACGCACTGCCCCCAAAATAGCGGCTGCTGTAAACAAAGGCAAAGCCTCTAACTTTTCAATAAACAAGTGTAACATCGCTGGTACATTTTCAGCAGCCATCCATTCCTTAGCAGATGCTGGAATATCAGTTGCGGCTGGCATTTCAAAGAAGACTGGCTTAACCAATGGCACAATTTGTGACGTGTATGAGACACCGTCCATGTAGACGTTCATAACTGAACGAACCCATTGCAACTTTTCAGCTGTCAATTCAGCTGGGTTAATAACATCTGCTTTAACCAATTGTTGCATCATCTTATCAAAGACCATGTTTTGATCAGCTGACTTAATCCATTGATTGTTAATCCACTCAAGCTTCTTATTATCAAACTTAGCTGGTGACTTTGACAAACGTGCTTCATCAAACATCTTAACCAATTGGTTCTTGTTAAAGATTTCCTTCTCACCAACTGGAGACCAACCAAGCAATACAATAAAGTTCAACATGGCTTCTGGTAAGTAACCAAGTTCACGGTATTGTTCAATAAATTGCAAGATTGACTCATCACGCTTTGATAACTTCTTACCAGTATCAGCATTGATAATCAACGTCATGTGACCAAAGACAGGCGCTTCCCAATCAAAGGCTTCATAAATCATCAATTGCTTAGGTGTGTTTGATACGTGATCATCTCCACGCAATACATGTGAGATTTCCATCATGTGATCATCAACAACAACGGCAAAGTTGTACGTTGGCATCCCATCAGCTTTTTGAATTACCCAATCACCACCAATTGTGTTTGCGTTAATTTCAACATGCCCTTTAACAATATCGTCCCAAGCGTATGGCTTATCGGCTGGTACACGGAAGCGAACAACTGCTGGCAAGCCCTTAGCTTCGGCTTGAGCTTGTGCTGCCGCAATTTCTTCGTCAGACATGTTTGCATATTCGTAAACATAGTGTGGCGCCTGCTTAGCTGCGATTTGAGCTTCACGCTCAGCCTCTAATTCTGCTGACGTCTTGTATGACTTGTAAGCCAGCCCACGATCCAATAAATCTTGAATCAAAGGCTTGTAAATGTCCAAACGTTCTGATTGGCGGTATGGACCATATTGTCCAGGGTTAGCAGGTGATTCATCCCAGTCCAATCCTAACCAAGCCAAGTTATCTAATTGTGACTTTTCACCATCCGCAATATTACGTGCTTGGTCTGTATCTTCAATACGGATAACAAACTCACCCTTATGGTGACGTGCATACAACCAGTTAAATAATGCTGTACGCGCATTTCCAATGTGTAAGTGCCCAGTTGGTGATGGGGCGTAACGAACACGAATTTTCTTTTCAGTAGTCTCTGCCATGCTAGTGACTCCTTCTCTTGTTTTAATACCATGTACTAATATAGCGAAATTTTTGATTTGTTTCAATGCTCCAGCGCTAATCAACAACAACCGCAAAAATCATCCGACCAGCGTCAGTTTGTAAGGCGGAGGTTACCTCCACCAAAACGTTTTCTTGTAAATGATCCCGGCCTTCTTCAGCGACAACCATGGTGCCATCATCTAAGTACCCCACAGCCTGCTTCCGCTCAGTCCCATTTTTAACTAAAGTGACATTAAAACGATCACCGACTGCGACCCGCGGCCGTAAAGCACCCGCTAGTTCATTAATATTAAGGACTTCTACATTTTGGAACTTGGTAACTTTATTCAGATTATAGTCATTCGTTACGAGAATACCGTTAACATCCTTAGCTAACTGAATTAATTTCTCATCAACTTCCTTAATATCCTCATAATCGCCTTCCCACATCTCCAGTGGCACTAGTGCTGATTCGCGTAATTCATTAAGGATGTCTAATCCTCGCCGACCACGTACGCGTTTAATTGCTTCACCCGCATCAGCAATATACTGTAATTCATATAACACAAAGTTAGGCACTAAGAGCGTTCCCTCAATGAAACCCGTCTTAATTAAATCAGCAATTCGGCCATCAATCAAAATATTGGTATCTAAAATCTTGTAATGATGGTAGTTTGTTTCTTCATCTGTTAATACATCACTCATTGTGGCTGATCGTCGCGGGCGTACCCGCTTGGTCACATTGTTTAAATTCAAATTAGGCAATAAATTCCGCCATTCATCAATCCGGGTTGTCCCCAAACGGAATCCTAGGTAGCCTAACAACACCATCACAATAACTGGAATAATAGCACTCAAAAAGAAATTATTGGTCCGTTGTAAAGGTACCGTAACCACAACCGCAATTACTAAACCAATTAACATTGATAAAGAACCAATCAATAATAGTAACAAAGATTGCTTACTTAAATAAGCTTCAATGCGTTTAATCGCTTGGTCAACAACATACCATAGTGGCAAACTCAAAATGAAAAAGACGATGCCACCAATTATAAAATTAACAATTGGATTATTTAACCATAGTTGATGATGTTGTCCTACCAGTTGCCAAACGTATGGCAAAACATTAATTGACAGCGCACCACCAGCAATTATAAAAATCAATTGAATGATTCGTTTGCGCATAATTCCCCCTTTTAATTTAGTGCTAATTGCAACGCTTCAGCTAGTGTTGCGACACCAATAACTTGAATGCCCGCAACATCTTGCAAGGCGTCAAGCGAATGTTTTGGCACAAAAATACGTTTAAACCCTAATTTTTTCGCTTCAGCCACTCGATCAAGCACATTTGGTACTCGTCGGATTTCACCAGTCAAGCCAATTTCACCAACAAAGGCGTCCGTTACCCGCGTTCCTTGATCCCGATAACTTGAGGCAATCGCTAGCGCAATTGCCAAGTCAATTGCTGGCTCATCTAATTTAACGCCCCCTGCCGCACGTACGTAGGCATCCTGATTTTGTAATAATAGATTGGCCCGTTTTTCTAGCACGGCCATCAATAACGAAATCCGATTGCGATCAATCCCCGCAGCCGTACGTTGGGCGTTACCAAATACAGTCGGTGTTACTAACGCCTGTACTTCCACTAAAATCGGGCGCGTTCCTTCCATCGCCACGACAACCGCTGATCCACTTGCATCATCAAGACGTTCCTCTAAGAATAAACCGGATGGGTTTGCTACTTCAGCTAACCCAGCCTCATTCATCTCGAACACGCCGAGTTCATTGGTTGACCCAAAACGATTTTTTACCGCTCGCAACAACCGGAAACTGCGTTGATTATCACCTTCAAAATATAACACCGTATCAACCATGTGCTCTAAAATTTTAGGTCCTGCAATGGCCCCGTCTTTAGTGACGTGGCCCACAATAAAAATTGTGATGCCATTGGTTTTAGCAATTTGTAATAATTCAGCTGTTGTCTCACGAATTTGGGCCACCGACCCGACCGCTGAACTAACATCCGGTTGCTGCATTGTTTGAATCGAGTCAATCACGACATAGTCCGGTGAGGTTTGATCAATCGCTTTACGAATTTGACTCATATCCGTCTCTGGATATAAGAAGAAGTCTGCATCCCCACGAACTCCTAACCGTTCCGCACGTAACTTAATTTGCGACGCACTTTCTTCACCAGCAACATATAGGACTGTGCCCCCGGCGTTCGCTAATTGACCGGATACTTGAAGCAACAAGGTTGATTTACCAATACCTGGGTCCCCACCAATTAAAATCATTGAACCCGGGACAACCCCGCCACCCAAAACTCGATTAAATTCACCAATCGATGAATCAATCCGTGGCGTTTCTTCAATATTTACTTCACCAAGCCGTTCAACTTGTGCAATTTGACCAGCTAAATTAACCCGTGACTTTCGATCAACCTTTTCTGGCTGGATGACTTCTTCTACAAAAGTTCCCCACGCCCCACAATTGGAACAGCGTCCCATATAACGCTGTGACACATAATCACAATTTGAACAGACAAACTGCGTTTTTGTTTTCGCCATTATGTCACAACCTTTCCTACTTTAATTATTTAACACCTGAGCTACCAAAGCCACCCGTACGGATTGTTTTGTGAGTCAGTGCATCATCATCTGTAACCAAGAATGGCATAAAGATACCTTGACCGATACGTTCACCTTTTTGCAGATGCATATCTGTCAAACCAAAATTTAACATTTGAATGAAGATTTCCCCTTCATTTTTTTCATTATCTACATAGTCGGCATCAATAATTCCAACCCCATTTGGCAAGATTAATTGTCGCTTCAATGGATTAGATGAGCGATTAGCAATCATTAAATATTCATTTTCACCCATATAGGCTTTAATACCCGTGGGCACCAGCCATGGTTTCAAAATACTATTTGCTTGACTATATTCATCTGATGTCAATTTTTTGCTCTGGTGGATTGCTAACAGTACCTTCAAAAAAGCACCCTTCCAAATTGACGGTACAACAAAATCTTCTGCCACTTCGAAATCATATCCCGCTGCATGTTCTGTTGCTCGCTGCGGTAAATTTAAGTTTGCATCCGCATATTTTTTTACAATTGCAAATCCACGTCTCATAATAAAACCCCCAAAATAATATTAGCTTAAGTATATCGAAAAATTACCCAAAAGAAAAAGCACTCCGGCCAAAGTCAGAGTGCTTATAAGCAACTTTTAACCTTTCTCCTGCAACACTTGATATTCAGGATTACGTCCAAAAGCAACTCGTGCAAATTTACACATTGGTTGTAAAGTTACTTCGGCATCACGCGCTAATTGCACAACCTGCGCTAGCATTTGATTAGCAATTCCTTGTCCCCGCAATTCCGGTGCCACATACGTATAATCAATTGACCATGTCCGTCCATTATTAATAGCTGGAAATAGTATTTCGGCATCTAATTGGCCATTAGTTTCATGAAATAATCGGCCTGGTTCATATGAAAAGTCCATTTCATTGCCCCCTCTTACATACTTATCGTAATGATCCAATAATATCTGGTACCCAATTATGGGTAACCGTTTTAATTTGAACGGTCCCACCTAGAATATCAACAGTCACAAACTTACCACCACCTAAGTATACACCTGCCGCAGTCGGTAAACTAACATCACCCCATACTAATATATCACCAGGGATAGCTTGTTCGAGTGCCACTTTCTGAACCATTTTTAGTTGTGCACCAATATTACTCGGAAAACTGACCCCCAACAGATGATTATATAAATACTGAATAAGCCCCCCGGCATCAAATCCCATCTCAGGCGTATTACCACCAAGTCGATACGGGCGATCAATCACATTAACAATTACGGTACTCATATTTTCACGCAAACTAGTCATAATCATCTGCATCATCGTCCGTTGCACGCGCACACCACTCACTTTGTTGCTGAAATTAGCTGCCGTAATGGCGAATGGTTCTTCACCACGTGGTGGGTTAAAGGTAATCTCAGCATCAATATCACCAAAATCATTCGTGTGTATCACACGTCCGGTTGTTAATTCAAAAGGCATTCTCAATCGCTCCTTTATCAGTTAGCAAAAAAGAGCCCGCAAGCGAGCTCTTTTGTAAAATTCATTTTAGCGGTGAATAAATAGCACACCTGCCGTTGAAATCGTACGTTCGTGGTACAACATCCCAGCATAGTTAGCTTCTGAAATGTTAATCGTACCATCAGCGTTTACTGAATCAACAACAGCAACGTGACCATAACTTGAAGCACCACCAATACCAGCACCGAATTGCGCAATTGAACCAACAGTTGGTTGGCTGTTAACTGAATGACCAGCAGCAATAGCTGATGAAACCCAGTCAACGGCGTTTCCCCAGTAGTTTCCTACCCAGCTCAATTCACCCTTAACGTACCACGTGCATTGTCCGTATGGGTATGTGTTTGGTGTTGCGACATCGCTAACAGCTGGCGTTGAAACAACAGGAGCTGATGCAACAGGTGCAGCTACGGCAGCTGGTGTCACAACATTAGCTGATCCTGAAAGCTTAATCACATCACCAGGGAAGATGTATGATGAGGCTTGCAAGCCGTTTAATGACAACAAATCTGTCAAAGTCATACCATTGTTGTTAGCAATTGCCCACAAGCTGTCTCCGGCCTTAACAGTGTATGAACCAGCTGCAGCAGTAGTTGTGCTTTGTGCAGGTTGGTTAGCAACCGTTGTGTTTGATGAACCTGGTAACTGTAGGCTTTGCCCAGCAAAAATCAAGTTTGGGTTTGACAAGCTGTTTGCCTTAACCAAGGCGTCTACTGACGTATGGTTAGCAGTGGCGATGTTGTACAACGTGTCCCCAGATTTAACAGTTACAGAATCAGCTGATGCAACAACCGCTGTTCCGGCCAACATAGCTGCTGCCCCCGCAGTAGCCAACAATGTATTTTTAACAGATGAAATCATTTAACGTACTCCTCAAATTTAAGTGCTTATTTTAAAATCGACTCGTGCCAATTAGTTTAAGTTTATTTTCAGTTTTAATACATGATTTATTGTACGAAATTAAAGTTGCACTTTAATGCCTTTATTGTTTCATTTTAATTACATTCTATTTCGAACCAAAAACCGTGTCCCAATAGCATTCTAACCGCTTTCAAAAATTAATTACTTCCCAAAAACATTGAAATGAACTATTGACGTACGTGTTTGTTTCGAAGTGCATCAATCTTTCCGATTTAAACAAATCATTATTTCCTTAATAAAATATTAAACTTCAAGCGCGATTTTCCCGTAAGTTTCACCGGCCATTACCAGCTCCTGCGCTGCTAGCAAATTAGCTGTCGTTAATCCTTGATAGGCATGCGTCAACGTTACTTTCAAAAAATTGTCAGCAATCAACTTAGCTGCCAACTGTAACGCTTTCCCTTGACTGGCTACCTCAAATTGATAATTGGCTTTGGCGAACATGAATTCCCAATCCAACGACGCTGATTTGTTTTTCAATAGATTAACCGGCAAAGGGGCAATTGACTCAACAATCGCACCAATATGCCCAAATGGGGCCACCAATGTAGCCACGCGTTCAAAATGTGGCTCTAATTGATGCAAAACAGCAATATACGGCACCGAAGTGATTGCCATATCAGCCAAAGCAGTCACATAGTCCTCGCGGTGGTTCACAACGATATCGGCGCCCATCTCCCGGACCCAATTAACGGTTGTCCGCCGTGACGCAGTAGCAATCACCGTCATCCCCAACCACTTTGCTAATTGAATCATGATTGACCCAACCCCACCGGCACCATTGACGACTAACAAGGTTTGACCACTGGCACTGTTGGCCGTCATTGTTAGGCCAAATTTGTCAGCTAATAATTCATATGCCGTTAAGAACGTTAGTGGGATACTAGCTAACTCAGTTGGTGACCAATTATCTGGCGCCTGCGCAACTAAGCGAGCATCCACAACCTGATAAGTCGCATTGGATCCTAACCGATTTAACTGCCCGGCATAAAAGACAGCATCCCCAATCGCAAAATCAGTGACCGCAGCACCCTTGGCGACAACTTCACCCATCGCATCAAACCCTAAAACACGCGATTGCTGATTCTTTACAGCAACTTGCCGTTGTTTAATATCCACTGGGTTCAGCGCAGTTGCCTTAACCTGAATCAATAAATCCTGTGAAGCTAAAGTTGGCACCGTCATTGTTTGCAAAGCAAATGGATTATGTGCATCACTAGTTGTTACTAATGCTTGAAATTGTGCCATTATTAATTCTCCTCAATGCGCAGGTTTATTCTGCGCCCCCCTCAGCGGCTGTAATACCCGCGCTTAAATTAGTCATATCTAGTTCATGTTCACGAAAGGCTACATTATCAATTGGTAAGTGTAATTGATAATCCGCAAAGGCGGTTAGCGTCCCGGTCAGGGTTTGCGCATTAAATGCGAGCACGTGCCCTGCAAATTGGCGATCATCACTCAAAAAGTGAATATGCCAGCCGGCCGCTACCACCCCATGATACAGCGCCGGTGAATAATAACCGACTAACGTCCCCGCAATATCATTTTTCTCAAAAATTGGTTGCTGCTCTGTCAAATCAAGCAGTGATGGAAATGGCTCGGTTGCCTTAGGCGCCACCCGTACTTGAACATGCTCAAACGTCCCTTGCAAAACAATGCTTGAAAAATTATTTGTTAGGTGCTGTTCATTAACCATGTTCATTGTTTGCATCGTGGCATCTTGCACCGTGATCGGCGTTGCTGTAGCAGCTTCCTCTTGATGTAGTGTGGCAAAAGGCAAGGTTGCTGTCTTATCCGTAATATGATGCACTTGCCCATCAGCAGTTGCTTGATAGACTTGGCCATTTAGGATAATAACTTCACCATCTACACCATGCATGGTACCAATACCAGTATTACCATGTGTCAGTAGTTCACCAACTGTGGTTGTCCCACCCAAAAGACCCGCCATTAACGCTGCTAATGTGCTGTGTTGATAAATCGTTGCCATGTGTTACCTCCTACTTGACAAAAAAGGCGACCAGTTACTGGACGCCTGTTCGTATATTAGATTTCTGAGTCAATCAATTGTGACATTAATTCATAATTGTGTGAGTAGTCAACTGGAATCTCAACGACTACTGGTCCCTCAGTTGCAAATGCTTCATCCATAATCGCATCCAATTGATCAGGTGAATCCACACGCAATCCCTTTGCACCGGCCGCCTCAGCGAACTTCACAATATCGATATCCGCAATCTTAACGCCAGCTGAATTACCATCGTACTTTAGTTCTTCTTGGAACTTAACCATGTCATAATGGTGATTATCTTGCCAAACAATGTGGACTGTATTTAAATTCATTTGTACGGCCGTTGCTAGTTCAACACCCGAGAAGAAGAATCCACCATCGCCTGAAACCGAAACAGACTTTGCGTTTGGACGTACCATTGCAGCAACCATGGCCCATGGCAACCCAACCCCTAATGTCTGCATACCATTTGAAATCAAGAAGTGACGTGGTACATATGACTTAAAGTGACGACCCAACCACAAGTAGTGTGACCCAATGTCTGAAGACAATGTCATTTCATCCGTCATGTGATTTTGCAATGACTTGATGATGTTCAAGGGGTGGTTCAAGCCCTTGTCAGCTGGTGTATACGTTGGTTCATCAGCAGCATGCAATTCTGCCTTCAAACCGCTTAGAATATTTTGTGAGGCAATTGACAACTCATAGCCATTAATCTTCTCACGCAAGAATTCTAATGTATCAGCCAAAGCACCAATTAATTGGCGTTCTGGTGTAAAGTTGTTATCAATTTGCACCGCGGCAGTATCCAAAGATACAATGCGCAAGTTCGCTTGCTTATTCCAGTTACGTGGCTCGTATTCAATAGCATCATACCCAACTGTAATAACCAAATCAGATTGTGCTAACAATTGATCACCAACTTGATTACGGAAGAAGCCAATGCGACCAAAGAATGTCTTTTCTTCAAGTTCACGTGAAATAACACCCGCACCTTGATATGTTTCAACCACTGGCAAAGTTGTTTGTTCAAGCAACTTGTGCAACGCTTCAGTTGTTGCATCGTCTGATCCACGCGCCCCAACTAATAAGACAGGTAATTGCGCGTGCTTAATTTCTTCAGCAAGCCAATCAATATCAATTAATGATGCTGACCCCATACGTGCTGGTTGGACAGCCGGCAAAGCTTGTGCGTCAATTACTGAATCTGTGACGTCTTGTGGCATTGAAACAAAGGCAGCACCAGGCTTTGGTCCATTAGCAGATGCAATTGCGTTTGAAATAATTTCAGAAATGTTATTGGCATCTTGGACTTCCACAGAATAATTTGTAATTGGTTCAAACAATGCTGCAGATGGTGTACTTTGGTGGGTCAAACGGTACAAGTCTTTACGTGGTACTTGACCACCAATTGCCAAAACTGGGTCGCTTTCAGCGTTTGCCGTCATGACACCAGACACCAAGTTCCCTACGCCGGGACCTGATGTGGCAATCATTACCCCTGTCTTTCCCGTAATGCGGGCAAATCCTTGCGCCATAAAAGCTGCATTTTGCTCGTGCCGTGTTACCACCAACTTAGGTGAAACTTTACCAGGCTCGGGATTCTCTAATTTTTCAAATAGGCGGTCGATTTTAGCACCTGGAATTCCAAATACCAAATCAACGCCGTGATTGTTCAAGCTGTCGACAACTAAATCGGCACCATACTTCTTCATATCAGCCATGCGTTTACATACCTCTCTACAATCGTAAATATTATCAATACATTTTTATTGTACGCCTAATTCACAAAAACAGTAGTATTTAAGGCATCATTGTCACGTTTGTACGAGATTAACGTGTCTCATATTTGAAACACCGCTGTCCAAATGCCAACTAATCTGCCTAGTCTAACACAACGCAGAAATACTATTGTATTGGTTCTAAATTGGAACTAATACATAAATCAAGGATTGCAACCCAATTTATCGCACATAAAAAGACACACCCCGGTTATCTAACCGAGGTGTGTCTTTTAAAAACTGGGCATACTGGATTCGAACCAGTGCATGACGGTACCAGAAACCGTTGCCTTACCGCTTGGCTAATGCCCAAAAAATCAACTTCTATATAATACACCAGGCTCCCTACTAATTCAAGCCTTGAATAAGATTAGATTGCCTGTCACATCTTGTTCCACCAACAATGCAATCCGCTCCTATGATTTCAAATTAATTATTGTCCACGCCGTTCCAACTTACGCGCTTTAATTTTAGCCTTCGTCTTTGAAACGACCTTATCATCAAATTGACGAATAAAAGTCAACACACGGTGCGCCTGGTCTTCACCAAATGCCTCTAGCCACCCATCAAAGCGCCGCTCAACCCGTTTAGAAACAACGACTTCCACGCGCTTACCAGCCGGCGTTAAATGTAACAGCATTCTACGACGGTCTAATACATCAGCTTCTTGAAATAAGTACCCTTTTTTTAACAACATTTTGATCTGCCGTGACACCGCTGCTCTTGTTACATGACGCCGCTCCACGACATCTGTTAATGTGATGCCATCTTGCTGCGCCACACTATGCATAATTAAATATTGTTCAAATGACAACCCATAATCAGCAGCTGGTTCGGATACCACTTCATCCAAATACTTTAACGTTGATAAATAGGCATCAACATATTGACTCAATAGTGCCATCTCATCCTCCTCTCACCCTTCAACAACGTTCATTATTTTACAGGACTCACATCATATACGACAGTTTAAAACTAGCATCAAATTCACAAAAAAAAGCCTTTACAAATAGCGTAAAGGCTTGTTTAAAATCTAAATTAACGGACAACCATCACCGAAACCGGCGCATTATTGACCACATAGCGTGACTGTGAGCCAAAGTACTTGCCAATTCCTTGCTGCGAATGCGAACCAAGTACAATCAAATCTGGCTTAACTGCTGGTACAACATCCTTCACAATCACTTCCCCAGGTTCTCCTTCACCAAAGTATATTTCAACGTTGGTTACACCTTGATCTAAGGCGGTTTGTCGGTAGCGTTGCAAGGCACTTTCTACATCTTCATGCGCAGCTTTATTTTTCTCTTTTGACAGATAATCAAAGACGTTTAATTGTTCGGATTCAAAAATCGATACAATTAATAACTGAGCATCATCTTCCTTGGCTTGGTGGATTGCATTACCGAGTGCCAATTGTCCCAATTCAGAGTCATCGACAGCCACTAATATCTTTTTAAAGTCCTTTGGTTGAATCATCCTAACGTGCTCCTGTCCTTAGAATAATGGGGCGATTGTTGAAATAATCAATTGAATGTTTAATAGCGTCAAAATAATGGCGATAGCATAACCAACAATAGTTACCCAACGTGGATTAACATAGTCGCCCATAAACTTCTTTGTTGATGTGAAATAAATCAATGGAAACATTGAAAATGGCAACGCAATTGATAGAAAGACTTGTGAGTAGACTAACAACTGATCCAAAGCCCCTTCGGTTGCCCCAAAAATAATGGCAAACAAAATAATCGGTACCAAGGCCACGCCCCGTGTCAAAACACGTTGCAACCACATTGGCATCCGCCAACGAGTGTAACCTTCCATAATAATTTGTCCGGTTAATGTACCTGTAATGGTTGAATTCTGTCCTGAGGCTAATAAAGCTAGCGCAAACAGCATACTCAACATTGGACTAGCAATTGCCCCGACAATTTGGTGATCATTCAACGCATGATATAAATCACCAAAGGCGGCTAATTGACTACCATGACCAAAGAATAATGCTGCCCCCACAATTAACAAGAGCGAGTTCACGATGAACGCTCCCGTTAATTGGATATTTGAGTCCCACGTCGTAAAGCGAATTGCTTCTGCAATGTTCTTCTTTTGACTACGATCAATTTGACGAGTTTGTGAAATTGATGAATGCAAGTACAAATTGTGTGGCATAACCGTTGCCCCAACAATTCCCAATGCCAGTGTCAATTGACCATGATTCAAAATATCCGCATGTGGCACTAAATTCAATGCGGCTTGTCCCATATCTGGCTTAGCTAAGAAGGCCATATATAGGAACACTAACAGGATAACAATAATTAATGTCAACACAATGCCTTCAATTTTGCGGAAGCCTAGTTTCATTAATAGCAATAGTAACAACACATCTAACGCCGTAATTAACACACCGATTAATAACGGTAATCCAAATAATAGATGAATGGCAATGGCTGATCCAATGACTTCGGCCATTTCCGTTGCCATAATCGCCAGTTCAGTCACAAACCACAACACATATCCCACGGCTGAATTTGTCGCATCACGGGTCATTTGTGCCAAATCTTTTTGAATAACAATCCCCAACTTAGCAGCCATGTATTGCAGCAACATCGCAATTAAACTAGAAATTAAAATGACTGATATTAGTAGGTAGCGATATTGCGCACCACCCACGATTGATGTAATCCAATTTCCTGGATCCATATAACCAACTGCCACCAAGGCCCCCGGACCACTCCAGGCCATTAATTTACGTAAAAAACTCCCACTCTGTGGAACCGCAACTGTACCGTTAATCTCTGATAAACTTTGATCAACTTCAGTTGTTTCTGCACTACTCACTGAATGCTTCTCCATCAGTCAGATCTCCTTCTCACCTTAATAGTTTAATTATCTTACCTAATAATTCTTTTGTAAACTTCTAACTGATAATGTCGGATTAACAATTAAAATATAGCGTTTCTCTTGACATCTCGCCAAATTTAATGTAATTTAGAACAGTTGAAAAAAATAATCGATTATTAAACACTGCCTTTCTTTTCTGACACGGCGGTGTAAGGGAGGATAAAACTATGGCAGTTCCTGCACGTAAGACTTCAAAGAACGCAAAGCGCTCACGTCGCGGTGGTCAAGGCGGACTTAAGACGCCTGCTATCCACATGAACGAAAACGGTGTTTACGTACGTAACCACCACGTGGCCGCTGACGGTTCATACAAGGGTAAGCAAGTTGTTTCACCTAAGTAATTAACCAAAAAGAACATCGGAATTATGATTCCGATGTTCTTTTTTTATCTTTATGCTTGTAAAAGCCCCCGCAAAGTGTCAATTTGCGGGGGCTTTTCGTCATTATTAACATTTCTACTGCGCTTATATTTCTTGGATAAAATCTGCTGCAGTATACAATTTCAAAATTTTTGTAAACAAGTAATTAACCAGAAAACCGGCTACTACGGGTAAAACAAACCAAATTAGCAACGCCGGTACGGGGCTAATCGTATTAGTTTGAACAACTTTATCTGCTGCATCCATCACCATTGATTGAATTGGTGATACCATACCAATCCAGCCAAATCCAGCGGATGTTGGCGTCCCCTGGACATTAAACAATGCCACTGGAATTGCCGCAACGGCACTCGTCGCCATAAACGCCAAAATCATAATGGGTTTCTTAAAGACTGCCGGCATCATCCCCTTCATCGCTCCTAAGAAAATCGCTACAGTGGTTCCCTTTTTATTAACTTGCCATGAATTAATTAACAAAATCACCGTTGTCGCAACGACCCCCACACCGGCTGCACCAGCACCAAGACCGCCCAGCGTAATTGCCAATGCAATTCCCACAGTGGAAATCGGGGTGATAATAATAAATGAAAAGGCCATGGCTAACAAAATAGACATTGGGAGTGGTTGTAGCTCTGTGGCTAAACGGACAATATCACCAACAAAAGTTGTGATATGTGCCACATACGGCGCAATCGCACGACCAAATAAGGCGACCCCACCACCGACAACAATCGGACTTAAAATAATCGCTACTGAACCAAAACCATGCAAATATTTAGCAATTAACCAAATTACGAATACTGCCACAGCAGCGACAATAATCGCATTAATGACATCCCCAGCCCCCGCAGCAATGTACACATTACCCGGCACTGTTGTTTTAACACCTGTAACTGGGTTTAAAAATCCCGCATCAACCTTTGCCCACTTCACTGATCCAGACGCAGCCCCAACTGCAATGGCCATCACGCCCACATCTAAAGCCTTCATCTTAAATTGCATCGCAATTGCCACACCAATTAGCAACGGAATAAATGATGCAAAGAGTGTTAAAATTGCTGAAAAATCAAGTGCCCACTGCGCACTACCAAACATTTTCAAAATATACTTCATGACCGCTGATGGGAGCACCCCGATCAAAATCCCTTGTGCTGATCCTGAAAGTACTTTGAAAAAGAAGTCCTTCGCCTTCAACTCATATGAGCCATCAAAAAACTCGCTTACCATATTATTCACTTTTCCCTCTTAACCAATTCTCTAACCCATCGACTGCTCTCTCACCTTCAGTCAATGCGCCGCTCAATCTTAACCAATTTTCAATCGCATCATTTACGCTCTCACCTGTAAATGACATCTCTCTTAGCGCCTGTAATAGCCCATCGTTATCATTGGTTCTCTCACCACCAATGATAACGACTAATATTTGACTGCGATTTCAGAATCAACCCCTTGTATGAAATCCAAAGCCGCATTCATTGATTGTGTCACCATCTCATAAATCGCCTTTGTCGTGTAAAAGGCAGTGTGTGGTGTAACCAAAACATTTTCACGTGCAATCAAATCGGCAATTTTTGCATCTGGGAACGCCTTATCTGACCAATCAACGTTAAATAAACCAACTTCTTCTTCATAGACATCCATGGCAAAAGCATCGATTTTACCACTATCTAATCCAGCAATCACGTCATCAATTGCCATCAAGTTTCCCCGTGAGACGTTCACAAGGACCACATTGTCCTTCATTTTTGCAATTGATGCGGCATTGATCATGTGGTGATTAGCGGGTACCCCTGGTACATACAAAGAAATCGCATCAGCTTGCGCATATAATTCATCCAATGTATCCACATAAAGACCCGCTGCCTCAATTTCAGGGTTCCGATAAAGGTCATAGGCAATCACTTTGGCGCCAAACCCTTGTAAAATTTGAATGGCAACACGTCCAATATGTCCAGTACCAATCACGCCCACTGTTTGCATCCGCATTTCACGCCCAATGGTTGGTGCCCAACGCAAATCATGCTTAGCAATTTTTGCATCAAGGACCTTAGCTTGGCGCAACAAGCGTGACAATTGAATAATTGAATGTTCAGCAATTGCGTTTGGTGAATAAACTGGTACGTTTGAAATCGCAAAATCAAATTCACGCGCAGCATCAAAATCAATATTATCCGTTCCCACATTACGCAATGACATCTTGTTGATCCCTAATTCATGCAATGCGGTCAACGTTTCACGCGTATAGTCTAATTGTTGGTAAACATTGACTGCATCGGCACCGGCTGCGCGATTAACTGTATCTAGTGTTAAAAGCTCATCTGTATAATCAACCTCAACTTCCGGATGATTGGCCATCCACTCTTGCAAGGCTGGTTGCTCATCATCACGAATCCCAAAAGCAAAAATCTTCATCTCTAGTTCCTCCAAAGCATTTCTTTACACTATTTATTATAAATCTATTTGTGAAACATTCAACAAACTATTGTGTTTATAAATTATTTAATTGTCCCACAAGCGGTACAATCATCTGAAAATACCGATTTTCCGGATTTTAAAACCCTTATAAATTTGGTAAAAAATTCACAATAATTCATTAGCATGCCTATTTACCCGTCATCAATTTTAATGTTATTTATGCTAAAACGCTACAAAAAAACTATCTTCTAATGCATTTTGCATAAAAGATAGTTTTTGTATTATAGTTCGCTTACTTGCGTTCAGATGAGTTAGTCATAATCTTATCAACTAGACCGTAAGCTAATGATTCTTCAGCATCTAGCCAGTGATCACGCTCTGTATCACGTTCTAGGCGCTCATATGGATTATCCGTGTTATCAGCCAAAATTTGATTCAACTTCTTACGAGTCTTCAAAATTTCTTCGGCTGCAATGGCAATTTCAGTTTGTTGACCTTGCGCACCACCTGATGGTTGGTGAATCATGAACTGTGAATTAGGCAACATGAAACGCTTACCCTTAGTACCAGATGATGCTAAGACTGATCCCATTGAAGCTGCTAACCCAATCACGATTGTTTGCACATCCGCATGGATAAAGTTCATTGTATCGTAAATGGCCATCCCGGCATTAACTTCACCACCTGGTGTATTAATGTACATGTAGATATCCTTATCAGGATCTTGGGCGTCCAAAAATAGCAATTGTGCGATAATTGCTGTTGCCATTTGAGATTCAATTGGACCGCTTACCATAATAATACGGTCAATTAACAAACGTGAATAAATATCATATGAACGTTCACCACGTGATGATTGTTCGATAACATATGGAATTGGGTTCATTTTAATTTCCTCCTGATGCTCAAATCAGAACATACCTCTATTTTAGACATTTCATCAATAATGGTCAAACAATATCGAAACGAGATTAAATCCCCTTGGGTAATGTGCCCGTTGTCCGTAAATCATCTGCCATTTTAGTTAATTTGCGCAAACGATGATTAACCCCTGATTTAGATATTTCACCTGATGGTACATATTTTCCTAATTCAGATAGTGGATCTTCACGATGTGCTAACCGGACTTCTGCAATTTCACGTAATTTTTCAGGTAAGCGCATCAACCCAATTTCGGCATCTAAAAATTCAATGTCATCAATTTGCTTCTGACTCGCATTAACCGTCTTATCTAAATTAGCATTTTCCGCATTTACTAAACGATTAACTGAATTACGCATATCCCTAATGATACGCACATCTTCCATTTTCAACATCGCATTGGTGGCGCCAATTACCATCAACATATCGCCAATTTTTTCAGCTTCTTTTAGATAGACAATATACCCTGACCGGCGCTCAACGACTTTAGCATTTAAATCAAACCGATTCATCAAAACCGCTAATTGATGGGCCTGTTCCTCATACAATGAATAAATTTCTAAATGGTAACGACTTGTTTCTGGGTTATTTACTGAACCAGCCGCCAAAAAGGCACCCCGTAGATATGAGCGAGCTTTACCTTCATCAGCTAACCAACTGTCTGGCACGGTTGGTAATAATTCAAAATCTTCAAAGATTTGCAAATCATCTAATAACTCATTAACCCCTTGCATAATTCTTACAACATATAAATTATTTTTCTTTAATTTCATCTGACGCCGGACTGAAATTTCAGACGGCAATTGATAAAACTGCTGTAATAATCCTAATATTCGCCGCGCCGTTGCCGCATTTTCCGTTTGAACATTCAGCGTGAATCGCATATTTGCTAAGCCTAACGATCCGTTCATACGTAATAATGCTGACAATTCAGCCTTAGCATTATCAGGATTATTAATTTCGAGGGTCGTTAATTCTTTCTTGACTTCACTTGCAAATGACACAATGACACACCTCTCTCATATTAGATTTCTGGTGAATTAGCAATTTGCATAATTAGTTGCGCCACAATGTCACCATCGTGGAATGCCCCGTCATCACGCAATTCCAATAAATCACCCAGCACCGGCAAGGCACCTTCTTTACGCACATCTTCTGGCTCAAAAGCTACCTGATGTGATACTTCATTCCAACGTTTCCAATCAATATAATCTTCTGGTACTACGCCAGTGTTCATGATGACTGCATCCACAACTTGCTCGCCAACATGCTCATTAATAACGCGTAAATGATCGGCATCTGAATAATCATCAGTTTCCCCTTTTTGCGTCATAATATTGGCAATGTAGATGACTTTAGCCCGCGTTGCCTTTAATGCCTCGGCCACATTCTCAACCATCAGATTAGGCAAGACACTTGTAAACAAACTGCCCGGTCCTAATACGATGGCATCTGCATTTAAAATAGCATTAACCACCGCACTGGGTGCTTGGGCAATCTTATTTACTGAATCAGCTTGTGGCGTTACCCAGATGTGATCAATCCGTTTGTGGGCCGCTGTAATTTCAGCTTCCCCAGATAACTGCGTGCCATCTGAGAATTGCGCATGCAAAACCAAAGGCTCATTGGCCACAGGGTAAACATGCCCTTGCACCCGCATTAACTTGGCTAATGTCTGCACACCCTGAAAGATGTCATGTTCTTTTTCAGCCATTGCAGCAATAATTAAATTACCTAGCGCATGATTTGCCAAAAAATCATCTTCTTTATGGAAGCGATATTGAAAAATATCAATAATTTCGCTAGGCATGGTTGAAAGAACAGCCATCACATTCCGTATATCACCAGGTGGCACCATGTTTAAATAATCCCGCAAGGTTCCTGATGATCCCCCATCATCCGCAACGGTAATCACCGCGGTTAATTCAACATCATGCTTCTTAAGACCTTTTAAAATAATTGGTTGCCCTGAGCCACCACCAATAACAACTACCTTTGGCTTTGACTCAATCTTAAATGTTTCTGTCATGAGCGGTTAACACTTTCTTTGCGCCGTTCAATATCACGATGATATTCACTAACTTGCCAATCAGTTTGTAAATCTTGCGTCAAGCGGTGAGCAAATGCTACCGAACGGTGTTGCCCACCAGTACAACCAAAGGCAATTGTTAATGTACTCTTGCCTTCAGCTTTATACTTAGGCAACAACCACTTAATGAGTTGGCTTTGTTGTTGATAGAATTCATCTGCATCGTTGGTCTCCCAAACGTAGTCCCAAACAGCTTGATCAAGCCCCGTTTGTTCCCGTAATGCTTCAATATAGTACGGATTTTTAAGAAAACGGACATCAATCATTAAATCCGCGTCTAAAGGCACACCATATTTAAAACCAAAACTCATCACTTGGACCGTAAAAGTCCGGGCTTGATCCGCATCTGAACCAAAATGTTCTAAGATGAAATTACGCAATTGACGTGGTGCAAAATCATCTGTATGAATTACTTGATTAGCTAAATTTTGAATCGTCGCTAACTTACGGCGCTCAGTTTGAATGCCGTATAACGTCCCTTTATCACTTGATAGCGGGTGGGAACGACGAGTCTCTTTATAACGGGCCACCAATTCGCCATCAGTCGCGTCAATATAAACAATCTTTAAATCATAAGCTGCATTATTTGCCGCTGTCATTTGCTTAATTTCATCATCTAAATCATCAAAAAAACGCTTTGAACGTAGGTCAATTAAGACCGCCGCCCGCTGAATACTTGATTCATCTGAAATCATTTGCCAAAACTTAGGTAACATGGCAGGTGGTAAATTCTGCACCGTAAAATAGCCTAAATCTTCAAAGGCTTGAATTGCAACCGTTTTACCAGCTCCACTCATACCAGTCACAATGACCAATTCTTTTTTCAGCATCATTATCGCCCCCAGACTATTATTGCCTTATTATACCATTAAAAAGACACACCCGGCTATGTGGTTTTTAAAAGCTAAATCACTAAATAAAAAGCCTTATCGCTAGTCTGAAGATGACATCAGACTAGCAATAAGGCTGCCAGTTAATTACTTGGCTTTGTTTGAGCGCTTTGCATCATGCAAAGCTTTCAATGCACGCTTACGTGTTTTAATATTAGGACTCTTCATCTTGCGACGAGCTGATGCCACATCTAATTTTTCGGCCATGATTCAAACCTCTTTTCTATTACTCTTCAACTTACAAAAAATAAGTATACAGAAAACAAGTTTATTTGGCAACTATTTAGCTTTCTGTTTGCCGCGCTTTATCCCGTGCCATAATCGGTCCTAAATATTGCCCCGTGTATGACGATGATTCTTCAGCAATTTTTTCTGGCGTACCAGTGACTAAGACAGTTCCCCCGCCTTCACCACCTTCAGGTCCCATATCAATCAACCAGTCAGCAGTCTTAATGACATCTAAATTATGTTCAATAACTAAGACCGTGTTGCCTGATTCAACCAACCGCTCCAAGACGGTCAACAATCGTGAAATATCATCGACGTGCAGCCCTGTCGTTGGTTCATCCAAAATATAGAACGTCTTACCCGTCGACTTACGTTGTAATTCTGATGCCAACTTCATTCGTTGGGCTTCTCCACCGGATAATGTTGTTGCTGATTGCCCTAAAGTAACATATCCCAAGCCCACATCCACAATTGTTTGTAACTTACGGCGGATTTTTGGAATTGGCGCAAAGAATTCAACGGCTTGTTCAGCCGTTAGATTTAGGACATCCGCAATCGTCAACCCACGGTACGTGACTTCTAGCGTTTCAGAGTTATAGCGTGTCCCACCACAGACCTCACACGTAACGTATACGTCAGGCAGGAAGTTCATTTCAATCTTAATGACGCCATCACCCTTACATGTTTCACAACGCCCCCCCTTTGTATTGAAGGAGAAACGCCCCTTGCTGTACCCACGTAACTTAGCTTCATTAGTTTGCGCGAATAAAGTCCGGATATCATCGAAAACACCTGTATAAGTAGCTGGATTGGAACGCGGTGTCCGGCCAATCGGCGTTTGGTCAATGTCCACAATTTTATCAATATTCTCAATGCCAGTAAGCTTTTTGTACTTACCTGGCTTCTCTGAATTATTGTTTAAGGTCATCTTCAACGCCCTTTTTAATACCGTATTAACTAGCGTTGACTTACCTGACCCCGACACCCCGGTAACCGCCACAAACTTACCTAACGGAAAATCAACCTTCACGTTTTTCAAATTGTTTTCACTAGCACCTGTTAACGTTATCTTTTGACCATTACCTTTTCGACGAGTTAACGGTACTGAAATAAATTTATTGCCGGATAGATATTGACCAGTTAATGATTGTGGGTTCGCCTCAATTTCGGCAGGCGTTCCTGTTGCCATAATTTGACCACCATGATCACCAGCACCTGGCCCCACGTCAATAATATAATCCGCAGCGCGCATTGTATCCTCGTCGTGCTCCACCACAATCAGCGTATTACCTAAGTCACGCATTTGCTTCAAAGAATGAATCAAACGATCATTATCACGTTGATGCAACCCAATGGATGGTTCATCCAGGACATACATGACCCCTGACAAATTTGATCCAATTTGAGTGGCGAGCCGAATTCGTTGCGCTTCACCACCGGACAACGTGCGAGCTGAACGAGATAGGGTCAAATAGTCCAACCCGACATTCTTTAAAAAGCTCAGACGATCGACAATTTCTTTCACAATCGGTGCCGCAACTTGACTATCTTGCTCACCAAAAGTCAC